>Ga0123354_10004804_pt1 | contig 19325 bp, 11 predicted proteins | sample TergutLab28metaG_2_FD_97872 | JGI IMG/M metagenome (GOLD analysis project Ga0123354, IMG submission 97872) | Labiotermes labralis P4 segment gut microbial communities from Petit-Saut dam, French Guiana - Lab288 P4 | ecosystem: Host-associated > Arthropoda: Insects > Digestive system > Gut ...
GTAATAATTAAGCAAAAATTAATTACAACCAGAAACAAGTTTACGGAAAAATTAAGATGGAACACTAGCAACCTAAAGAACCCAAAAATACTTGGAGCTTACAGCAAAAGATGGAACGAAAGTTTAAATACTCAGGAAGAAACATACAATGTTGAACAAGATTGGCAAAACATAAAAAAATGTAATGCTAGAAGCAGCAAAGGATACTATACAGATACAAGCAAGAATTAACGCAACAAATGGTGGGATGATGAATGCAAAGAGGCAATAAAAGAAATGAACACAGCAAGAGGAAAATACCTTCAAAGGAGAACCGGAGCTACCCAAGAAGAACATGAGAAAAAAAGACATATAGCAACAAAAATATGCAGAAATAAGAAGAAACAATGGCTGAATAATAAAATCAAAGAAATAGAAGAAGCCCATAGAAGAAATGAAACAATAAAATTTTATAAAGATATTAAGGCATATAGTAGGGTAGATCAGTTCAGGACATTATTAATATGCAAAGATGAAATGGGAAATGCATTGACAGAGAAACAACAAGTATTATAAAGATGAAAACAATACTTTAAAGAAGTATTAAATAATGAACTAACCTCAGAACACACCGACAGAGAGACAGAAATAAAAAATTTGAATGAAGACGTGGAGATATTACCACCTACATATAACGAGGTTAGTAATATCATTAGAAAACTAAAAAATAATAAAGCACCAGGCCCAGATATATAGTTACCGAACTGATAAAAGAAGGAGGACAAAAGTTAAAGCATAGAATACACTCATTAATATTGAAGATTTGGGAAAAAGAGGAATTGCTAGTAGACTGGGAAAACAGTATAATATGCCCAACATACAAAAAAGGAGACCGAATGCAGTGTAAAAACTACAGACCAATTACGCTACTGAATGTAGCTTATAAAATATTTGCTACCACTCTCTGTAATAAATTAACCGAAATAATGGAAGGTAAACTGGGAAAGTATCAAATGGGGTTTTGACCAGATAGATCAACAATTGATAATATATTTATACTACGTCAAATATATGAGAAATGCCACAAGTACAATATTGAGCTACACAATGTCTTCATAGACTTTAATCAAGCATTTGCCTCCATAAACAGAAGTACAGTAACCAAAGTACTCAGGAAATGCAAATTCCAAGAAAAATAATACAATTGGTTAACCTGGTAACACAACACATTAAAGCTAAAATCAAACTAAATAGCGAATACACAGAACAATTAGAAGTTAAAACTGGGATCAGACAAGGAGACCCTCTATCAACAGTATTGTTCTGCACCGTGATGGAGTCAATGATGAAATAAATAGAGATGAAAGGGAATATATTAACGCGACTGAAGCAAGTGTGCGTTTATGCGGATGATATTGTGCTGGTGGTGAACTAAACAAGCCCTACTAATACATTCCAGAAGTTAAAGCAGGAAGCAATAAAATATGGATTAGCAATAAACCAAAGTAAAACAAAATATATGAGGCATTCAAGAGTACAAACCAACGTGAAGAATAAGGAAATAGAAATAGAAGGAATGGAAATCGAAGGAGTAAACTCCGCCAAATATCTTGGAACAATTATGAATGCGGACAACTTAATAGAAGAAGAAATAAAAGAAAGAATTGCAGCTGGCAATAGACCCTTCTTTGCAAACAAAAAGATATTCCAAAGAAAACTAATAACTAGGAAAACCAAAGAAAGGCTGTATCATACGGTAATCAGACCAGTAGTAGTATATGGATCTGAATGTTGGGTATTAACAGAAAACATTAAGTGGAAATTATTGGTATTCGAAAGGAGGTTATTGAGAAGAATTTTTGGCCCAACGCAGAAAACAAATGGAGAATGGAGACAAAAAACAAACGAGGAGCTGGAAAACCTGATTAACTATGAAAATATAGTAAGGCACTTTAAAAGTAAGAGACTGAGTTGGGTGGGACATGTTGAAAGAATGCCTGATGAAAGAGTAGTTAAAAGCATTTATAAATGGAAACCACACGCAACAAGACCAAAAGGAAGGCCAAGATTAAGATGGGATGATGATGTGAGAGACGATTTGAGGAAGATGGGATTAAATAATTGGAAACAGAAGGCACAGGAAAGGAAACCATGGAGAGGAATAATTGAGCAAGCCAAAACTCACACAGAGTTGTAGAGCTGAGGAAGAAGAAGAAGAAGAAGAAGTATGACTTTCGCCGGTATTTGGCATCGGGTACATCCACGTTCAGTGTCCGGCAATAGTCTGCCAACATACTTAGGTCCACTTGCTTTGGTACCACTTTTCTGTAGTCATATTGTCTAGGTGAAATCTATCACCATGTTCGTCACTGACTTCGCTGAGATTTTCTGGAAAAAAATCCAAGTGTGACTCCAGAAAGTGGATTTTCAGACTCATATTCCATCCCATAGCTTTGTAAAAAATCAACAGGTCCTGAACGACATCCTGATAGTTGGCTGCTTTGTGATTTCCTATGAAGTCGTTGCAAATCCTCTTAAATGACAACCATGTATTTCTTTCAGTCTCATTCAGTTCTTCATCGAACTGTTTGTCTTGCATAAGTTCCCTGAACTGGGGTTCTAAATATACCCTCCTTGATTTTTGCGTCACTCACGTTTGGGAACTTATTCCTCACATATTCGAATCCATGGTCAGCTTTATCCATACCTTTCACAGAGTTTTTCATGAGGCCCAGCTTTTTGTGCAAAGAGGGCAGATAAATTTTCCCCGGAAGAACAAGAGGAGGAATGACGACATTTTTCTCCCCTGGTGTCAGTGATGTTTGTTTAGGCCACAGTTTATTTACATAGTGATTCTTCTTGTCTCGGCTGTCCCACTCGCACAGGAAACAGCAGTATTTTGTGTACCCCAGTTGCATTCCAAGTAACAGTGCCACAACCTTGAGATCACCACATAACTTCCACTTATATTTGTCATACTTAATCTTTCCCAGCAGTAGCTTCATGCTTGCATGACTTTCCTTCATGCTGGCTGCATGAGCCAAAGGAACGGAGGGGAATCTATTTCTTTTGTGGAGTAGAACCACCTTCAAGCTCTTGATGAATCAATGAACAAGCGCCACTGATCTGGGTTATGTTATGGCCAAGAACTTCCATAATGGAACAAACATCATTGCAAAACAAGACACCATCTTCCTGGAAGAAGAAATCCTTGAATTCTTCATGGCTCCCATGGTAAAAACACACCTTAGTGTCCTGGCGCAGAAGATTTCAGCCCTTTAACCTGGAGCGAAAGGGGTGGGTGTTAGAGAAATTCTGGAAACATTTGAATTCAGCATCCAAAGGTACATAGAAACAGACATTTTTCCTCATGGGACAAAACCTTTGTTGGCCAGTGTAAATGGTAAAGTATAAATTGAAGAACAAAACTTATCTGTATATAAATACAGAAAGTGTTGTAGGTACGATATACACAGGACTAAATTAGTAATGTGTGCATAGAAACATCTCTTCCAGTGAGATTTACTATTTTAACTTAATTTCAGACTTACAACAAAAATCTAGCTGGAAGAGAAGAATTTTGGATGCAAGTTATTGAGTCATGTATATATTCTGCCACTTACCAATGAAAATGTTATATTTTAACTAAATATAACCTTTGTGTAACATGTACTTCCTAAGGATGGCCATATGTAGTGACCAAAACATGTGGGAGTAACCTTTACTTATGGGAAATAGTGCAGTGAGTTTGTAAGAAATTCATGTGAATAATGTAGTATGTTCTTCCAAAATGTCTGTAAATTTTTACCAAACTCTGTGGTATGACACTGCAGAAGATAGTTTCCATTGTAGTCACTATCAAGAGAAACTCAAGTTTCACAAAGGATAGAGGTTCTGATCATTTTTGAGTATTTTAAAGGTCTTATCTTGTTTGTTTTTGGCACAACAGCCCCCATTGGGTCAGGGTCTCCTCATTCATGAGGTTTCTATATCACACACAACAACGCACCACAGTTGGTAGAACTCCTTTGGACATGTTCATTACAGAACCTCCTGACAACACACAACACTCACAACAGACAGACATCCATGCCCCCCAGTGGGATTTGAAACCACAATCTCAGCAGGCAAGCAGCTGCAGACCTACGCCTTAGACAGCGCAACCACTGGGACCGGCTGTCTTATCTTGAGAGAAGTAATATTCACAGTTAAATTTGCCCTTACTGGAGTCTGAATGACCCCCCTGAGCCTTCGGGTATGGGTGTGTGTCAACCCTTGCTGTGCACTGAGGAAAGTAAAATGTCAGAGAGTGAATTTGCTGATTCTCATTGAACATTTGAGAAAGGAAGAAATTTGAAAAACAATTAAGGCCCCCAGAATTGAACTGATGATACATGACACTACAAAATCCTTTCTTGAAAGCGTGAACTCCCTAGATTCCTATGATGTTTCAATATGCCTAATTTTACCAGCGAATAAGAACCAAATTAATCTTCATGGTTGTTCCATGCATTAATAATATCAAGTCCTTTATTTGTCCAAACTAATGCACATAAATTATGTTAATTGTTAAACTGTTAAATCATTTAAAACTATACTATTTACTCCAGCATGGTATGGTTTGCATAAACCCTCATCAGGGAGCTACAGCCTGCGCTTTGCCAAAGTTACAATATTGATTGCAACATACGTCATCGTTGTATTCAGTATTATGGCTGCATATTTCCTTCAGTCTGCAATAAGGGAGCCATGTTAAAATATATGAATAAGTTAAAATGAGATCAAAATATAGAAAAATGAATTCATAAAAACGAGAAGTTGGACTTACCTGTTGTGCGTGTGTATTATGCACTGTGCAGAATGAAACTGTATTAGGGTATGCGTTGTAGGTCACATGAGGTACAGGCAAGCTTGAATACATGCATGCATGAATAATACACAGGCACAACAAGGTAAGTCCAACTTCTCGTTTTTATGTATTCATTTTTCTATATTTTGATCTCATTTTAACTTATTCATATATTTTAACACGGGGGTCCCTTTATTGAAGACTGAAGGAAATATGCATCCATAATACTGAATACTTCAACAACGTCTTGTATGTTGCAATCAATATTGTAACTTCGGCAAAGTGCAGGCTGTAGCTCCCTGATGATTGTTTATGTAAACCGAGACATGTTGGAGCAAATAGTATAGTTTTAAATGTTTTAACAGTTTAACAATTAAAATAATTTATGTGCATTAGTTGGGACAAATAAAGGACAAGAACGAAATTAGTTTGCATTTTACATGTTCCCTTGGGCGGCAGTTCAGATGGAACTGAAGCACGAAAATATCTAAGTGAAAATGTTCATATTCATAGGTGTGAAAATTTCAATTATCACAAGTATGAACATTTCCAATAATCTGCAGGAAAGCTTGTTGAAGTAATTCGTTTTAAATTTTATTATTTTGAAGATCATTGGCAGCCTCAAACTGGAAGGATATACAGAAATATAAAAATAATAATTCCATTCTACACTGTCCTTTTTGCAAAGTTAGTTGAATTACCAATTTAATTACTGCCTTCCATAGTTCTTACCTGAAAATTACTGCTGAACACTACTGATTCTTGGATTATAAAATTATTGGATTATGCCTCACAATATAAGAAGATAATATTCACAACAGCAAGATCCCCATTCTTTAAATGATTCTCGATTTTCTATGGGTCGAACTAGTGTTTGAAATAATTGTATTTTTAATACCATAAAAGAAAATCTTTTATTGTGTATTCTAGAAGCACAACAGGAATACCGCACCTTAAAATTGTATTTTTTACTTGCTGCAGCACCCAGAATAACATACTGCAATGAGAACAAATTTCAAATTCTTTTTCTGGGATGTAATGCAATGTAGTCTGGTAAAAGACTGGTGTTCTAATGTCGCTGATGTTCCGTATTTTTAAACGAGGCGCGTAATTACTACCGTGCCTTTCACGCACCCGTTGCGCGTGTCAACCTTTCTGCGCATCGGTTTAATATAATAAGTGGCCCATGTGCATTAATGGTACGAAATTCATCCAATTTCAGTATATGATGAATAAAATAAAGCATCGTCCACAGCAGAAGTATGTGTGCAAACTTTTTTTTCAGCCATGGTGCGACGAAGCTTTTCTAACCAGCTATTGATCATCACTAGCTAGAAAATACGCTGCGGGTGGGGGTAAGCAGAAATGCACTGGTTCAGAACAGACCCTATATCAGTGACGGATTAGTATGCAGGTTGGATTATTTCCTTTTTTTCCTGATTTCACTCATATAAGGTTCCGCACGAAAATTCGTAGTTCTATTGTGGTTTAGGTGGATTTTTACATTTTTAATATGGATGATCATAACAAAGGTAAGTCGTATCTCAACAAGATTCGTGGCATGTTTCTATGTATTTACGGACAAAAATGACTTTGAATTGAAGGCCAAACATCAATGATGGCGAGTTTTTAGATCGGACTTTTGCTCTGAAACGCTCCGGTCAAAAACTTTAACAGAAAGCGCTTGTTCAAAACCGCAAGCCGCAACAGAGATGAACGTACAATGGCGATTATTAGAACGCGGTTTTGAGATAATGGAGTGGTTGGGAGGAATCGATTGCGAGTGGAAATTGTAATTACAGAATGGAAGTGACGCTGTAAATTCGCGTGACAGGATAACTTTGTGTTTTTCAGCGAATACTTCTTTTATTCGTGTAGTTATACCACCCTCCATTTTGGAGCATCTGAAAGGAGATGTATTACGATGTACAGAATCGGAGACTGCATTCTGTACTGCATTAGTGTCCTAAAAAGGGATGTCATTACGTGACGAAAGAAGTGTGATTGGTGGTAAAGGGGTTGGAGTTAGTAACTCTGTTGATCATTATATGTAAGTGACACGATTTGTATAATTATTATGTAACGCAGTAGCATGATAATGATGTGTGTTTAGTGCCAAGTTGTTTTTGATTAAAAGACAGGGTTCGGCCACGTCGCCTTTGAATAAAGTCGAAACTTCACGAGCACCAGTGAAGAACTGTATTGTTTTGACGTACATGGTGTGGATCATTAATCTTCTCATTTGTTGAAATGGAATAATTTATAGCACTGAAAGTAAATTGAATGTACATATGCCTGAAAATGGAAAGTGAAGACGTCTCGTGGTATTTAATTTTGGTTATGCGGCTAAGATGGCTTTGCAGGAGATCAAAAGATAGTGTTCACAGACAAAGAAAAATTCTATTAGTTTAAGAATTTAGGCATATGCACATGCGTTTAGGGACCCGAAATTGTTTGTGTATTTTAAATATGTGCAAATAATATTTTATATTTGTATTAGTTTCTTCGACAAATCGTGCGCGTGCAAGACGAGGAAGATCGACTTACCAAAATTCGTAGACGTGCTTTTTTAACCAATTTGCCTTTGCATTCTTTATAGAAGTTGCTTAGATTAAAAAAGTGCATGTGGTTTTTGCAATATATATTATTGAAAAAGCAAAGGAACATAAAGTGAATAGACATATTTTCTAGCAAGGCAAATACATGCGATCTTTCAGTTGTTTATTTAAGTATTGTATTTATATATAGAGTGTTTCCTTTACTGTTGCCATTAACATTGCAACTTTCACAGGATGTCCTAGTAGATACAGAGTTTCTGCGTGGTAAAAGTGCTGTACTCAGTGAAATTAATGAAAAAAGTGCTGTATTTGTGTTTGTATGACATTAGATTTTAGGCCCCTGCAAACACTGAGTTTGATAGGGAATTGCTAATGTTCATCATTGAAGCAGTCGTGAAATACAGCACAGGGCAGAGTAGTTTTAAGTTAAGGTTTCACTTTTGTATATTCTTAAATTTTTGCATATAGCGTAGTGAAAATGGGAGCTATGCTTTAGTGCTTAATGGTTTCCATTGAACTTTATTATTGTTTGTGCTGTTATTAAATTTATGAAATATGATACTCATGTTTTTCACATGCATACAAGTTCAATTATACATACATGAATCTAATGCGTATTGGACCGTGCATCATCTTGATATTTGAATAAAGGTTGACCAACTAGATGACACTTGCTTTATTATATATTGCTCAACATGTTTTAGACGTTAATACGTCTGAAACATGTTGAGCAATATACAATAAAGCAAGTGTCATCTAGTTGGTCAACCTTTATTCAAATACATACATGAGTTGCAGATTTAGGTTAGTGTTCCTTTTTCTTGAATGTCCAGTGTCTGCCTAGTTCACTGTTTTAGAATGGGGTAATTCTGCTGTTATTCCATTTACCAGGATTGCTTATGTATCCTTAAATTTATATCCTGACAAAACTACACTTGAGAACCACAGTAAACCTACAAGAATTGATTTAAATCGTACTTAACAACAGAGTTTTCATTAATATCAGTGTCAGAAACTTAGTTTTCAGAACAGAGACATTGTTCTGTTAACAGACCAGACTTTTAGTAACAGCATTTCAGAAACAAATGTTATGACTTCAGGGTACATATGTTGTTGCTGTAGTCTCATACAGTGTATAGCCATATTTATTAGTTTAGGTATGTGTGGTTTATTTAACAACTGTCTGTAAACAGCACATCCCATTGTGTTAATAATGGGACTTTTTGCTAACATAATCAGGCAGAGACTCAGTGCAGTAGTTATTTTCCTATCTCTGTGTTACGGCTTCATGTTTTAACTGTATCTTAGCCATTTCCAGGCAGTCCATTTCATAAATACAAATCAGTTTGGCACTGTGTGTCATGTATTAATTTGCATTTGTGAAATGGACTGCTTGAAGATGGGTCATGTTTAGCAAAAACATGTAGCAGTAAAACATTGATAATATGATATTTGTGATTACTAATTATTTGATTGCATTTGCAAACAGTCCTTAACAAGTGTTAAGTATCTCTGATTATGCACTCCTGATAATTGTAGTTCCACCAGCTGAGCTGGCTTGTTTTCTGGCCAACCTGTAGCATATAATGTCTTACTTCCCTCATTTGCCACTTGTTATAATGAAGGTGGAGTATCATTGTTTCTTACAAAATCTGACTACACTTAGGGTGAACATTCCATGTAGGCTAGTGTTTTTGGTTAGGGTTTTTGTATGCTACTTATCCCATAGCCCAATTTATGGGATACTGGGCACCTAATGTGGGAATTTGTGATAACTGCACAGCAAGAACATAAAAAATACAGGTGCTTTGTGAAGGGCATGTTTTTCACATTGGCACTGGAGCTGAATTCAGTGATTGGTTAATTTGAGTTAAATTAGGTTATTTTAAAGGATATGTTTGTGTTTTTGAGATGTGACACCATGGCATTTGGTTGCAGTGTACTGGGGTTTCAGAAGAACTTGCTTACTCCTTCATCTGGGTAGGTGATGGAAGCAGTAAGTTCCTCTGTAATGTATATAAACTTTACCAGGTTGCGGATGTCATGTCTCAAAAAACAGAAATAATCTTTCTAGTCACTGTTGTAAGAATCTGAAATCTTCTCTTAGTTGGTTATGTCTTTGCAGGGACAGACTGAAAATCAATTGTAAGAGAGTCAGTTCGTAGTATGAGTGCACGTTTAAAAGGTTTTGTTACTGTAATAATATTTTAAGTTGTTACCAGAACTGAATTATCACAAAAATTGCTTTTGCTATCACTGAAAAGGGAGTTCCAGGTACCTTTGTTACATTAGGTTGTGTTGTTTAACAAGATGTCTGGTATTGGAGTTTAATTTCCTGGATTCCTGAGCTTGTTAATCTTTAAATGACCCTCGTTCGCTAATGCGAAAGGACATAAAGGAACACCCCTAGAAATGTTATATATATATATATATATATATGCAATAAGGAAATTTACTGCATTTGTAAGAAATGCTGCATTATCTCTGTTCTATTTTACACAAAATGTCATTTATTTCATAATTTTTCATGCTACAAAATTTACACAACATTACTAAATGAAAATTTAAAAAGATACTCATTAAAGTTTTTAGATGAAACCCATTTTGGCTTTAGAAAAGGACGCTCTTGCATTGATTCAGCTTTTACTTTAAAAATACTATTGGAGAAAAGAAGAGAATATAACTCAGACATTTCCTTTTGTAGTTATGAAAAGGCTGTTGATGAGGTAAGAAGACCGCTGCTATTTAGCATTTTACAAGAGAGAAATATTCTTAATCTATTACTTACAGCTGTGATAAAAATATATGAAGACAAAATAAAAATAAAACTAGATGACATACTGACACATACGATAAAAATTAATGTAGGACTTGGAAAAGGGTATCCCTTTCACCATTGTTAATTAACATGTGTATACAACAGATTATTACAGATTGGAAAGAGAAGGAGATAAAAGGAATCAAAATTTCTAGACATAAAGACAGTGAGATATGTTTGTTCATGGATGACCAAGTTATAATGGCAGATTCAGTAGATGCACTACAAATTTCTGTACATAAATTGGAGATGGTTACCTGCAAATATGGACTAAAAATTTCAAAAAGCAAAATGAAAACAGTTGCTTTTAAAGGAAGGGATCCAATGAGAAGTAAAATTTTAGTAAATAATAATATTATAGAACAAAGACTTTCAATTATGTAGGTTGCTCTTTTCCACACCAGAATGAAAAAGGTATTATTGTTAAAATATAAAAATTTCTCCAGGTAATGGGAATTATTAACAGAACTTTATAACCCTCTTAAGTCCAAAAACACACTAGACTGAGAATATATAACACTTTGGCATTACCTTGCTTATTATATGGATGTGAAACTCCGGCAAATAGAGAACGATAAATCTGGGTTAATGTTGATAGAAATGAAATTTGTGAGGAGAACAGCAAAATACACATGGGAAGATTACAAAACCAATGAAGATATTTTATCAGAACTCAAAAATTAATCCAGTTGTAAAGAAAATTCATATGTACAGAAATAAATGGATGCAGCATATTCAGCAAATGGACGGAGGCAGACAACCACACTTAATTATGAAATTTCAACCATGTGGGAAACGAAGCCAAGGATAACCCTGCAAAAGACTTCTCAGTTGTTAATGTAATGGCATACTAGATGGACATCATTTTTTATAACTGTCACATTACAAGAAGACAGAAAGATTGTTGTACCTAAATACGTGAAACATTATCGTATTAGAAAAGCTAAAGTTCCTCCACTAGTTCAGAAACTCTCAGCTATTTATGTTTATTATCATGTTCACCAGATCCCACCACTGGTCAGTATTCCAAGCCTCATTCATTTATTGTACACACTTACACCCAGTTTGAGATCTGTTTTAATATTACCCATCTCAAGTCATGCTGTCACTTCACTTTTTCTGACCAAAACTTTGAATGACTTTTAATTTTACCCATGTTATGTTATTTATTTTCCTAATGGCAGGTTCATTGAATATTTATCATTGACCTACGCGACCAATAAAAGTAAAACGTTAAAATTACAGTATAGATACTGAAAACATTCAAAGTAAATATGAAAATCCTAATGATAAGAAGTAGTCACAAAAATAGTAATAGTAAAAAACAAAGTCAGTTTTCCATAATTTTTGTCCTGGCCTCCCAGTATTGCTCACACTCTGTCCTATTAAGTAGTGTGGTACATTTTCCTAGGTGGCTTCTGTTCGTGGGTTCGCGGAGGCTGCATAGCATGCAGTAGGGGTCAGGGCAGATTGCAATGCCGTGAAGATGTGTACCCAAGCAATCATGCCCAACGCACATTCGAAATTCTTCAACTGCCTTTCTTCTAGGCCAGTCTGGTATTTTGGATATTTCTTGCTTCCACGGTTTATGGGATAGTCTTGTCTCTAGTACATGTCTGTATACACTTTGGAATACCTGTTTTAAATGTAGTTTAATAGAGTGGTAGGATGTTTCTGTAATATGTGTTTGTGTAATTTTGGCACCCTTCTTGGCCTGTACATCAGCTTGTTTATTCCCTGTGATTTGACAGTGTCCTGGTATCCACTGCAGTGCAATTTGTTTGTGGTTTGCCTTAAGTTGTCATATTAGGTCCTGCCAGTCTCTGGCTTCTGTTGATATCTTAGTTTCTGTTGATCCTGCAGATAGTATTGCAGCCTTTGAGTCAGAGAAGATACAAACTCTTTCAAATTTGTCCTGGTGTAAGTTCAGTAGACATAGTGTAGTACGTATAGCTGCAATTTCTCCATCAAAGGCAGTCGAATGGAGTGGTATGCAGCAAGAGAAAAGTTCACAGTGGATACCAGCACCAGTGTTTATATATCCTTCTATTTGGGAGCCATCTGTAAAAATGTGCAACCATTTGTCGTGGGGGTACCTGGTGTTCGTTGTTTCCAGGGTCAGGTGTCTATAAGTGTTTCTGTATCTCCCTTTATTATGTTTTGTTGCAGGTGTAGGTGATATTCAACTTGTTCGATGTTGACTGGGTTGGGGCTTGCTTTTAATCTGAAGTTTTGTCTTTATTTCTGTTACTTTCTGTATAAAACCATTCTGCGTCTTTAGATTTCTTGGCTTGTTTTCGTGTGTTTTCCAGTATTGGTCTCCTGTGATTCTAAGCAGCTTCTCATGTAGCAGCACTGCCTTTACTTTTATTAATTCCTCTATTGGTTTATTGCCTGTTGTGAAGAGCATCGCATCAGTGGGAGTTGGTTTCACTGCACCAGTTATCAGTCTTAAGGCCTGGTTCTGAGCATGCTCCGGCACTTGAAGTGTATGTGGTTGAGCAGTGACTAGGGATTCACAGCTATATGTCATTACAGGGAGAATGTATTTATGGTATTGAAGGTTTAAGGTTGACCGTGCACATCCCCACTTACTTCCGGCCAGTCATTTCAGGGGTGGTTTTTCCAATTTAACTTGTTGTCGAAGGTCACACCAAGGTATTTGAATTCGTTTGATTGGGAGAGAACTGCACCTTTATACCTCAACCTTGGATGAATTGTTTTGTGAGCTAAAGAAAAGGACTGGAAAACTGTTTTTGAGGGATTTATCTTCATATTGTTTCTTTGACACCATTCTTCGAGTGTGACCAGTGCCTTGTTTAGTATTTGTTCTGTCTTTTCTTCAGTCTTTTATTATCTGCCTCAGTTCAGAAAACAAGGTCGTCTGCATATAGCAAACATTTGATGCCAGGCATGGAATTTAGTTCAACAATTAAGTCATTTATATATAGGTTAAACAAGGTACAGCTAGTTACAGCTCCCTGTGGTAGTCCCGTTTGTAAGATATGATATTTAGGGTACACTCATGTGCCACAACACTTTATCACACTTATAGCATATGATGATGAATGCAAGTAATGAAGTTCCATTTTGCACTTTTCTCCATCCTGCTGTTAATTTCTCCATTGTATGTGCAGTTGTTCTCAGCACCCTATTCCTAAATCTGCCCAGTCTGTGTTCTGAAGACATGTATGTCTTGTTTTTAAAAGATATACTGAACTTTAGTGTTTCATATTTTCCTGGGCATTGCGGAACTTATGTACAAAGCAGAGACAGAAATTTGAAATGGAATGTGTAATGCTTCTGCTTTGTATTTGGGAGGTTGGAGAGCAAATCTCAACCCAGGTTCTGGCAATGCTGCCTGAGGTCTGTTATGGTTTTCCTCCAGCCATTCAGGCAAATTCCATTATGGTACCCCAAATTTGGCCACGACCATCTCCTTCATAATACAATGTCTGATTAACTCCATGGTACAGACTGCTTGAGCAGTCATTGCTTTTTCAACTGTTCATCAGACACCCTGCTTTTATGGGAACACTTAGGTTCATAACCAACCAACCATTTTACTGCGTTGTGGGGTGCGAGCACTGCTCACACCCCACAAAGCAGTGCCCCACAACCACTACCAACTACATCCAGCAGAACCAGCGCAGCACACCACATGCAGTAACACACGGTCTTTGTTCTCCTGAAGATGGGCATAATGATGCCCGAAACATGTTGAGACAATGTTGATAATAAACGTCTGATTGTTGCATATTGTTGGTCTTCTCTCTCACTTCACATAATAAACAGTTGTATTAATGACAATTACATATTAATTATTAATACTCTAAAACACACTGGGATGTCCAAGATAAAATGTACTGCAGTTTAATTAAAGAATGCTGTTAAATAATAGAAGAATCAGTTTCCTGCTGGTAAGTTGCATGGGTGTGCCTGTCACCTGTTTCAATTTAGGGCACCAGTGTTACATAGCAAATTGCTGAAATCCATGAGTAGTGACACAGTAAGAATCTCTTTTGGATTATAAAAAGAATTTATGTAATGAAGGAGCTAAATGTGCAGTATGTAAATGAATTTATATAAAATAACAGGTTTCATTGGGTTCTTGGAAGGCGTGTACAATAATCCCCTTCTAAATTATCCATATGAAGCAGAAGAACAAATATCATAGGCTAGATCTCACTGATGCTGGCACAAGATCATAACAGACCCCAAGACCTAAGATGTGGATGACAGTGTAATTTTTTTTCATGAGCCTACTTAACATTCCAAGTTTTAGACTGGAAGACTAAATCTGTCAAACATCCATGATGAGAGTGTAATTCTAATACATAAGATTCCTTTAATCCAGCACCTACAGGAACAGACAGGTGCCAGATTATCAAATATTCTGAATTATTGGACAGTACCTATCCTGGCCAGAGTTCTTACAGGTAATTTTTTTGTTACTGCTCCTATAGTTGGGCTTCACAATTAATCATAGTAGTAGTCCATTTGTTTATATCCTTTAGCTGCTAGTTTTGTAACATTTCACATTCAGCCCCCAGAGAATGTGTTGTTTTTATTTCATCATAAATGATGTAGCTTTTTCAATTATCATTGTTCCAGTCACAGGTGTTTATGTCAGAACTCGTTACTGTAAACCATATATGCTACACCTTGTCCAATTGTACCAGTTTAGGCTGTTTAATCATCATGCTTGAAAAGGCCCTCCACAATTTTTTCTTGATGCCATAAACAATTGTAATTGGTCCTTCCATTTCTTTATATCATAGATAGTTGATAATCCAATATTGTATGAAGCCATGACCTTTCTTCAGCTTTGTCACTTTGAAACCTTACAATTATTTCACGTTTCTTGGTAATCAAAGTTATGTTTCCTCTTGCCAGAAGTACCTTGTATGTTCATTTTTGGCTCTTTTAAAGCCATTATAATAACTCAGTGGGCTAAGAAATCACAGAAGTAATATGTACAGCAGAAATTATTGGTGGTCCATAACTTTCTATGTTGGGACTAGTTTCCTTAAGTGTCAAACCCTCAGGAATGCTAGGGTTAAAGGAATTATACTGTAATATCTTTAAACTTCATTCTTGTGCATAAGAGGTTTCAAAATTTCTGCAATAAGTAGTAAAAGTGCAAATAATTTTCTGTTGAATCTACACACAGCAATAGTTCAGTGTAAGTCTGTAGGCATATGGGTGTTTTATTTAGAGCATTGGGTACAGATGTATGTGAGAGAGGTAGCTTTATGTATTGCTAATATGGGATGCCAACACCTTTGAAAGTTGTGAGGAGGTCAGGCTGATAAGCTGAGACTTACTCAGGATATATTACATGTAATGCAAATCAGAATAGCATATTTTGAAAGTATTAAATTTCTATGGGTGCAGATGTGTTCTAATGTGAAAACTTGCCCTAACCAATGAAAAAATTTCATGTCCTGCTCAACCATATCTTGACCTTGTGTAATTTGAGGTTTTTACAGTGTTATTGATTTTGTGTGTCAATTACATGGTCACTTGTGAAGATTCTGTAATGACACTGATAGAACAGTGAATGAGTTTGAAACATTGGTGAATTGGTACCACCAGGGGAAAACCATGGAGAAAACCTGTCCCATTACCATGTTGTCCAACACAAATCTTGACTGACTGGACTGGGATTGAACCCAGGTTCCCATGTTGTCATTGAAGATTGAAGCTTTCTGGCAGACGACACCATGTCAGTGGATAGTTAGTTACCAACGTTTCAATGCAGCTAGCTACCTCCATCTTCAAGGTAGTCCAAGAATGTTAAGTTGTGTGGTAGAACTGGTTGCATTATGTATGAAGGGAGTGGCTTAGGTGATTGGTGTAGTGAGGGAATGGCTAGGCAACTGGTATGAGGAGGCAGTAGAAGTAGTGTTGTGGTGTGGGTGGAGCCATAGTTTGAGCACTCCAGAGGAAAGGACACTGATGATGCGCAATGGGATAAAGGAGCCAAATAAAGAAACTAAGATAAAGGAGAGCACACTTTCTTGCTTTCTTCAAGATTTGGTGAACTCTAGGAATTACTATCTTGAGATAAAGGTAGCGAGTCATAATGGAGTTGGTTGAACTGATGGAGGGTTTTATCTCTGAAGCATTTGCAGTTTTGTGCTTCACTGACAGGCATAGAGACTTCATGTAGCTCACAGTCTGTATTTTTCTTTGACAGGAAGCCAGCAACCTACAAATAATGGTCGTTACGGCGAGCTAGTTTAGGAATTATCTGCAATGGCTTCCACACAAGGAGAGATTCGAGTAGGACCATCACACCAGGTAATAAGGCAGCAAAATGCTGTTGTTCTGGGTGTAGTTATATGACCAGCGTTCTGCTTACAGTCTTTCTGTGTCTTCCTCATCCTCACTAAATGATTCCTGAACCAGCTGGAAAATTTGATGAAAGTCAGAAGGGCATTTCAGGCTATGCTGGCTGTGTACTTCATATACCCCTGTCATGAATAATAAAAACAAGTTGCCCCTAGAATGAGCCTCACTCTTATGTTACATCTACCCAGGCACGCTTGCCAGAGTATCGTCCAGATATGGCAGAACTGGTTCCTGATCCTGACCTGAACAAAGAACGGGAGGACTTGAGATGGGTACCTGCCATGACACTGGATGGAGACCTTCTCATGTACCTGCGGGCTGCGCGCTCCATGGCAGCGTTTGCAGGAATGTGTGATGGAGGCTCTCCAGATGATGGCTGTGTAGCTGCCAGCAGAGATGACACCACAATAAATGCCCTGGATGTTGTGAGTACACATGTCTTTGTTGCACATGCTTACCTTAAAATTGCAGTCTACTGAGATGTGATGCCAAGTAGTTTTGTAGATAGGTGTCACGACATGCAGGAACCTGATGTATCCATGGTAAGGGTAGATGGAATGAGAATGTGGGTACCTTGTAGCAAACTGTGGAATCACATCCCTGAAGATCAAAAACATTGGTATACAATGAGGAACTTAAGTCTTTCATGTTTTTGCACCTTGAATTGTAATATAATTATTCGGTATAAAACAACAATATCACATTTTCTAAACTAATATTTTAATTTATGAAGTCTACATGTTTTAAACCTGAGGGTTTATCTTCATATAGGTATGGTATATTGTGTTCTTCATGCTGAAATTACAATAAGAGGCTCTTATGAGAAATCTAAGTATAAAATATCTGAACTTTTTAAATATGTCAACATGAACGTAAAACATAGTAGTTAAAACTTATGATATAAATATAAACATATAAAACCGTAAGGGGACTGTGGTGGCACAGTGGTTAAGGTGCTGTGCTACAAATCGGAAGGTCGCTGGTTCAATCCCAGCTGGTGTCATTGGAATTTTCCATTGATATAAAATCCTTCTAATCGCACTATAGTCCTGGGGTCGACTCAGCCTCTAACAGAAATGAGTGCCAGGAGCATTTCCTGGGGGTAAAGGCAGCCGGTGCGTAAGGCTGAAAACCTTACCATAATACTGTGCCGTCATTAAATCTGGGAGCCTTAACTTCCTGGAACCCTCTGGGCCACTCCAGGCATGTAACAGGACAGCTTTACCTTTTTTTATAAAACCATAAAATGTTACCTTGAAAGTTTTCAAGAAATGCAGTACATTGTCTCAGAACATGAAATAAAGGGAGATCATATATACCATCAGTAAAAGCAGTCTTGTAGGTAGAAGAGTGTGTTCAGTACTGAGGTCTAGGAGGTTGTAGAGTGTCATAGTATTGATTGGTGTATATTGCTGATGGTGACGTAATGCTGGGGTTGAAGATCATGTGGTACGTGGGGTTGTTTTCACCTGTGTTTTGTTCTGGTATAAGTTCCTTGTTGTAAGAGTGTGATTGGATATAATATTGTTCATAAGGAATTAATAGTGAGGTTTTAGTGATTTGTTTGAGGAAGGACATGACAGCATTAATTGTTCCATGGTCATGGTTGTTGGTTAAGACATGCAGAATGTCATTTTGTTTTATGTGTCTTATGTGTTCTTGGTATCTTTGTTTGAGGTTATGACTAGTCTGTCTGATATAGGATAATTTAAATGTGTTACATGTGAGTTTGTAAATCCCACATTCTTTGTGTTCATGTATGTTACTGTTCGTTTTAGGTTTGGTGAGATCGTGTATAGCGTTGGTGCGATTGACATATTCTCACATTTGTGTTTTTAAATAGACTGGTAATCTTGTGAATTAGTGGGCTGTAATATGTGAAAGTTGTCCGGGTTTTTATATCTCTGACAATGTTATTGCTTCTGTCATAGTTGTTGTGTCTTTGTTGTAATTGGGAGTTTAGTTTTTGGATAAGTGTATTTGGAAACATTGGTTCACACGATGTATTAAAGTCCATTCTCTGTGTTTCCTTTCCAGTGTGAGTAGAAGTGAGTGCATTCATGTGATGTAATATCTGTACGTGGTATGTTCTGTAGCGTAGTTTGAGAAGAAATTGATAGTTGTATCTGTCCTGGTGGTTTTCGTTATATGTTAATTTTGATCTTACATGGTTTCTGAATTAGAAGCAGGTCTAAGAAGAAATATTTGTCCATTGTCTTCATGTGTTGGATTAAGTTTTATGTCTTTGTATATCTGGTTCATACTGGTTGTAACAAGGTCACAATGTATCTTTTTGGAATCAAATAAAAGGTAAAGGTAAAGTGATCCTGTTACAGGCCCAGTGTGGCCCAGAGGGTGGGTAGAGGTATAGCTCTACTCTTCCATGACTGCGGCACTAGAAGGGGTTGAGTGGTCAGCAGCATGTCCCAGCTGCACTTTACCCCCAGGAAAGACTGGTACCCATTTTACAGGAGGCTGAGTGGGCCCCAGGGCAGGTCTGGACAGGCGGAAAATCTCGTCCCCACCGGGATTCGATCCCAGACCATCCAGCCCGTAGTCAGTTTTGGAATCATATATAATCACAATATCATTTACACAACATATGTACAGCGTTACATTTTTTGTGTCGAGAATATAGTTTAATTTAAATTCTTGACACATGGAAAACACAACTACAAGAAAAAGGACACAACAATATACACAAAACCCTCAGCATTCAAAGTACATCTGTTGGAACAAGAATCAATAAGAACTTTATACAGGA
>Ga0123354_10004805_pt1 | contig 19323 bp, 10 predicted proteins | sample TergutLab28metaG_2_FD_97872 | JGI IMG/M metagenome (GOLD analysis project Ga0123354, IMG submission 97872) | Labiotermes labralis P4 segment gut microbial communities from Petit-Saut dam, French Guiana - Lab288 P4 | ecosystem: Host-associated > Arthropoda: Insects > Digestive system > Gut ...
CTTTTGACGTCTAATGTCAACTCTAGTTGACGTACCGCACCGCTAACCTCTAAAGTTGCATTTTATATATTTATTCAACAAATATAGGTACTGAATATTTTAAACATGGTATATACTCTCAGTTTTCTTCTCTTCAAAATGCAGTTTGTTTCATAATTCTAACATATTTAGTTCCTGTATTATTCACATTTTATATACAGGGTGTGCTAAAATTAAATAAATAATTCCGGCGCCAAAAGGTTAATCAGTATAACTTACATTACAGACATGCTGCCACAACACCTTGTTTATACAACGAAATTAATCAGTGACTAATTTGAATAGTGACTTTAGCGAGGAAATTGTAGATCCCTGATGATGATCTTAGGATCGAAACATGTCGGAGCAGTTTTAACGTTTTAATGTGGAATTTTTATGTATGTGCAACAGTTGGTTTACTAATTAAATAAATTATATGGCTTAAATTTATGTATCGTTATTTTTATGATAATTGTAAGGGATTTATTATTGAAAGTTGTGTCCTGAGGAATGTTCTGATACCTCTGGAAGAGCTGAGTAATTACGTCAGCCGAAGCACGGAAAACTCAATTTAATTTTCTGCAAAACCTTACCGCTTTTTAGCTTCGAGAGTTACAATACGTGACATTATAATGACAACAGGCAAACATACGTGCACAAGCTCACGCCGTGAACCCCCGAAGCTTGCATGCAGAATACTATGTGTGTCAATTTTCATGCACACAAGTCTGTGGCGACGCTTTGTTTGGTTCTGGTCAAATTTTTAGAAAGACCTATAACAAAACATCCAGCATGTCACGGGATTCAAACCATATGGTCTTCCGTGGTCCGGAGGGGCTGTAATTGTGAGGAACGAAGGGTGGCACACTGCACGCTTGCCTGAATGGATGTAATCAATAAATCACCAATCATGTTCGGACGTGGTCCTGATCTATACTCATTGCTTCCAGTGCTCTGTCCCTCTAGAACGTGCGCCCACACGGCCACCCTGCAGCGTTCACCCCTTCCTGATTATCGCCTTCCACTATGCTATGCACCACTGTCGGTTAGAGTTTAAACCGTGTGTTAACCGGTCGTAAATTATCTATGATTTAGATGTACATTTACTTCTACGCAAATCGGAAGATCTTGACGGTTAATGAAACTTGATATGACTCCCATGCATCAGAGCCCTTGAGAAGCTAGTAGATTCGCAACTTGTCGAGATATTTCCAGAATTATATAAAACCCGATGGTTCAATTGCCGTGTTTACAAGAGGTCGCCATTTGTCCTTATCCTAAGCCAGATTAATCCAGTCCACACCATTCCGTCCGACAAAATTAAACAGAAGGGAGTACCTGTCTCCATTTTTAGTGCATGAGAAAACCCCAAATAAGTGTTTTGTGGGGTTAAGTCGGTTCAGGTTGTGGTCCAGTGGCGGGCTTCTGTGAATGCGTTAATAAATGGGAAATGATGACGTGGACTGGTGATTGTCTTATATTTGGTAACATTTTATGAAACGTGTTTTGTTTCTTATTTAATATCAACTCCAAAAAAATTCTCAACGTTACATTAAATATTAGATAGTTATAACTATGAACTGTATGGAAAGAAATAACAATAGAAGTTTGTGACCTCCTTTATTGCAGTTTTCCTCTATTTCTATTCCGAGTCAGTTTATACAGCACTTTGTGCTACGCAGATCGGAACAGTTTATACCCCTTTTATACGAAACAAAACAGTGTTTTCTAAACGTTCGTAGTAACGTTTGAACTGGTTTAGATAAACGTTTCAGAAGTTTTGAAGAACTTTCAGGAACACAAAGGATGATGCAAATTGTGTTTTCCTACCGGCTAAGTAAGGTAAAAGGTAACGTTCCCCCTAGAACAGGCCACGAAGGCCCAGAGGAGGAGTAGAGTTATACCTCTACTCTTTCTTTAACCTCAGCGCTAGATGGGGTGGGTGGTCAACGCCACGCCCCGGCCGCTTTACCCCCGGAAAAGACCTGACCTGGCACCCGTTGTATAGGAGGCTGGGTGGGCCTCAGAACCGGTCTGAACAGCTGCGGAAAGTCTCGCCGCCACCGGGTTTCGATCCCCGGATCGTCCAGCCCGTAGGGAGTCGCTATACCGACTAAGATGTTCCTACCGGGACAGAGTTAAATTTGAGAACTGAGATTTAATAACGTAAAGAATGGAGAGTCAACTAACATTATTAATAAGTGTTTGTACTACATTGAAAAGACATTTGATTAAAGCTAAATGAATTACGAATGTTGCTCTCAAAGGGCTGATCTGAATTGTATATAAAAACGTGTTTGTAGGCATGCGAGATGAAATTAACGACCCGTGGTGCCTCGTAAGCAGAATGTCTGGGGATTTAGCTCAACGCTGGATCTGTCAGTGTCGACTTGACTGATGGATGGGGGCAGATCTGGATTGATATCTGGAGACTAAGAAGAGGCTGAACTAAACGATCATTACAAGGCAGTAACGTTGAAACTTTATGTCACACTAATGACAGTTAACCACTATTGATCGCACTTACAGCAGAAACCAAAGCTGTGAATAAATCTCTGTGTCACTCTTACATTACGTTTAGTTCCATATGTATAGAGGTCTGGAGTGAAATAATGGAGGCTAATAGTGAGACTTAATGGATTAGAAATTTCCCTCGCAAATACTTTAGGCTACCTAACAGAGAGGAAAAACAAACTAAATAAAAATATTAATAGCAGCAGTCTTACAAATTGAATGAATTTGCTGTCGGCAGAGGGTGGTATTTCATTTACCTCGTTTTCAAATAAGAATGGACTATTTACAATCGCGTAAAGGTCTACATGTCATATGTTACTAAATTCTACAGAACACCTCGGCTTTAGGCGGATTCTTTGGTTCAGGACAGGAGGAAGGGCTGGGCTTTGTGAAAATGGTAATGAACTTCGGATTTTGTAAATGACTTAGAATCCCTTGATTATAAAAGCGTCTGGTAGTTGAAAAAAAAACTCTGCTTCATGCTGTTAGACAAAATGGACCACACTTCGTTCCAGAGATGTATGTTAATTTTAACTATTGCAATCTTGAGACATCACCATTTCTTCCCCTTCCGGGTTCTTTGCGGCGCCTCAGCCCAAATCGGATCTGGGCCTCCTCGTTGTTGAGGTCCCTAAATTTCCCCTGCACGAGTGATCAGCTGGTCTCAGAGGACGCTACCTACACAACGCACAACATACGTAAGAGACGAACATCCATGCCATCAGCGGGATTCGAACCCGCGGTCACAACAGTAGAGCAGCCTTAGACCGCACGGCCACCGGGATCGGCCCCCTTCCTTGTTACATATTTGCTATATATATATATACAACTTTGCGAATTAAGAAATACGAGAAATGCGGAAGCCTGTTACATAATCGCTAAATGGTCAAGTTTTTATATTCGAAAGCCGATGATGGGTAAAATTAAGTGAACGCAGCTAGCAGTACCACTCCAAAGAAAGAAATGTGATGGCTCTCAGCAGAAGGCAAAAAAAAACCCGCATATTGAAATCCCATTAGCGTCACAAGGATTTTCCATCCAATTCAGACAGGTTACAAGCACGTGTGCAATGTCATCAAATGATAACTCCAATAATAGCTGTTCAAATTTCAGAGAAAAATCTGACGATTCCTTCCTCTGACTGTGGTTTACGCGTTTAATCATGGAGATTTTCCACTATTGTATTAGCTTGTCTCTTAAGAGGTACTACAGATTCCCATTTTTACCGACTGTATAGGCGATGAACTTAAAGGTCATGAAACTCAGGTAGACAGAACAGACAATGCTAGTGCTCAGAATAAGATTATTATCGGTCAAGGTTCGGGCAATTCTACAGACAAAAACGTAGGTGTTTCTTCATTTACGTCTTAACGATATATGGCTTTCGGCAATCGTTGTTACCAGGCGTTTGTAGGTATGTCTATAAGAATGACTCGTGAATTGAGGCCGGAATAGCTATAGAACTTATGCTCTTGGGCTTGTATGTAGCTAGAACGTTCTATTCCTAGACTGCCTGTTACTGGATGCGTATTAATACACAACTGCTGCCCTGATATTACGCCGTACAAAAACAAAGTGTTTTATATGTTTCATTCCTCACTTTTCTTGCTTCATTTTAGGCGTTTGCGAAAAGCTATTAGTATTCCTCATGATACGTCCCTCCGTCTCTACGCACAGGTCGACGCTTCTCTCACCTGAAGGATTTTCGTGAAATTTTGTATTTTTAATTTATAATAAATTTTTTATACTTCCTGGTTTTTTTTATTAAAATGGGCGAAAACCACAGACATTCTGCATGAAGACCTATTTACATTTATGTGATTGGTCTTTGTAATGAATTCAGTCTGCGTTTTCTACGAAGTAAGATTTGAGGCTGAAGAAAGAATTTGTAATATAAAACAGCAACTAGGATAGATTGTGTTCATGTGAGGTACGTAATGAGGACGAAAAAATTGTTCACAGCCAAACCGCGTAATTGAACATGGTCGATTCTATACCTGTTGGTAGGATATGGATGCAACTTACACGAACAATAACAGAGCGGACGTATGAGTAGGGTTACGCCTTGAAGACATACCGCAACGTATTTGTTTCTTACTGAAAATACTCATGAAAATACGCGCTATTCACGCCCATTGTACACGGTTGACAGTTTGACCAGAGGAAGCTTTTTGTTATTTCTATAAGGAAACGCTTTCACAAAGGAAATGAATACCACGAAGAATAAAAATGACTTTGTCATCACTAACATAAATGCCTAGACGGGTGTATGTATAGACGACCTTGGCGCCAGGGGGGTGCAGAGGAATGCTGCCTAGCAGTCACTCTTTTCAGACATAACTACTATTTTCTATGATCATCATCATCTAGCTTGGAGGGTTTTAGGTCTCGTGACCTTTTTCCGGTCCCATTAATAGTGGAGATGTCTTTTGAGTGGTCGTCCTTGGCTTCGCTTCCCACATGGCAAATATTTCATAATTAAATATGGCAGTCTGTCTCTGTCCATTCGCCGAGCACATTGTGTCCATTTGTTTCTGTGATTTTGAGCTTTCTTTGCAACTGGGGATAATGCCTGCTTATAACCAAACTGTCTGGAGGTGGACTTTCCTGTCAAGAGACTGGTAATATCTCACTGGAAAATTTTGAAAACCAACAAGTCTCAAATACAACAACCGGGAAGAGCTAAGATAGTTCTGTTTTTAATACCACGCAAACTGTTTAGTTTTGCCGTACTATAAATGGAATTGCACTTATGAATATATATGCAGTTGGCAAAGTAGTTACAGACCTTTTTTCAGCTGGCTTGGATTTGAATCAAGGCGTAGGCTTATATAAATTATGAATGTTGTATGAAGAATATAAAGTTGACGAATTAGATTATCGAAATTTCATTAATTCTTCAATCTTGTTACAAATTTTGTACTCGGCTTTTCAGAAGTTTCGCAATGGAAATAAAGTAAATATTTCATTTTAAAATACACGTTAATTATGAACATAACTAGACACATATTTTCATAGCACAACCAACAAGATACGACGCTTCTTAATTTATTTATTTCTCTAAGACGTTCTACATATTTCAGACTGCCACCTGCAGGCTAGCAGCAGGTGGCAGTATTGGTCTGACAAATACCTGACGCTGTATGTGCGGTTTTGAGCTCCTGATGATGGAGGGAAAAACCGTCTGAAACATGTAGAGCGTCTTACAGAAATAAATAAATTGAGAAACGTAGTATCTTGTTGGTTGTACTCTGAGAATATATTAACGATGCACGGACATATGAATGTTAAAAAGATAATAACTAGACACATATTTGTGACAGCAGATTCCTTAGCAACGTCGGCACACACTTACCAAACAGGATCACGTTACACATCGTAAGACCGCAAGCTTCATTTTTACTGCTGCGATAACCTCATATATCGGAATTAACTGTTGTGTGCAGCAATAGTTCAATATGCACAGTCTGAGTACAGTCAGTGTGAATGATAAAATAACATTTCTGGAACACTTTGTCTTGTTTACACCATTAACATTCTTCAGCCTTGGGTGTGACCTTCCGTGCCGAGAAATTTCACACCAGCTCTGATGTTGGCGAAAACATCTCTACTTTCCCATTAATCACCAGACAGAGATAGGTTCCATGTTTCAAAGTTTCCATTCTCTTCATTGTTCCTTTCTCTGTGCTGTATACTCCTTTTACTTAGAGTAATTCGGCAGTTCTGCCTTTTCTCCTTTTTTATTTCCGAACCATTTTCTTTCCCTTTAGCTTTAAAGACTCTTCTCTCTTTTTAACGGGAAGGAACGTATTTTGAGCTTCATTCCATAATTAATCCCCAAAGCATTCTACGAAATTGTTCTCTGCAAAAGCATATCGCATTTACACACTTCTTATTTCAACTCGGTATCTTGAAGTGGTTGTAATGAAATGTTAATCCGCTATAGATTAAGAGCTCCAACATTATAAGTTTCATAATTTATTGGCCAATGACTGCTAAATATGATTTTCGCATTGCTAGGAAAGATAAACAAATAGTGCTTAATTTTTTACATTGTGAACATTTTGCAACGTTTAAAAATATGTCCCTCAGTTTCTTAATTTTTACCCACGACATTTGGTTTAGGCTTATAAGTAATCTAAAAACTTCCTTGCTAGTTCTCTAAATGCATTCGGAACTTTATCATTTTTAGAACAAATTTTGACGTTCTGCTGACCGTGCATCTCAGTATATTTATCTCAGTAATTAACCAATATGATGCACAATTTTTTTTTTACAATAAGTTTATTTCATGCCTCTACATGTTTCGAGCATATGTGCTCATCATCAGGAGGTCAGTATTGCATTACACAGCCTCTGGTATCATCACACCTACAGGTGGTCGTCTTGTGCACGAGACGGCCGCCTATAGGTGTAATGATACCAGAGCCGGGTTAATGCAATTTTGACCTCATGATGATGAGCACATGTGCTCGAAACATGTAGAGGCATGACATAAACTTATTGTAAAACAAATAATTTGTGCATCAAGTTGGTTAGTTACTGAGATAAACATTTTTAGCATGTTTATGAATTTTGACTGTGAAAAAAATTGCAGCAAATTGTATGCATGACTTAATTATATATTGACTAAATGTACCTTTGAAAACCTATGTTTATAAACAATATATACTTAAAAATATGGATAATGTAACTGTACTTACATGGCATGTTGTATATTGTTCGTACCGTGCATGTCGTGCAGTCAATACGTCATCCGACAGATGCACTCTGTGACGCACCCCTTATGACGCACATCAACTGCTGGATGTTTCGGCACCGAGGTGCTATCCTCAGGGACTAACTGTAACGAAGATGTATAGGCCAACATGCCAATATATGTTCCTCTACTCCTTATAAGAACGATTAAAATCTTCAAATGCTAAAATACAAAAAATTGATAAATTACGTAATTCTGATGTTACATATTAAAATCATAAAGCTGTAATTTATCAGTTTTATCAATTTTATGTATTTCTGCATTTGAAGATTTTAATCATTCCTATCGGGAGGAGCGGAAGATATGTTGGCATTTTGGCCTCTACACGACCGTTATAGTAGCTCCCTGACGATGGCACCCGAAACATGTAGCAGTTGATGTGCGTCGTAAGTGTTTTTATCACGGAGTGCAGGTTTTGGGTGATTACTGAATCACCTGAGACTGCTTTTTCATCATAAGACACAGTCGACAAAGACCTTTCTCAATATATTTAGCCTTATGTAGCAAGGTTTCCCCTGTCATTGAAGTAAGACAAAATATTCACCTGAAAAAAAGCGACCTTTTAATTGTGTGAAGTCTAAAAGCAATACCGTTTGAACTGAGAGGAAAATACTGCATAGTGAGCAGATTACACCAGCGGTATATCATATGACATGTGGTTCAACATCGGATCGATAACGTGTTTCCTCCAGAGTAATTTCAACTCCTATTATGTAAACATGACCTATAATTGTGACATCGCTAATTAATGTAAAAATTTCTTATTTCTGACACCCCGCAATTAGGGCTGTAATGAAAACTACAACATCCCTGAAGACTGAAACCCCTATATTATGTAGGTCCTCTATAAATGAATCCAATTTCCAGAGACACATTGCAACTTTCTGTAGCGACAGTTATCTGGCTTTTGTAGCCAGAAGGTACCGGGTTCGCTTCTCGGCCAAATTACTTAATATCTACTTTCTCTCTCTTTTCTCACTTGAACGCCAGGCTACTGTACTCAGAACGTTTTTCCCTTACTTACTCGTCGTCTGTAATCTTAGTCCCTTCTTATATGAGAAGAACGTAATAACGTGCCCTAAAAATTAATCGGACTAACACCCCTGAACTGATATTTATCACAACAAAACCAAAGCTTTTAATACAATTTACTTTGGCAAAAACCCACACATCCAGACTTTTTACTTCGCCAGAAATATCCGCGTGATCGTTCATCACTATCGCTACTGGCGGCAGTGCAAATCACATCACATTCATAACCAATAAAATCGGCTGAAACAAGCCGTGGATTGAAAGATTACAGTTGATTAAAACATCAACCGGGTTTATCATTTATAATTTATTTTTGGACGTTATTGTCTCTAAATTTCCTTCGACGTCTGCAGTGTAAATAAATTAAAGCATTTTTAATACACGAGAATAAATTATTTTTGTGAAATATAATCACATATTTGCTCGCAAAAAAAATTGACAAATATATGCCAGAAAATTAATCTAGAACGTGCGTAAGATTCGGTTATGTGACTGTATTATCTGGTGGTATCCGACATCCATATTACTCCCACAAAGAGAATACCCATTTGTCGTAGGTCTCTTTCTTGTGGTAATACACCTGTGGCGGTTTATTGTTCTGCAGTGTGATTTATGGATGTCGGTGGTACAGGACAGTGGTGCTGACCCACCTGTATGCTGGTTATGGGTTTGTGTGCTGCAAAGTTGTCTGACGAATAAAGGTAAACTTACAACAACCACATTACAGGCCTGGACAGGCCCTGAGGGTTCCAGGAGTTTGGGGCTCCCAGATTTCAAGACAATCGACACATGAAGGTGCTAAGGTTGTCAGCCTTACGCACCAGCCGCCTTTACCCCCCAGGAAATACTACTGGTACTCATTTCTGTTAGATGCTGAGTCGACCCCAGAGCCATAGTGCGGCCGGAAGGATTAAGTCAATGAAAAGTTCAAATGACACCATCGGGAATCGAACCCACGACCTTCAAAGGAGAAGAGTAAGGTGATTAATATCTAAGAAGGAAGCATTAAAAATATTTTAGAATCTTGAATATAAAGCTGAATAAGTTGAGTGGACGACTCATTGGTTGTAGATTAAAAGTGAATGGAAATGTGAATATGGATAATGTGAATATGGATAATGTGAATATGGATAATGTGAATATGGATAATGTGAATATGGATAATGTGAATATGGATAATGTGTAAGCAAATTTTACGAAAGGAACCACAGCTACTTTAACGCAAATCTTAAGTTTTTCAGCACGTTTTGAGTCTGAAATTCTGTATGTAATATCAGGTAATCAATCTGTATATCCTTCCATTACTGTTATTAAAGTAAGTATTTAAATAGATTACAGCTATGTAGGTCGGACGAAAGAAGCAACTAACACACAGTTTCTTAAAACTAACGATTGGAAAGTCGAGACGGAGTGAGGACTGGGTTCACTGCTTCTAACAAGTCCTGAGTCATTAATTTTGTCCGCAAAATTTTAAGTTGGTGGGATTCAAAACCGTCATTAGTTCTTAGTTTCTCGAAAGAAGTGAGGTGCAAATATATAGGTATAATATTATATACATCTTTACTCCGTTGTTTAAGAATGTTTCTAATTATTTAGAATATATAATGTTGGTGATAGACGAGTGAATGGCTATAGGGTAAATGGTGGAATGCTTCTGGCAGAGAAAAGCCGAAGTACTAGCAGAAAACTTGATCCAGTGTTAATTTGTCCACCAAAAATCCCACATGAATTAGACTGGGATTGAACTCGGGCCTTCACGGTGAGAGCCCAGCGAACAAATGTCTGGGCACTGCTACAGAAAACTTTGTCACTTCTTTCAGATGAAAATTAGCTAAAATACACTGCAGTTGTTTACAAACAATATTTAGAGTTTCGAAGCTTTTCAAAATAATAACTCTTGGGACCTCTGTGAATGTAGCATTGCATGAAACATGCCTTAGGCAGCGTGCCTTACTGCGGCCTTTGAAACGGTAACAGACATGGCCAAGTGTCGCAGGGGACACGACAGATCGCAGGCCAACTACTTTATCGAGGTGAGCTTGCGGAATGGACGGGAACAAGTTCTCACTTCACCCAGTGCTTACCGCTTTCCGATCGACGCCCTTCTGTAGCTGTACGAGTCCTGTTTCCTGTTTTATTCTGTCACCGGCCTCTTTCGACATTTCAGCTTTAACTTTGAAGTTGTTGTGGTTGGGGTGGGGGGGGGGAGGAATTTTAAGGTCTGCACTGGGCCCTACTTGCACGACAAAGACCACGCCTCCAAGCATCTAAGTACAGATGTACTCTTATTCTGGGAGAATGCGTGGCGAAATTCGGGCACCATAGCCACCATCCTGACTACGTTACTTCGTGTATTTCTGAGTTTTTCCACCTTTATTCTGAAGGATATGACGACCTCCTCGTGCATTTCTTACACATCCTTCATCATCGTTTTTCCCTGTTATCCGAATTCACATAAATTCTGCAGTTAGAATACCACCATTAAATGATCTAAGAGCTATTTCGAAAACACCTGAAGAGCGTTTAAATGTGCTATAGCTATATAAATTGGGGGTGAATTACGCATAAGTAGGCGTAGCATATTAGTTCGAAAGTAGCGTGTCTGCATTTAACCCTGGACCTCTGATATTTTAACTGTACTTGGGTCAATGAAAGAAGGAACACGTTCATCCTGTCAGTGTTTCTTCACCCCCTCCCCACCACCACTGCCAGTTACCACAGGCTGGCTTACTTCCTCCACCGTCACTGTTAATTGACCTGTTGACGGTCTTGAGTTGTGCTGGCAGAGTAGGCAGCCATCTCCCACTGTGTGCATTCTTTCGCTGACTCGTTTGATTTACTCGTATGCAATTTAGTGGCGACGTTACAACTGATGTGGTTAGCTAGAGCTGAGTGACGTAGTGATAAGAATAGTGAATAGAAGGAATCTAGATCATTCGTTTCCAAGGCGTGCTGCCAGGGGATCCATGGATACGTTTCCGTAATTGCTACTTTAAAGTGGACTTAATGTTGTTAATTAAAGGAATAATGATTTGATAAAAATAATCGCGGAACTTCTTTAATTGGCGATGAGTTTATTTCTTATGAGCCTTAGAACATGTAATTAAGAAACCTCCTGTAACCACGAAGCGAGCGACAGTCATTTTAATTAAAGTATAATTACGAACGCATTGTTGCATATACTAATGCTATGTAGTAGTAAAAATACAAGGTAAAGCAGTCCCATTACAGGTCCGGGGTGCTCAGAGGGTTCCAGGAAGTTAAGGTTCCCAGATTACGTGACAGCGGCCCAGAATGATGGTAAAGTTGTCGGCCTTAATCACCGGCCGTTTTTACCCCCAGGAAATGCTCCTGGTACTCATTTCTGTTAGAGGCTGAGTCGACCCCATGGTCATAGTGCGATCGGAAGGATTATGTCAATGAAAAATTCCAATGACACTATCTGGAATCGAACCAGCGACCTTCCGATTTGTAGCGCAGCATCTTAACCACTGTGCTACCGCGGTCCCCGTCATATATTAGTAGCTCTCTAAAATCAGTTCTCAGATATAAATTTTGAATCTTGGATACCCATCATCCAGAGACTCCATATTTACGTGATGAAGGATATGAGGCTTCGTGGTTACTATTCGAAGCCAAATGGGGCCCGCGAGCAAAACGGCGTGGGAAAAGACATACATGAAGATGCTAACTATACTTTTTTTTGGAGTGCCTGACGAGAACAACTCAATTTTGTGCCTGAATATCTCGGTGATCTTGCGAAAATTCGAACTGTGCATCCCCCTAATACACACATACACAGACCGATAACAAAACTGTTCGCTTCTTTACCAGATTTTTCATGATTTTCGTCGTTATCCGCTTGTTCTTCAGTGAAACCGCAGAACAATGAGAAACTGTGTGCTTCAAGTGCTCCTTCCGCTTCTATTTACCTCCCTGCTTTGAAACTCAGAGAAGGAGGCTCGATATTTTTAATTATTTCCCAGAAGCTGGCTGTTTGCATAGGGAAATTTTAAAAAGGAATAGCACTTCGCACATACACATTAATTGCCTTGTTCATTGTGTGACAGCCACCTAGTGCGCTGACAGATGCCTGTGCGCTCTTAGATTTAACCCTCTAAAGACGAAGCGCACACTACTTTATTTAAAGACCCAGTCCGTACCGCGCAGTAAACACTTTTAATTTCGGTTATAAAAACCAATCAGTTTATACTGTAAGTGGCACAAGTCGCTGTTTGTTCTCAGATAAATACAAAACAAATAAATACAGTGTGGGCAGAACGTACAGTTGTTGAATGTTAAACCTGTTGGTGCATCACGTGACCGGTAGGCGTTAAAACGTTAAACGTGCAATAATATGCTGTTAAAAGTTGTCTGTGCATGTTGACACATCCACACCAACCCAAGTTCAGCAGCTGCTGTTGTCGACGATGATGATCATGGTGGTGGTGGTGGTGCTTGTGGGATGGTGGTGTGCTGGTGTTGGGAGTAATAGCAGTAGTTGTTCTTGTCGTCCTTGTTGTTGTAACTCCTTGGAACACGCTTCTTAAGAAACTAATAGAAGCTCTGCCATTTAAGAAATTCCCCGCCATAGAGAATCCTGAAATGAATAGACCACTTTCGGAACGCAGGCTTTTAAGGGAGGACAATTTGGTATTATATGAAAACAGTAGAATATGATAATATCAATTGGATCGCACAGGTTCAAAACAGAGTCCAGTTGCTACTTTTTTAAGCGCGGCAATGAACATGAAAAATTCATATCTGCAAGTATTTATTGTGTGAATGAGTAGTTGTATGCGAGATTAAACATATATTAATAATATCTTCGTAAAGGATCTATACTGTTGCTATTTTTATTATTATTATTTTTATAATATCTATTATTGTAACCATGGTTACCGTCTTCATTATTATTACTATTATTATTATTATTATTATCATTTTTATTTTTTATTTTATTTTTTCCTGTGGCGCTGCGGCCCAACGCGGGCCATGGCCTCCTCATTCTTGAGGTTTCTTGATCACAAACAAAGCTGCATCACAGTCGGTAGGACTTCTCTGGACGAGTGATCAGCCCGTCGCAGAGACCTCTATCTGACAACACACACACAACACTCACAACAGACAAACATCCATGTCCCCCGGTGGGATTCGAACCCACGATCTCAGCAGGCGAGCGGCCGCAGACCTACGCCTTAGACCGCGCGGCTACTGGGACCGGCTTATAATTATTATTGTTCTTAAATATTTAAAGCCTATCATATGACACGTAAAGACTGAATTATTCGCAGCTAAATTAATGTAATACTTAAAACTAGAATGTAAGAATGAAAAACAAATTATATTATTTGAGCTACTCCCTATCTCCCTAGTACGTTTATTTTCATACAGATTAATTTTTCTTCGAATTTCGACAAGCGTGACGATAGCCAATAAATACCAGTAAGAAGAGTTTTTTTTAAAAATTCTGAGTGTTTTTACTGTGCTTGTGAAAGACCTTTCTTAGCCTGCTAGCGACTAATAATGAAATCCACTACAAGAAATTCGATAACGTGATTAAGAATTCGTCTTAGACTGGCGGACTCCTACAACCGGTCGTAAAAATCCTTATACTAATCAGTGAAAAGGGTAGAGAGAGTACGGTAGTAGACAAGTCAGTCTTGTTTCATAAACATCTCCAATTCTAGATTTTTTAAACTATAATATGTTATTTACAAGGCCAAACACAAGAGTCAGTACGAGTTTTATGACGTAACAGGAGCCATACCGGCAACAAAAAATGTGGGAGCAAGTTTTGAACTTAAATTACGTAAATCATTACTCCGATTATCGTAGAAGTAAAAGAAAAGTGTTGTGTGAAGCTCTTCAACAGAAACGGTAAGTCTGAGTCATTCCTTTCGGACATAATATATATTATATTTACATCACACCTTCAGAGTACATTCTGTTATTGCACCAGAGGTAGCGCTGTGTTTTTTATTTCGAAAAATTCTGGGTTGAACTTTGGCATGGCTTTCTGCTCGCCTGCTTAAGGATTCTCATGATTTATTTCCAGTCTTCCCACACAAATTCCGAATAGTAGACCAACTTTGGACTAGTCGACGATTGCCTGCCTTCATAACCCCTCTGAATCCTTCCTTACTAATCACAGTCTTTATTGACGCTATGTAACGTATGCAGTCAAAAAAGCATTATGAAATAAACGAAGATTCGATAGCACACAATACCCTACTACCGCGCACTCTCTACATATGCTGTAGTGTCACAATCATTTCTACACAATCCGTTCTAAGTATATGACTGCCGTTATATAAAGAATATCAGATACGTGATTAGTATCTTTACCTGTTCTGCTAAGACAAGACCTCAGATACACTAGGAAACAAACACTCCTTCTAAATCCATCGCAACTTAAATAATTTTTCGGTTGTTTATGATTCAATGTTACACAACATATTCATACGAAAAAGATTCTTAAACAAGCAAATGGACAGATGCTATTAATCTGCAAGCAAGAACGGTCAGTGGATATCAGCAGAACGTTGAAAGGCCAAGTAATATCGATATAAGAAAAGTGTGCTTTACACTGAGGCTGCGAAAACTAGTCTCATACTTTGGCCTTCCCTCTACAACTTTCTCAAGCTGCTTCGTTTTCCTTTCCATCGTATTTCCCTTTACTTCCCTTCAGCTGTCTAGCCTGCCTGTTCACAGGAATACTGTTATTGATAACCTCCCTTAGAGCGAGGCACTTTGGACTTTGGAGAGGAGGCGGGGTGAATGGTAATACAAGAGTGGGTACAAAGTGGTAAGCCTCAAGCTCCTTTAGCTCCTTCATCCTTTGTCCTAATTTCCATGTCCTTAATATAGCGCTATCAATAGTTACAAAAGGAAGGACTTTCCTAGAACTGTCCGCTGTGGCACTGTCCATTGGCACGTAACACATGTGAATTAACTGTGGCCTGAAGCACTGTAGTTTGTGGCGTAGTCATCATTCTCGGCCATTATCCAACATTTCAGCTGCCGTCATCTGTCCGTCCCCGGTTCCCAAACCCTCCATCAGCGCAGTACTTTATAGGACATTACAGCGCTCAAATGAGATTCCTGTGCATGCAGCAATGGATCGATTGTATACAAATCCGGCTATACCTAAAATTTTGAAAATAAACATGACGTGTGTTTGTAACAGATATATGTATCCAGCACCATAATTAAAGTCTTCGGGGACAGATGCAAGTTACGGAACTGCCTCCTTCCCCCCCAAGTCAAAATTAAATTGAAAAATTCTTAAACTTTTGTATTACGTTTTTCATATTGCACGTTAGTTGCACGTACATTGATAATGAAGGTACGTGACAGTGAAGATTTTGAGTTCCTATATTGAATTTTGCTTTCGTAAATGTATGCTGCTGCGCCAGGAGCCATTGCCCCACTACTGGACCCCCGTTACAGCTCTGTTCTGTTCTACCAGACGAACAGCAACGCTTCGGAATTGTATTCTGGAGGTTTGCGTTTCGAATGTTGGCTGCCACGCCGACTGTACATCTTCGTGATTTTCTTCAGTTCATGCATATATTGACAATTTAGTGCCTTAAATTAAGGCACGACCACTTCATTTCTCAGTCTATCTAAATCCATTACTCACTACCTTCTTAGTAAGATATAGCGCCTTTAAAAAAACTACAAATAAATAATGTGTGAGATTTGAGATGTTGTGGGCGGTTGTTTCTAAAATGGTAGTGTCTTCTAGGGTTGTAATCTTATGAGGTAAAAAGCCCTGAGGGTTCTAGGAGGTTTAGGCTCCCATATTTCAAGACAGTTGGCACGTGAAGGTGGTTAGGTCAGCCCTATACACCGGCCGCCTTTACTCATTTCTGTTAGAGACTGAGTCAACCCCAGGGCCATAGTGCAGATGGAAGGATTATTTCAATGAAAAATTTAAATGACGCCATCGGGAATCGAACCCGCGACCTTCCGACTTTTAGCGCAGTGCCTCAACCGGTTACGCCCCTTTATGAGGTAATAAATATTTTACATAAGTTTTAGTTTTCAAAAATTTATTAATTAAGTTTTTTGTATAATTATCTTTCAGTTTAAAACATTTTGATGGGATTACCAAAGAAGTGAGGATAGCTCAGTCAGTATAGTAACTAGGCTAAGGGCTGGATGACAGGAATGGAGGTTGGATTGCCGGTACGGGAAGGCAACTTTTCTTTTCTTCAAAGCTTTCACCAAACAGCCTCTGAGCCAGGGGTTAACAGGGAGGCTTCCTGTGGTAAAGGAATCGGTGCGTGAAACTGACACCACACTTAGTGGCGAGGATCAGAATTAGAGGAACTGTACAACTACTCCCCCCATATGCCTCATGGCATGCACTAGGACAACTTTGCTTAGGCCTTTAACAGGATTTTTAAAAAGGTTTTGTTCTCGAGCTGCATCTTTTTAAGATCAGTGTGCTTTTAGATGGAGCATTCGAGCTTTCTACGTATTTTTAAAATATTTCAGAAGTTTGTTTTGCTATTTGTTTTGGTTTAACATTTCACATTTCCGTCAATATTATAATGTTCATTATGTAACTCCTGGTAAGAATAGTTTTCCTATAAAAGCACCTAATCTCTGTCTGAATTATATCAGTAAGTCTAGGTCAAGGCGGGTTTGTAGAATATTGCTCTGATAAAATAAAACTTTCTCCTTGTGTACACTCTTGATACATTCAACTTTAATTTTATTTTGCCCTGTGGCAGTTATTAAGCATCATCGCGAACTTAGGAACAAGCAAAAGGCTTTGTGATCGCAGACGTGCATTTTTTTTACACTGTCGTATCAGCTTGTCCTACAATTTTATAGTCACGGAATAAAAATAACATAATGAAAATTTTTCTCGTCGCGATATCAATGGCAAAACTTAACTTTTATGCTTTCCCAAGGACATTGCATTTTCGATTACCGTCCTAGAAAATTCCGTTGTGAAATCGTAATAATTACTTCTCTTCCATGACATTTAATTTTGTTTTCGTTGCGTGTTCTTTAAATGTACTCTGTCTCGTATTGCATAAATGACAGTCCTATGAAATCCGTATTAAAATGTACAAAGCTTAGTTCTATCGTTCCTAACGCTGCAAAAACAAGACTCATGTGTACACAATATGGCTTTTAAATAACTGACCTAAGATTGTGAACTACGGTACAGTGTAAAATAGTATCAAAGTTTATTTGTTTACCAACTGATGCACAATTTATAATTAAGGGGGAAAACATTGTCAGGTTCATTAAATGCCAAATAATACGATGGTTTTGTCACATAGAAAGAATGCAAGACACCTCAATTCCAAAAAAGATGTTGTACGGAAAGATGTATGCAACAAGACGAAGAGGAAGACCAAAAATGAGATGGCCTGATGACGTGTCCACGGACCTGAGAAAGATGGGGTAAACGAATGGAGAGACAGAGCGAGGGATCGAGAGTTCTGGAGGTGTATTGTAAAGGAGGCCAAGGCCCACCCCGGGCTGTAGCGCCACCGAAGAAGAAGAACTGATGCACAATTGAATTGTGTTAAATACAATTTTAAAATTTTACATTAAAATTGACATTAAAACTGCTCCCACATGTTTCGGTGTAATCACCATTATCAGAGAGCGCACTATTCAATATTGCTTAAGTTGCAACTTTAGCAAGATCGAACAGTGCGCTCTCTGATGATGGTGATTACACCGAAACATGTTGGAGCTGTTTAAATGCCAATTTGAATATAAATTTTAAAATTATTTTTAAGACAACTCAATTGTGCATCAGTTGGTAAACAAATAAACTTTAATAGTATCACGATGCACGGTGTGTATGTAAAAACTATTGTAAAATAGTGTTAGAAAACCCCCTACTGACAGTGAAAGAAGGACCACATATTCTGTAAGAATCTGATGATTTTGTACGTCACTCGACTTTGTTCTTTTTCTCGGTCATATGTAGACTTTAATAGAATGCTCATACATGTTGAGACTGGCTGGTTGTATTGATTTCCTTACAGCTACTTCGTTGACAACATCTGTGTATGTCAGAGACCATAGAACAGGCCTGTCAGACACTAGGGCTATTACTGTTTCTTATACATGCACATCGGTTGGTGTTTAAATTTAGACGTAAAATTGGCGCACAGGTTCAAAGCACCTTGTCCCCAGCAGTTAAAATGAAGTGTAATGAAATTGGCGTGTTTCTTGTACCAAACCGCTAGTGATGTCGCCTGTTTCTAAAAATGTCTTCACAGCGGTGACGTGTCTGAGAAGCCCGTTGTTCAACGTAATTAGTCAACACTAATCACTCGGCCGCTACGCCCCACTCCCGCTTTTCCAAGAAGGCGCTAGTGTGGCGCCATTAACATGCAGACGCTCTTACCATCAATCAGCGTCTGCACCACTTTCACAATTCACTGAATACTCAGTTCGAAGCCCCGCGCACGGTGAGGGGGAGGGGGTACTTTCTTCCTTAAACTGCTGTTCCGTGTAAGCTATATATTCTTCGTTTAGGCTTCCTACTCGCCCGTCGTAGCGTGAAGTAAGGAATGAAAATTTCTAAGGATGGAAGAATCCGTATGGTCTTCTCTACACAAGAATGGAGTGAAGTGCTTCACTTTTCCAACTGCCTTCGTTGTGAAACTGTGTTTAACTGTGGTTCTGACATTCATTTGTTACAAATATAAAAGGTTTTAGTTATTTCCTTATACTTGTGGCAGAAATTAGAGCCAAAATTTTGATCGTAGATGAAACTAGAATATGTCTTGTTAATCAACCGAAACAGACATGAGGTAAAATTTTGTTTTTAAATTAAATATGTCCCTGACAGAACATTTCATAAATAGGTACAGGTATTTAGTCAATAACTCCTAAACTCCGTGGCCTTAGTCCGCACGCGAACTATACCGACAGAGCGGCCGCCGCCGGTCGGCGAAGTTAGTGCCAACTTTTGCGAATAGAGGGGTGTCACGTGGTCAGCGCAACGGGTCCCC
>Ga0123354_10004807_pt1 | contig 19322 bp, 20 predicted proteins | sample TergutLab28metaG_2_FD_97872 | JGI IMG/M metagenome (GOLD analysis project Ga0123354, IMG submission 97872) | Labiotermes labralis P4 segment gut microbial communities from Petit-Saut dam, French Guiana - Lab288 P4 | ecosystem: Host-associated > Arthropoda: Insects > Digestive system > Gut ...
GAGATGAAGGAGAAAAAGGCCCGCGTCGAGGACGCCCTGAACGCCACCCGCGCGGCCGTGGAAGAGGGCATCGTGCCCGGCGGCGGCGTGGCCCTGGTGCGCTGCCTGAAGGCCCTGGAAAAGGTCAAGGCCGTGGACGACGACGAGGCCGCGGGCATCGAGATCGTGAAGCGCGCCTCCGAGGCCCCGCTGCGCCAGATCTCCGGCAACGCCGGGTTCGAGGGCTCCATCGTGGTGGCCAAGGTGGCCGAGGGCAAGGGCGGATTCGGCTTCAACGCCTCCACCGGCGAGTTTGAAGACCTCATCAAGGCGGGCGTCATTGATCCCAAGAAGGTCACCCGCATCGCTCTGCAGAACGCGGCCTCGGTTTCGGGCCTGCTTCTCACCACCGAGTGCGCCATCGCCGAGAAGCCCGAACCCAAAAAGGATATGCCCCCGATGCCCGGCGGCGGCATGGGCGGCATGGGCGGCATGTACTAGTCGCATATTGTCTCTTAATACTAAAAAGGCCCCGGACCATTCGGTCCGGGGCTTTTTTTATTTTACGCTGTGTTGCGTCGCCTCGGTTTTTTCGTCGGCTTGCGCGGTCTGCCAGGACGAGCGCCAAGCTTTCGAGGGCCGCGCCGCATTTCTTCCTCAATGTCGCTCAGAAGTTCCCAGACGCTTATCTTCAAGACGTCGGCTATCCGCGCCAAATCGGCAAGCGTGGAGTCTCTGGTGGCTTGTTCCGTCCGGTGTATGCAGGAGAGGGTAAGACCGGCAAATCCCGCCAACTGGTCCTGTGTTATCGCGGCGGATCGCCTCGCTTCTCTGACTGCCCAGGCTGTCGCCCATCTCAAGTTTTGAGAATTCTCCATTAAAAAGCGATAGGGTAACCCTTGACGAGATATTCGGCATAAGTGCAGAGTAGATGTATTCCTTTTTTGAAGGATAATGCAGGTTCTGTGCGGTCATGCGGCATACGTAATGAGAAAAGAAAAAATAATCACCCCTGAGGAGTTTAGCCTCATTTGCGTGAGAGTGGCGGTAGGTGACGCCACATTCCTCCTTAAACTGCTTGCGGCCGCAGAGAATGCGGGGGACGAACTCCTGCCGGGCGATTTGGAAAAACTTGAGGAATGGGTGAAGAAGGTACACACCTTGCGCGACAATATCGTGTGGATTCGTACCAATTGCCAATAGCGCCTTGAACGAGGCCCCGGACCAAACGGTCCGGGGCCTTTTTTATTTGCGGGGGCGCTGCCGCTTGCTTTTGTGGAGAAAGGATGTAATCTTGCAAATAAGGACAGCATTGATTCCAATGCCAAGGGGAAATCCATGGAACTTGCGAAAATAACCACACGCGGGCAGATCACCATCCCTCTGGAAATACGCCGCAAGCTAGGCGTCAAAGATGGCGACAAGGTTGTTTTTTGGGAACAGGACGGGCGGATTATTATGGAAAACTCCGTCATGCTGGCCCTGAAAGACGCGCAGGACGCCTTCCGGGGCGAAGCGGCGCGTCTCAACTTAAAGACGGAAGAAGATGTCGCCGCAATGGTGAAGGAAGTACGCCGGGAGCGCCGCCGTGCGCGTAATGGTTGACACCAATATCCTGCTCTCCGCCATGCTTTTCCCAAACGGGCGCATGAACGAACTGATGTGGAAAGCGGCGGTGGAAAACCGCCTTGTCCTTTCATCCTTTGTTATTGATGAACTTTTTGACGTGATCCGCCGTAAATTTTCCAGTCAGGAAAAAGCGGCGGATGCCTTTCTCAGCCGTATGCCCCACGAGCTTGTCTATACGCCCAAGCAGCTTGATCCCGGCCTTTTCGAGATCCGTGATCCTGATGACTACGCTGTGCTGTATTCCGCGGTTACAGAAAATGTGGATATTTTCATAACCGGGGACAGGGATTTCGACGATCTGCACCTGGATAAGCCCGAAATCTTGACCCCGGCGCAATTCCTGGCACGATAGACTTGCCGGGAAACGGTTTCCGAGCTTTTCGCGCGTCCCAGCTTAAACCCAGAGCCCGGCGTCCAGGCGGCGGCGTTTCAGGTCGTCCAGCGTTTCCACGGGCACGGCCAGTTTGCCCCGTCCCTTCCCGATGGCGATGCCGGGCTTGACGTTGCCGTGGAAGTCCGAGCCGCCGCAGACGCCAAGATCCAGGCGCCTAGCGAGTTCCAGGTATTCGCGGGTTTTTTGGGGCGAGTGTTCGGTATAGTAGGCCTCGATGGCGGTAAGGCCCAGGCCCATGCAGTGCCGGACGAGTTCCTCAAGGGGCTTGCCGGTTTCCTTGAGGAGATAGGGATGCGCCAGGGCCACGGTCGCGCCCGCGCGTTTGAGGGTCGCTATGGCCTCGGGCAGGGGCATGACGGGCTTGGGGGCGTAGGCTTGGGCATGGCTGCCGAGGTATTTGGCGAAGGCGGCGGGGAAGTCGCGGACGATGCCGCGTTCCACGAGGATGCGGGCGATGTGGGGTCTGCCCGCCGCGCCTTTGGCGATGGCCAGGACGTCTTCGTAGTCAATGTGGACGCCAAGCCGGGCGAGCTTGTCCAGGATTATGCGGTTACGCTGTTCGCGGCCGTCGCGCAGTGTGGCCAGGGCGGCCTCGAGCTGCGGGTCGCCGGGCGTCACCCAAAGGCCCAGGATGTGCAGTTGGCGGCCCTCGTTTGTGGCCGAGATTTCGCATCCGGGGATGCACTCGATGCCCATGTCGCGGCTTGCCTGAAGGGCTTCGGGCAGCCCGGCCAGGGTGTCGTGGTCGGTCAGGGCCATGGCCGCGAGGTTCGCGGCCTTCGCCAAGCGGACGGTTTCGGCCGGCGTAAATTGGCCGTCCGAGGCGTTGGAGTGGATGTGCAGGTCTATGGTTGGCGTCATCGTCCGGGAAGGGTAGAGGCTATCAGCCGCGGCGTCAACGCAGGCCTTGAGCGCCGCGCCGTCCTGGCGTAGAGTGGATAAAATTGCGAGGAGACGAGCATGCCTGTCGCGCCTGAACTGCTGGAAATTCTGGCCTGTCCCAAGTGCAGGGGGGAGCTTTCGCTCACTAAGGAGGCGGATGGCCTCCTCTGCGCCGCGTGCGCGAAGGTCTATCCCATCCGCGAAGACATCCCGATCATGCTTGTGGAAGAGGCTGTGGAGCTTGCCCGCTGGGAAGTCGGGGAACGCAAGGCGGGGTAGATGACGAAGCTGACCTGGAATCCGTGGATGGGGCTTGCCGACATGAAGGCGGAATTGGAGCGCGCGTGCGGCGCGGCCGCGCGCAAGGACCGCGCCCCGTCCGCCGTGTCCGGGAAGGCCTATTTCTGGGCCCCGGCGGCGGACGTGCTGGAAACGCGGGAGGCCTTCGTCATCTCGGTGGAGCTTCCCGGTGTGGAACGCGAGGCCGTGGCGGTCGAGATCAAGACCCGCACCCTGTGGGTGTATGGCGAGCGGCCGGCCGGAGGCGCGGACGGCGCGTATCATTCTTTGGAACGCCCCCACGGGCCCTTTGCCAGGCGTTTCACCTTGCCCAAGGGCGTGGACCGGGCCGGGGCGCGGGCGGTGTTCAAGAACGGGGTTCTTGAGATCACGCTGCCCAAGGAGCGCCCGGAAAACAGCCGCCGGCGCATCCCCATCTCTTGATCCGGGAGGATTGCGATGGCCAATCAACTAAAGACCGGACTGTTTCTGGGGCTCCTCACGGCGCTTTTGCTCGTCCTGGGGCAGGCCATGGGCGGCCGGGGCGGACTTCTGATCGCGCTCGGGTTCGCCGTGGTGATGAACGTCAGCAGCTACTGGTTTTCGGACAAGATCGTTTTGTCCATGTACCGGGCCAAGGAGCTCTCGGAAGAGGACGCGCCTGGGCTTTTCGATCTGGTGCGGCGGCTGTCCCAGAACGCGGGGCTCCCTATGCCAAGGCTCTATCTCGTCCCCCAGGAGCAGCCCAATGCCTTTGCCACGGGCCGCGACCCGCAGCACGCGGCCATAGCCGTGACAGAGGGGATTTTGCGCCTGGTTTCGCAGGAGGAACTGGCCGGGGTGCTGGGCCACGAGATGGCGCACGTGAAGCACCGGGACATCCTGGTGCAAACGGTGGCGTCCGTGGTGGCCGGGGCGATTACGGGCATCGCGGGGATGCTCCGGTGGGGCGCGATTTTGGGCATGGGGGGGCGCGACAGGCAAGGCGGCGGAGCGGGAGCGATCCTTCTGGCGATCATCGCCCCGATTGCGGCGCTGCTTATTCAGATGGCCATTTCGCGCTCGCGGGAGTTCATGGCCGACGAGACCGGCGCGCGCCTCGCGGGCAATCCGCTGCCGCTGGCCGGGGCGCTCACGAAGCTTGAGAACTACGCCAAGGCCCTGCCCATGGAGGGAGCCAATCCCGCCACGGAAAACATGTTCATCGTGAGCCCGCTGGGCGGTGGCGGCATGGCCGGGCTTTTTTCCACCCATCCTCCCACGCAGGAGCGGGTGCGGCGGCTTACCGCCATGGCCGGGCGTCAATAATTACATGAGCAAAAGAGAGGAAAGGAATGGTTAAGCGGTACGCCATACTGGCAACGGCGGTCCTGATGGTCTTTTTGTGCGTCCCTCGGGCGTCGTTTGCCGCGCAGACGGTCCTGATCGGGAAAGACAGCGTGGCCCTGCCGGATATCAAGGGCTATCACCTGCATGTGAACGGGTCGCCGATGTTTTCAAAGGTGAGGGAGTGCATTTCCATCTGCGGTTCCGTGAATAATCTTGCCGCCATTTATCTTTCAGACGCCTACGACGCGGGCAAGACGATAGAAAATTGCATGGAGATAGATTTCCTGTCCATCGTGGACAATGGGATTGAAGTGGCCCCCGGCGACGACAAATCAGCGATGCTTGAACGCATCAAAGCCGGGACCACCTCCGAGGCGGCGCGCAAAAACATGTCCGCTGGAATGGAGAAATGCACGAGCGCGCAGAACGCCCACGCGGGCGGGATTTTCAAGTTCAAATCCGCCGAGTTCGTGAGCTCCCTGCGCGGCGATAATTATCTTGTCTCCATAATGAAAATCCAACTGGAGAAGCGCGCCGGGAAGCAATGGAAGACGTCCGTCAGTTATGACGCCACGGCGCATATCATTTTGAGAGGGAGGCTCCTTACGGTGGACGCCTCCGACACGCAGCGGCAGAAGACCCCGGAAGCCGCGAAAGAGATCGCGCTCCGTCTTGTCAACGCGCTAAACGACGCGAACAAGTAGGGGCAAGTTCATCCGCCGCACAGAAACGCGCTCATGCTGACCGTGGTTGCGCCGCGAAGCGGCGTGTCGAGCGTGGCGAGTTCGTGGTCCACGAAGACCAGCATCACGGCGTCCGGGGAGAATCCCAGGCGCGCGATGAGGTCATTCACCGTCGCGCCCTCCGGAATCTCAAAAGGGAAAGATTCGCAATCTTGCGGCCCTTTGAGGCCTGCGAGGTGGACGGTGACATACATGGATCATCCCATGAAGGAAATTACGAGGGATCATCTTCACATTGATCCCGTTCGGATTGGCCGAGCATAGCCGAGCCGCTCGTGTTTTATAGGCCCTAGACCAGCCAACTGAGCCCTAAATCATAGAGCTTGCCGGGCCTGGGGCGGCCGTTCTCGTCCCAGCCCATCATCTCGTAGTAGAGGCCGACGGCCTTGGCGAACTCTGTCTCGTCAATGCGGGCGCCCTTGGCCGGGCCGTCCGGCAGGCTCTGGTGGAGGCGCGCGAAAAGCGTGTCGTCCTTCGCGCCAAATCCTTCGCGCAGATTGAACATGCGCGCCAGAACCACGGACCGTTCGGCCCCGAGCATCAGTTCCTGCAAGCTGGTTTCCCAGCCGGTGACGGCTTTAATGGCCTCGCAGAGTTTCTCGTAGGTCAGGGAGAAAATCGGGCGGATGACGAAGTTGCAGATGCCGAGCGTGTTGTTCATGGCCCAGGTGAGCTGCCCGGCCTTGAAAAAAGAGACCTTTTCCGGGCTCATTTCGCGCAGCTTTGGGGCGCCAAGCTGCCCAAGCGGCGCGAGAAGCCGCCAGTTCTCGCCCTGAAAGGCGACGTCGTGGGGACATTCGGCGTGATCGGCCCCCGTGGGCGAGAGCGCGAAACCCAGGGCCACGCCGGTTTTGCCGCGCGGATCATGAACCCCTGGGGACATGCCCTTCACCGTGGAAGCATAGCGCTCCGCGCCGCGTCCGATGATTTTTGCGGCCCGCGCCACGCCCTGGGCCAGGATTGCGCCAAGGCCGATTTGATCCTTCATACGTTCCAGAAGCCAGAGCATCCCTTCCGCGTCGCCAAAGCGGACGACGCGGCCTTCGCAGTCGTCCGGGCCGAGAATGCCGTGCTCGAAACACTCCATGGCGAAGGCGATGGCGCCGCCCGCGCCTATGGTGTCAAAGCCCCAGGCGTTGCAGCGTTCCTGGGCCCGGATCACGGCAGGAAGGTCCGCCACGCCGCACAAGGAGCCGAACGCGGCCAGGGTCTCGTATTCGGGACCGCCGTAGCGTTCGTCCATCTGGCCTTCTATCTTCACCTTGCGCTTGCAGGCCACGGCGCACTTGTGGCACGTGCCGCGCCCGGTCTGGAGCGCCGCATACGCCTCATTGCCCAGTTTTTCCGCCCCCTCGAAGACGCCTTCGCGCCAGTTGCGGGTGGGCAGTATCCCCTGCGTCTGCAAGACCGGGACGTTCATGGGCGTGCCGAGCTTGCCCATGTTGACGCTCGGCAGATGCGTGCGGATGGTCTCGGCGTGCCATTTGACAAGCTCGGCCAGGCGGGCGGGATCGGCGTATTCGTAGGGCTCTTTGGAGCCCCGGCAGGCTATGGCCTTGAGCTTTTTGGACCCCATCACCGCGCCCATGCCGCAGCGGCCGTTGGCGTGCAGGAGGTTGTTTATCACGCAGGCCAGAGGCGACAGCGCCTCTCCGGCGGGCCCGATGGAGGCCACGCGGATTTTTTTGTCCCCGTGCGCCAGGCGGATGGCGTCCTGGGTCGCGGCGTTGTCTGATCCCCACAGAAAGCCCGCGTCGCGGATTTCCACCCGGCCGCCGTTAATCCAGAGATAGACGGGTTTGTCCGCCGCGCCGGTTATGGTTATGGCGTCGAACCCGGCGTATTTGAGCTCCGGCCCGAAGTAGCCGCCCGCCTCGGACTCGCCGAACGCGCCGGTGAGCGGCGACTTGGCGGCCACGGTGTAGCGCACCATGCCGGAGAGCGGCGCGCCCGTCAGCACGGATGCGGAGAACACCAGAAGATTGCCGGGCCCAAGCGCATCCGTGCCGGGTTTCATGCGTCTTAGCATGTAATACGAGGCCAGGGAGCCGCCGCCGAAGTAGCGCCGGTAGAAGGTCTCGTCCGGCTCTTCCACCTCCCATGCGCGGGACGTGAGGTTTACGTGCAGAACTTTCCCGTTATATCCGTAAGGCATGGAACATTACTCTCCGTCTGTTATTGTGAGACCTGGCATCTGGGACAGACGCCGTAGAGCGACATCTTGTGCCGCGTCAGCCTGTAGCCGTGGCGCGCGGCCACCTCTTCCTGGTGCTTTTCGATGGTTTCGTCCAGGATTTCCTCGTTGGCGCCGCAGACCTCGCAGATGAGATGATCGTGGTGGCCGTCCCCGGGCTGGTGCTCGTAGCGGGCCACGCCGTCGCCGAAGTCCACCTGCCGCGCGATGCCGGCCCCGGAAAAGAGTTTCAGCGCGCGGTACACCGTGGCCTGGCCGATGCCCTTCTGGCGCGCCTTGACCGTTTCGTAGAGTTCCTCGGCGGTGACGTGGCCCTTCTGCGTGAGGAAAATCTCCAGGATATGCCTTCGCTGGGGCGTCATTTTGAGGCGTTCTCTGGCGATGTATCCGGCGAAGCGGACATGGGGATCGGTCATCTGGCGGCTCCTCGCGCGCTTTCGCGAAACGTAGCCGGGATACGGCGGCGGTGTCAAACTGACGGCTTGGCGAGGGTCATAATTGGTTCGCGATACAAGGCACCCCGATTTTTTCTTGACAAAAAACAGCTTATCCTCAATAAATTTCACATAAATCGGCCAAACCTTTTTCAGGCGCGTCGCTGACACTCCAAAGGAGGGGCGTACCGTGGGCAGTCAACTTCCGATAGACCTGTTTCACTGGATCATCTCCCTGGTCCCCATCGCGGTGCTGATGTTTCTCTTATTGGGGCGCAACTGGAAGGGGATCGAAGCCGGTCCGGCGGCCATGTTCGTGGCCGTGTTGATCTCACTGTTGATATTTAACGCGCCTGTCAAAACGGTTGCCGTGGCCACGGCAAAGGGAATGTGGAACGCGGTGTTCATCCTCTACGTGGTCTGGGCCGCGCTTCTTTTATACCTGGTGACGCTGCGCGCGGGGGCGTTCGACGCGCTGCGGCGCGGATTCATGGAGTTTAGCCGCAACGAGCTCTTTCTGGTCCTGGCCATCGGCTGGGTCTTTTCCACCTTCTTTCAGGGGGTGGCGGGGTTTGGCGCGCCAATCGCCATAACCGCGCCGATTCTGGTCGGCATCGGCATGAAGCCCCGCTACGCCGTCCTGATACCGCTTATCGCCCACACGTTCGCCAAGATGTTCGGCACATTGGGGGTGGGCTGGCTGGCGATGCTCCGGGTGGCGGATGTTTCCGATCCCCTGGCCACGGCGGTGGAGGCGGCGGTCCTTTTGGGGCTGGTCAATTTGGTGGGGGGCCTGTTCGTCACCTGGATCTATGGCCGGGGGCGCGCCGTTGTCCACGGTCTGCCGCTCATCTTAATCATCACCGCCATTCATGGCGGCGTGCAGCTTGGCATGATGTATGTAAACCAGGTCCTGTCCATGTTTGTGGCCGGGACGGTCTGCCTGGTGGCTCTTTATCCGCTGTCGCGCTGGAAACGCTATGCCGCGCCCGCGCCCATCACCCACCGCCCGGTGATGCTCGATACGCCGCCCGTCTCGAAAACGGCCGTCACAAACAAGCAGGGAGCCGAGATGGGGCTTGGGCTGGCGCTCTTTCCCTATATCCTGATGGCCGTCATCTCCCTTCTGGCTTCGGGCGTGGGGCCGATAAACGAGGTGCTCCGCCAGCTTCGGGTCGGGTTTTCCTTCCCGGACCTGCAAACGGGCTTCGACCGCCTGATCGCCGCCACCAGCCCCTATTCGCCCTTCGCGGTCTTCACCCATCCGGGAACCTACGTCATGGTCACGGCGCTCATCTCTCTTCTGGTGTACTGGAAGAAGGGGTTCTATAAGCCCGCCGGACCCACGCAATCCTCGCTCTGGGCCAACCTGGTGAAGGATTCGGTCCCCTCGTCCATCGCCATCGCCTCCTTCATGGTGATGAGCAAACTCATGGATTATTCCGGGCAGACGAGCGTCCTGGCGCTCGGCATCGCCTCGGTGGCCTCGGTGCACACCTACGCCTTCCTGGCGGGCTGGGTGGGCATCCTGGGCGGCCTTTTGACCTTCTCCAGCACGGCCGCCAACATTCTCTTCTCGCAGTTGCAGGTCCAGGCCGCGCAGGCGCTGCCGGGCTTGAAAATCTCCACGGTGCTGGCCGCCCAGGCCGCCGGCGGAACGGTGGGAACCGTCATCGCCCCGGCCAATATCGTCATCGGGACCAGCGCGGTGGGCATTGTCGGCGAGGAAGGCCCCATTTTGCGCTATGCCCTGAAATGGGTCGTCATCACAGGGGTGATCGTCGGCATCGCCGCCGTGATCCTGAACCTCTTCCAATAAGGAAAGACCGCCATGAGACGATTCTCGGTGCTTAACCTGGCATTTTTGATGCTGCTGGCGGCCATCCCCATCATCAGCATCGGGGCGTTGAGCGGCGCCGCGGCCTTGTGGGGCGTGGGGCTTCTTCTCCTGGCCGTGGGGTTCGTCATCCCCATTGTCCTTCGTTTTATCCATTTGCTGACGCCATCCAAAGACGAACCGGACGTAGGCGAAGAACCCGCTTAACGGAAGGAGCACGACATGACGACGCAAGCCTGTCCCTTCACCGCCGGACGGCCGGTGACCATGGGAACCAAGTATATGGTTTCGACCTCGCACTATCTGGCCAGTATGGCCGGTCAGGCCATGTTCGAGAAAGGCGGCTCGGCCGTTGACGCCATCATTGCCGCCAACATTGCCCTGGGAGTGGTGTACGGCCACATGTCCGGCATCGGCGGCGATCTGTTCGCCCAGGTCTGGGACCCGAAGACGGGAAAGCTGGCGGCTTTGAACGCCTCCGGGGCGGCGGGCGAGAAGGCGACCATTGATTTCTACAAGCAAAAGGGCCTGGACGCCATAGAGCAAAGGGGACCGCTGGCCGCCATCACCGTGCCGGGCGCGGTGGACGGCTGGTGGCAGCTCCACCAGCGGTATGGACGGCTCAAATGGGCGGAACTCTTTGAGCCCGCCATCCGGCACGCGCATGGGTTCCCGCTGTCGCCGAAGTTTCAGGCCTATATCGCCCAATTTAGCGAGCAGCTTGGCAAGTTTGACGCCACGGCGGCGATCTTTCTGCCCGGCGGACAGGCCCCCAAGGCGGGGGCGCTTCTTCGCCAGCCCGATCTGGCCCGCAGTCTGGAACTGATCGCGGCCAAGGGCCCGGACGTCTTCTACAAAGGGGAATTGGGCCGCAAAATCATCGCGGGTCTGCGGGAGGCCGGGGGCATCCTGACCGAAGGCGATTTCGCAAGCCACGTCTCCCCCTGGGTGGAGCCCTTGCGCACAACCTACCGGGGCTACGAAATAACCGAGCTGCCGCCCAACACCCAGGGCCTGGCCGCTCTCATGATCCTGAACATTCTGGAAAACTACGATCTGGCGGCGCTCGGCTGGGGAACCGCCGATTACTACCATCTGATGGTCGAGGCCATCAAACTGGCCTTTGCGGACCGGGACCGCTGGGTGACCGATCCGGCGACGATCAATATCCCCTTGGAGCGGCTGCTCTCCAAGGAATACGCCAAAGAACGCTCCGCAAATATCAATATGTCGCGAGCCGCCACGGAAGCGGAAGTGCGTCCGGGCGGCGGCGATACGGTCTATCTGTGCGCGGCGGAGGCGGGCGGCCAGGCGGTGTCGCTCATTCAGAGCGTCTATTTTGAGTTCGGCTCCATGTTCACCCCGCGAGATACCGGCATCCTGATGCAGAACCGGGGCTCGTTCTTCTCTTTGGACCCCAAGCACGTAAACTGCCTGGCGCCCCATAAGCGCACCTTCCACACCATCATTCCGGCCATGGCTCTGCGGGACGGGCGGCCCGCGCTCACCTTCGGCTCCATGGGGGGCGAAGGCCAGCCCCAGACCCAGGCGGCCATGCTGACCAACATGCTCATTTACGGGTTTAACGTCCAGGAGGCCATTGAAGCGCCCCGCTGGCTCTTTGGCCGCACCTGGGGCGAGGTTTCCCGCTCGCTGCGCCTGGAGGGACGCGTGCCCCAGGCGGTCGCGACCGAATTGTCGCGCCGGGGCCATGAAATCCAGATGGTGGACGACTGGTCGCAGACCATGGGCCATGCCCAGGCTATCTGGATTGACCAGGAAGCGGGCGTGCTCCACGGCGGCGCGGACCCGCGCGGCGAAGGATTGGCCATCGGGCGGTAAGCACTCCACATCCCGGACGGGGAAGCACATATGGGCATGCAGACTGTCTCTTTCTGGTTCTGGCTTGCGGCGCTGGCTCCACTGGCCATCCTCTTCTATCTGCTGACGGGGCGGCATTGGAAGGTCTCCAAAGCCGCGCCCGTGGGATTTCTCCTGGCCGTTATCGTTGCCGTCGCGGTTTTCGGCGCTTCCCCGTCCATGGTCTTTCTTCTGACCCTGAAGGGCATCTGGCAGGCGCTCATCATCATTTACGTGGTGGTTCCGGCGCTGTTTCTCTATCTGGTGGCCAAAGAGGCCGGGACGTTTGAGGTCTTGCGGCGCGATCTTCTCGCCTATACCCCAAACGACCTCCTGCATGTGCTGGCCTTCGGCTGGGCGTTCGCCACGTTTTTGCAGGGCATCACCGGCTTCGGCGTTCCCTCCCTGGTGACCGCTCCGCTCATGGTGGCCATGGGAGTGACGCCGTTCTGGGCGGTGGTCATCACCCTGGTCGGCCATTCCTGGGCCAGCACCTTCGGCACGCTGTCGGTGGCCTGGGAGGGGCTCACAGCCGTGACCCAGATGCCGAACCCGGCCGCCACCGCCGCCATCGCGGCCTTCATGCTTTTACTCGTCAACTATATAAACGGCTTTGCCATCGCCTGGTTTTTCGGCCGCTGGCGGGCCGTGCGCGAGGCCCTACCCGCTGTCATAACCATCGGCTCCATCCAGGGGCTGGGGCAGTTTTTCCTGGCGCCCAGGGCCCCTGAGCTCTCCAACCTGCTGCCGGGCGCGGTGGCCCTTGGCGCGGTGCTCGTTTTGGCCAAGTCCCCCTGGTACCAAAAACCGACGGGCGTAACCAACAGCCCGGTCATGCAGCCCGGGATCGCTGGCGGGCCGGGGCCGCAGTCACCGCGCGGGATGGGGCTTGGGCTTGCCATGCTGCCCTACGTGATACTCATCGTTTTGATCCTTGGGGTGCGGCTCATCGCGCCGCTGCAAAACCTGTTCAGCGCGATCCAGCTCGGCTTTCCCTTTCCCCGGATGGAAACCAGCCGAGGGTTCGTGATCGAGGCCGTGAACGCGTACCGCCCCTTCAGGCCCCTGACCCATGCCGGCACGTTCCTGCTTGCGGGCGCGCTTGTGACCTTTGCGGTGTTCCGCCGCCGGGGCGACATTGAGGCCGGGGGCATGGCGAGAATCCTCAAGCAGACCGTCAAAACGAGCCTCCCGGCGGCCATCGCTTTCTTGACGCTGTTGCCCCTCACCAAGGTCATGGAGGGCTCCGGGCAGACGCTCGTTCTGGCGTTGGGCATAGCGGGTTTCGCGCCGCCTTTGGTGTATGCCTTCATGTCCTCGATGGTGGGGATGCTTGGCGCGTTTATGACGTCGAGCAATCTGTCCTCGAACATCCTGTTCGGTTCTTTGCAGCAGAGCACCGCCGTGACCCTGGGACTGCCGCAAACGGTGATTCTTGCGGCGCAGACCGCCGGGGCCGCCGTGGGCAACGTCTTCGCGCCGGGAAACGTGCTGATGGCCGCCTCGGCCACGGGCATCCAGGAGCAGACGGGCAAAATCATCCGCCTGACCACCAAATACGTCCTTCTGACCGCCAGTCTGGTGGGGGTTATCGCCTTGCTGGGCGCCTGGTTTGCGGTATAAGGGGGCCGGAAAAAGCGAACCGCCCCGGCGGTGAAAGGCCCCGAAAACGGTATGTTCCTCCTTATTCTCCTGGCGTTGGCCGGTCTGATCTTCGTCTATGCGCTTTTCCGGCTGATCCTCCCCTGGCGGGCAAACGGCACGGTCAAGCTGCTGGCCGCGATCCTGCTTTTCTTGGTGTCCCTGCAGCATGTCCTCATACGCTACGTTTCCGGCGGCATGGCCTCGCCGGAGCTGCCCGCGCCGCTGCTCCTCGTCTCGGGCTGGAGCTTTGCCTCCCTGCTTTTCTTGTTCCTGCTGCTGCTTGTCCGGGACGCGTTCCTGCTTGTGCGGCGGCTCTTCCGGGGCGCGCGCAAACGGGCTGATCCGTCCTTCTCGCCGGGCAGACGCCAGGCCCTGCTCGCGGCGATGGCGGTCATTCCGGCAACGTACGGCGTCCGGCAGGGGGTTGGCGTGCCGGACGTGCATCATGTGGAAGCGCGGCTTCCGGGGCTGCCGGAGGAACTGGACGGATTGACCCTGGCGCAGGTGAGCGATCTGCACATAAGCCCGCTCTTGCGGGAACCGAGGGTCAGGGCGGTGGTGGACAAGGTCAACGCCCTTGCGCCGGACCTTATTTGTTTCACCGGCGATATCGTGGACGGCAGGCCGGCGTACCGGGTTGCGGACGTCGCTCCGTTAAAAGATCTGCGGGCGCGGCTGGGCGTGTTCGGCTGCACCGGCAACCATGAATATTACAGCGACTATGCGGGCTGGATGCGGGCGTTTCCGGCGCTTGGCATAACCATGCTGCACAACAGCCACACGGTGCTGAACATTCGCGGCAAGGAATTGGTTTTGGCCGGGGTTCCGGATATAGCGGCCGAGCGTCTTTCTTTGCCCGGACCAGATATCGCCAAGGCGCTGGCCGGAGCGCCTGCGGGCGCGCCGCGGATTCTCCTGGACCACCGCCCCATCAATGCCGTCGCAAACGCCAGGGCGAAGGTGGATTTGCAGCTCTCCGGCCATACGCACGGCGGCCAGATTCTCGGCATGAACGAACTGGTGGCGTGGTTCAACCAGGGATTTGTGTACGGTTGGTATCAGGTGGATGCGATGCGGATGTACGTGAGCTCCGGCGCGGGGCTGTGGAGCGGGTTCCCCGTGCGTCTGGGCGTGCCTTCGGAAATCGTCCGCGTTGTGCTGCGCGGCGCCGGGAAAGCCTGAACGGCGCTCACTTGCGGGAGAGGGACCGGGCTACCGCAAGAAGCGCGCGTATGTCGGGATCCGCGCTTTTGCGCAACAGACTTTTCAGTTCGGTCTCGGCGTCTTGGCGGGTCATGTCCGTCTCTCCGAAATCAAATAGCGCGGGCACGCCGACACCAAGCGCGTTCGCCAGGTTTTCGATATTGAGCAAGGTCGTATTGCCGCGCCCTCTCTCGATTTCTCCGACACTCTGAAGCGAGAGCTTCGCCAATTCAGCCAGGCGCTCTTGGGTCATATCCTTGGAGCGCCGCAGCCATCTGATCCTTCTCCCGAATTGTGTGAGAATTTCGCCCATGAGACCACCTTTGCGGATAGTCTAGGGGCAGCGTATCTGCCTATTAAGCATGTTTATCTTATATTTGAAATAAAAATAGCAAATAAACTTGTTGAAAAGCGTAAGGATAGCGTTTATTCCGAAGGCACTGTCCGCCGGTGGCGGGGCACATGATTTGGAGTTTGACGCTCCCAAGATGAAAGGTTCGATAACCTGAAAAGAGTATTGGAGGACATTATGTTCTGCAGCGGTTGTGGAAAGGAAATGTCGGACAAAGCGGCAGCGTGCCCTCATTGCGGGCATCCCAATGAATCTGCGGTCCAAAAAAGCCCTAAAAGCAAAACCACGGCAATCCTGCTGTGCTTCTTTTTAGGTGTCTTTGGAGTGCATAGATTCTACGTTGGCAAAGTGGGGTCAGGCATCGCACAGATACTTACAGTTGGGGGGTTCGGCATTTGGTCGCTGGTGGATTTGATAGTCATCATTTGCGGCAATTTCAAAGATGCACAGGGAAGGCTCCTCGCCTAGATGTATCCTCTATGCGGTTTCTGAATAACAGGGGCCGCATAGAGAATGTCTTAAGGCGTTTCACTCTTTCAAGCATACGGGAGGGCTTATGTTCTGCAGCGGATGTGGAAAGGAAATGTCAGACAAGGCGCCGATCTGCCCTCATTGTGGACATCCGAATGAATCCGCTCCTTCAGGGAAAAAGGCTCCCGTAAAGGCCATGTGGGTCGTTTTAATCCTCGCTTGGGTCTTCTTTTTGCTGCCGCTGCCGGGCACGGGGATATTTATCGCCGGGCCGCTGAATCTGGTCGCCCTCATTTTGGCGGTTCTTTGTCTTACGCGAGGGAATGTGCTGCACGGAGTCATAGGACTTGTCGGAGGGCTGGTGGTGTCCGGCATTCTGTTCTTCGTCGGAACCGCAGGCATGATAGGAAGCGCCTTGAACGACATGGAAGGAAAACCTTCAAGCCATGTCAAAACCGCGCCCGCCACGACCACTACCGCGAAGAAACGGCCCAAAATACAGCCCACAGTGGATGGATTAAAGTCGTACATTTTGGACATTGACCAAACGACAACGCTTGGAAAAGCTGTTGGAGGGTATCAATTTTTTAAGGATGTAAAATGGCAGTCCGCTACTGATAGCCAAGGGAGGAAGTCCATATTTTTTGATGCGGAATACAATGATAAAATGACTGATAGTGTTAGAAATACCATTGGAGAAGAGATTATTGGCTATCTGAGACAGGAATATGGAAAAAATGAATCAGCATTGACGCAACAGCTTGGAGCCTTGGAGCAGAAAATTAATGCTGACATACAAGAGCGCAAGACACAAGAATCTTCCATCAATCAGCCTGTTGTTGAACAGTATATGTCAGAAATTGAAACATTTCTTACAGATAAGACAACGGATCACGCTGGGTTTGTTCTCTTATGCGGAAAACTGAGCGGAGAGGTCACTCCCGTAGGGAGAAATCTGTTAAATCTCTGTGCACAATCCCAGAATCTCAGAAGCGTAAGAAATAATTCGGGATATGGGGATGAAAAAAAACTTGAGGCTGAAATAAGCGATTCAAAGTCAAAAATACATAATGCAATATCAGCAAGAAATAGCAAGATTGAAGCATTGGATGCTGATTTAAAGTCAAATCAAGACAAATTGGCAAGCATAAAAAAGAATATTTCTGGGTATGGAAAGGCATTGGATGTGGCAACAAAATGTGCATCGAATATTCCCGGCAGTATAAAGCTTGGAAAAATTGTGTACCATCAAGAGTTTAGCGTCTTGCCCGATGGTGCGGGATTTGATCCGGGGGCTGGCTCCATAATCATCTACGATGAAGGGGGCCAAGCGGTTTCCAAGCTTGGGTCGAAGAATTCCTTGCTTGGCGTGATCTATAAAAATGAGCTGCCGTCCCTTGGTACTTTGGGATTACAGGAGTTGTGGGGATCCTCCGCGAAAAAATGTATGGATGACGCTAATAGCAGCGTCGCGCAGGAGGTTCCTGTAAAACAGGATGCTTCTACGCTTCAGCCTCCCGCTGTCGCTCCAACACAGGCCTTTCCTGCCCAGCAAGCATCCAGCCAGCAAAGCGGCGTGCAGCCGTCAACTCCACAAAACATCCAGCCGATTACCACGAATACGGCATTAAAGACGCTCATGGATTCCGCAGCCACGTTGTCACGTGATGAGGCGAATAAGATCGCCGCATCAATGGAAATCGTTAAGCAACCGGCGCTTAATGCCAAATTGGCTGATGCGTTCAACAAAATAGGGTTGGAGAACCTCAATAAGCAGGGCGATAAGGCGGCGGCCCTTGAGAGTTTTAAGAAAGCCTATGAGAACGATGCGTCAAACCCGGAATACTCGCAAAATTACGGATATGTGCTGTATCTCACGGGAAACTTTGATGCGGCGATCCAAAAGCTTGTTGAAAGCCTGGAGCATGGTCCGAAACGGGCGTCCGTCTGGTTCTCTCTGGGAGAGGTCTGCGCCGCAAAAGGGATGACGGAGACGGCATATCAATGCCTGGTAACCGCTTGCAAGTTTACACGTAATATCAACACCACCCAGAAGTTTCTTCAAGATAAATCAGCCAATAGCGAGTTCCCCGCAATGCGCGAGGCATCGCAAAGGGCTTTTGTCTATGCGCAGAGTATGCAATAAGACTTGAACAAGGACAGATCAAAAAAGCCCTGGGATTCGTCCCGGGGCTCTTTTCGTTTAGCCGAGAAAAAAGGGTTACGAGACGTGCCCGTAACCCTTTGATTTTTGCGTGGTCGGGATGAGAGGATTTGAACCTCCGACCCCCTGAACCCCATCAGACCATACCTCTTTTTTATCATTATATTTCAATAAGATAAATGGCATTAGAAGCGAGGATTGAGTAGCAGCCATTTACATAGTAAAAACAGCATGATAACCCCGAAAACGGACCAAAAAACTTGCACAAAACTTGCACAAACCGGGGTAAAAAATGAGTGCTAAAACCATCCTCCAGAAACTCCCTCACCCTTACGAGAAAATCGCTCTTTACGCGAGAGATGATAACCCAAAGATATACTACTATTTTTCGTTCAAAGGACAAGTGTATCGAGGTTCTACTGGCACGAAAGACCTCGACAAAGCGACTGAAATCGCTATAGAAAAGTATATTGGAATGAAGCATGGCAAAAGTCCACGTAAGCAAAAGTCTGAACATTTGAAGTTATCTGACGTGATAGGAAAGTTCATTCAGCATAAATCGCCAAGAGTGTCTAACAGAACTATTGAAGAGTATATTCGTCAATCCGTTCATATTGATGAGTATTTTGCAAAAATGCCAATAGAACATATAAAAGCACAAGATTATGATGATTATGCAGAATGGAGAAGGCATTATTACGAGAATCACCCACATAAAGAGCAGCAGAAGTATAAAAATAAACGTCATATTGTGAAAGGAAGATATTATGATGAAGTTGGAGATGTGACAATCAATAGAGAATGTGGTTTGCTCGTGTCTATATTGAGGTTTGCAAGAAATAATCTCAATGCGTTTCAAGGCAAGAATGTTCCACCATATCAAAAACGTCCAGAAGAACCGCGCGATATTATTCTTGAAAAAGATGAATACTTAAAGTTAGAAAGTTATTGGAAGGCGACAAAACCTTACTATTGGATGATTATATCCTTTGTTGCTAATACTGGAATACGATACCCTTCTGAACTCAATGAGATTAGATGGAAAGACGTGAATCTTGAAAAGTCTTTTGTTATGATTAGAGACAGAAAAAGCAAAAGCAAGAAAGTTAATACAGCAGTTCCTCTCGTTGGTGCTGCAAAGAAAGTCATCGAAGACTTAGAGAAGAGGGATAACGTCTCGAAAAATAAGGAAGACTTTGTGTTTGTTGACTCTAATGGGAAACAGGTAAAGAACATTAGAAAGGCATTCAAAAGAGGTTTAGAGGTGTGTGGGATTGACAAAGATATGTCTATGTATTCACTACGTCATTTATTTACTACGCGAATGGTGCAAAGAAGTGATATACCATTGAAGACGCTAGCGACTGTGTTGGGACATGTAGATACTACAATGCTTGACAGGATATATTCGCATCTTAGACAAGATGAGGTCATTGATATATTCAAAAAATCAGAAGCACATAAAGAGAAAGTTAAGAAAGAAGAGAAGCAAGAGAAGGTTGAAAAACTCAAGAAAGAACTTGCAAAAGCAGAGAGTGAACTAGAAACAGACTAACTATATGCTCTCTCTGTTTTGAGTTCAAGACGAGAAAGAAGTCTTCTCAAACCTGCTTGCGACCATTCACAACCGCGTCGCGTCTTGATTCCGTGGGTTTTGAGTTCGTTCACGATTTGATACTGGGTCATTCCAGATTTAATGAATGATTCCAGCATGTTCAGCATTGACTCTGCATAGTTGTCTGCTTTCTTTGCGAGAGTTTTCCCAAGACTACGGATGTTTGGGTTCCCAAGTCTTTTCCCTTGTGCCTTCGCAGATTGAAGACCTGCCTTCGTCCGTTCTGAGCACATCTTTCTCTCGACCGCAGCACACATCGAAAGAGTGGTGACAATCAGTTCACTGGTCAGGGAACTTTCGGCAGAGAGTATCA
>Ga0123354_10004808_pt1 | contig 19320 bp, 10 predicted proteins | sample TergutLab28metaG_2_FD_97872 | JGI IMG/M metagenome (GOLD analysis project Ga0123354, IMG submission 97872) | Labiotermes labralis P4 segment gut microbial communities from Petit-Saut dam, French Guiana - Lab288 P4 | ecosystem: Host-associated > Arthropoda: Insects > Digestive system > Gut ...
CCTATGTTCCTTCGTCCTTTTGGTTTATATTGTAGTGTTTGTTTTGGTAGTCTGTTTGTGTCCATCCTCTGTACGTGTTGTAGCCACTTTTTCTGGTACTGTTTTATTTCCTTTACTATGTTCTGTACTCCCTAATGTTTATAGTTACGGATAAAATTGTGTCAATTGTATACAGCACAAATTATTGTTGAATAAAGAGAGACCAACTTGACGTCACTTGCTTTATTATTCCATTATTTAATGCTCAACATTTTTCGGATGTTAATACATCCATCCTCAGGAACTTGCGACTTATTTGTTGAGTTATTTCATGGGTTGTATTGCTCTGGTAAGACGTGTGTTGGTGTGACGTTGTGGTTTGGCTGGGGTGGTGTGGTAACCTTATGCAGAGTAGTGCTTCAGCCTGCATCCCGATACCACATCACCCCAGCCAAACCACAACGTAACACCAACACGCACCGAACCAGAGCAATACAACCCATGAAATAACTCAACAAATAAGTCGCAAGCTCCTGAGAATGGATGTATTAACATCCGAAAAATGTTGAGCATTAAATAATGACATAATAAAGCAAGTGACGTCAAGTTGGTCTCTCTTTATTCAACTATCAAGATGATGCACGTTCCAATAAACATAAGCAGAAATTATATTTTGTGCGGAAGCTAAAAGAAGACGGGGAAGTGTCACGTGATAGATTTTTTAAAAACATTTAAAGTGGAAGAACAATAGGGAAATGAGGGCATCATTTTAGTGTTATTGTACCGCAGACTGTACGTAACTCTTGATATAAGTAAACAGAATAATTCTGAAGTTTCATAGATTCATGCACCTATGACGGTAGTGTGAAATATTTTGTTTAATTATGGAAGGTAGCAAAGATTTATTAAATAATTCGACGAATGGGAATTTATTTTTCCGATATGATTAATAACAAAAAGAGTTCAATACACAAAACAACAGTTAAAAGTTTTTAGAAAGCGAAGAAATTTATAACGCGTTTACATCATAATATTTAAGAAAGATAATTTATCTATAAAGTTTAAAAAGGCGTCTTTTTTTAATATTGGAAATACGGGCGGTAGATGGAAGTAAGAGCGTATAGACGGAGCGGCTATGAAGGCGAGTGACCTAGTGTTAAGCAGACAAAGCCTTCTGTAATATTTGACTAAACAAATACATACGTGATATTTGACATGGGACATGATACTGGTTCTTCCTCAGAAATTAATACTCAATCATTCTTAGTACCGCAAACCTCGAACTACAAAAGGAGACATGTATGATACGTAATTTCCTATTTTCGGGCTTGTTGTTTGGTGTTCCTACTGTGATCTTTCCTTAGGAATCTGCATAAAGTTTTAAATCTAGGAGTCCGTGAATTTCATAGAATATTCGTCAGTGCTGCTACAGGTACGGTATTATTTATTTCTGATTTATTTATTTAAAATGCAATTACAGATGTCGTCAGTACTTAGATGGTATAAAATTTGTGTTGGATTATGAATATGAACGTGGAACACTGGTAGAATAGCAATTGACAAGGGAAAATTTAATCACTTGGACAAAACTTAAGTTCACAAAAATGGAAAGTCAATTTTGAAATAAATTCAGTATTTTATTTATAAGAAATACAGGGTTATTCGAAATGATTGTCGGGGTTTTAGCAACTTGCCACCTCGTTCTCCAGATGCAACCCCACGTAATTTCTTTCTATGGGGTTACGTTAAGGATCAGGTTTATGTTCCTCCTCTTCCCGCAAGTGTCCCGGAATTGTAGGTACGAATCAGAACCGCCATTGAAACCATCACCGAAGATATGCTTCATACAGTTTGGAATGAACTCGATTATCGTATTGATGTTTGTAGAATCACAAAGGGTGCACATATAGAGAACCTGTAAGGTATGTAACAAAAACTTGGAGTGTTGTTCTATTAAATAAAAAAATACATATACTATCTCAAGTTTATTGTGTATGACAAGTTGTTAAAACCCCGACAATCGTTTCGAATAACCCTGTATGTTTCTATACACATTTAAAATTTTATTACCCAGCTAGTACATCCGTGACGCCATGTATACTCCTACTCAGGTGTAATTAAATAAAGTGTATATATTAGTAAAGTCCTTGGTTCAACCAAAAGAAGAGCAAAGGAACTGAAAAATATTAATTATTTTGAGAAGGTACTTTGTGCATTGAAACTTCTTATAATTTTCTCTGTTAACAAATGATTACATTTTATTGCTTCAACTTCCATTCTTCGTTTCTCCTTGTCCCGTCTCCTTAAGTTGAGGGAAGGAGTAGTAGTTAATTTGTGTTCCAAAATGTGTGATATGGAAATCGGAATACGGCACTGTTCAATGTGAAAACAATTTTTCGCCTGACGCAGGCAGCAGTACTTAATGTATTTATTTAGTCCCATAATTAAAAGATTTGTTTCATAATTATAGTATCGCTTAATTTAAATCGAATTGGTACAGCTATGTTTAAAAAGTGTTAATAAAGAATTTCCTTTTGTAGTAAATTTTGTCAAAAATCTTTAAGAAAATCTTGTCTTTCTCTACGATACTCGCATGTTGTTATTTTGTACCCTGCAGAAGTAATATGGAGTAGAAACATTTACCGCATAGTGCAATCTGTAGTGCCAAATATTCTAAATGTAGGTTTTTAATGTTAAATATTAAATAAATATATATATATATATATGGAAATTTAGAATAATTTCATAATCTTTTACTTGACTTTTGATTCTGAAGAACTTCCCTAGTTAAAATACGTGAAAACATTGCTTCAGTCAACTAACTATCTGAAAGTTGAATAAAGAGAGACCAACTTGATGTCACTTGCTTTATTATTTCATTATTTACTGCTCAACATGTTTCAGATGTTAATACATCCATCCTCAGGAGCTTGCGACTTATTTGATTAGTTATTTCATGGGTTGTATTGTTCTGGTACGATGTGTGTTGGTGTTACGTTGTGGTTTGGCTGGGATGGTGTGGTATCCTTATGCAGAGTAGTGCTTCAGCCTGCATCCGGATACCACACCACCCCAGCCAAACCACACCGTAACACCAACACGCATCGAACCAGAGCAATACAACCCATGAAATAACTCATCAAATAAGTCACAAGCTCCTGAGGATGGATATATTAACATCAGAAACATGTTGAGCAATAAATAATGAAGTAATAAAGCAAGTGACATCAAGTTTATCTCTCTTTATTCAACTATCAAGATGATGCACGGTCCAATAAACATAGGATTAACCATCTGAAAGGCTTAATCGGCTATTTTGACCAATAAAAATAAATTGTAACAAAGATCGAATTTCACGCCGAAAGATCATGATATGTTTTAATAATCTGTGCTACGTTAGCATTGAGACTCTGAGAAAAAAAAGGAACTTAAGGCCCACAAAAATGGTCAATAATCTGGCGCAGTTTCTGATTCGCTTCTGAGAACACATATGCGTCTATTGGTAGCAGATATGTCTTGGCTGTTCTGGGATGTTACGCAGCATGGGTTAGTAGAATGTTACTTACGCACTGGGATAGTCTATCCCTCCCATTTTCTAGGGTCAAGAATCCCATGACAAATAGCGTTGCAATGCTTTACCCTTGAAGACTGGACGGACAGGTTGTCCAGATATATTGGTAAACACAGCTACCATCCTAGGTCGACCAACGTTCCCGAAGAGCAAAGACCTTAACTGCACCACGCTGGAAGCAGGACAGCTCTGACTGATGAGTTCATAGACCCGAGGCCCTTTCTGGACCCTTAGAATTCGTTACTCTGATCAAATGAACCAGATAAATTTGATTCCATTCGGAATACATTTTTCTTTTATGCATAACTTTATTATTATTATTATTATTATTATTATCAGCATCATCATCATCATCATCATCATCATTACACGGTTCGAATTTTAAACCTCTTATAACTCTTGAGGGTTGTTTGACCGTGCATCTTCTTAATAAAATAAAGTGAAATGCCCACTTGATGTAACTAAGTAATTTTATTGATGTATTCTTAGCTCGACATGTTTCGGGTACATACGCCCATCATCAGGAGCATTAGATGTTGAGTTGCAGCATATGGTTTTCTGCACCAAGTTTTGGGGTGGGTGATGGTCTTGAGAGCCGCTGCATAGGTCGTGTGTACGGTGTGGATGGTGCTGTGCGACTGTCAAGACCACTACCCATCCAAAAACTCGGTGCAGAAAACCATATGCTGCAACTCACACATCTAATGCTCCTGATGATGGGCCTATGAGCCCGAAACATGTCGAGCAGAGAATACATCAATAAAATTACCTAGTTGCATCAAGTTGGCATTTCACTTTATCTCTTATAACTCTCTCTCTTCAAGCTGTCCGACTAAAATTAGACAAAATGCAGATGCTTTGTTTTTGGCCGGTGTATATTTCATCACTTACGTGTGAAGAGTAAACAACACATTACTGATTATGCATACGTCCATCATCTCTCAGCGAGAATTATCTTGAAATATCGTAAATTAAAATTTATGTCTAGCAGTAATTACTTGCAGCATGTGAAGTATGTCCCTTCCATGAAAACGCAGAACCTGTAATGTTCCTTCACTGATGTTTGTTAAAGACATACACACAGTCAGCAGTATGACTGGAAGACGTACGGTAATTGCAGGCGAATTGTTAGGTTAAGCTGACAAAAGTAAACAGTCGTCGAGTCGCTGACAGAGAACTGCATTACGCTTCACGTTATTTGCTGTATTCCGATACAGGGCAAATAGGCGTATTACAACAGCTCAGTTTTGCTCTTCACAGCAGGAAAAAAGATAATGTGGTATGTATATATCATGTGTGGTATGTATATATTTATTTATTAATTGTCCTTAGAATAAAATTATTGCAATTTCCCCTGATCAAATAATCATAGCAGTGAAAAATATTATTGCCAGTTGAATTGGTACACAGCCTGAAAATTACTTCAAGGAATTCTATCGAGGAATTAAGCCTTAAGAGTGTAGTGGTTACTTTATTTACCGCCATGTTTAACAATTAGTATTCATCTTTCTACTCCCACAGAAAATTCGCGTGTTTTCTGTAGCTTAAAATAAATAAAGCATACAACACAGAATGACTGGTTTTTGTAATGGAGAAGTAAAGTGTTTTCTGTGGAGTATGAGCTGAATCTTTGAATATAATTCATGTTAAATTAAAACTGACATATGCGCTGATGTCAAACAATTCTAATATGATATACCTCAAACAGATTAATTTTACGAAAATTAATTTTCATAACTTTTACGCTTTTAATGGTTTAACCTAACTCAAATTCCATGGGAAGTATGCGATAGCATATTCGTCCAGCCATGAGATATGAAATATTTCGAAAATGTCAATTAAAACTGTTTTCTTCTGGGATAGGAATCTTTGCAATTTGGCAGGAAGGTAACAGAGATTATTCAGAGTATTGTGTATGGAATTACATGACTTGGCATCGCATAGAGAGAGTAATCTTCACAATGACTCAGTCCTTAATATACATGAATGAATAGGAAACTTCTGATTCGTAGATTACAGCCGATATTAACCTTTCAAAGCGCAGCGATTACTGTACTCATCACCTTATTTAACACATATATACCATATTTTTCCTGCAGAACATAAGTGCGTATGGAACGATTCTCAAAACAACTTAATCATTTTCCAAAACAACCTTATCAAACTGGTCTATGTAACTAACTCCCAGTCTGATGTATAACCGGAATCTCTACATACAGCCTGCTATCTCTATGACATTAATGCTTCTGAGTCTTTAATTGTACACGTTTCTTTCACCTAAAAAACTGATAACCTACGATTTATGATGCGAATGTTCGTAACAACTATGAAGAGTGAATTAGTAGACAAATGAAATTTTACGGTATTGAAACATGTAATTACTTAGCCCACGTACAGTAAGAAAATATCGCATACTTTACATTCTCTGAACCGTGCATCGTGATACATAAACGTGAAAAGACCAACAAGTTGAACCATTACCTCATTAAGTTATTCTTATTAAATTATCCTCTACGTGTTTCGAAAAAACACGTTGTTCATAAGGAGGTTATATCTGTACAAGCAGCATATAATATTTCTCTTGCATCTATGGGGTGTCCAGCTGCTAGCTCGATATGATTGGAAATCATGTTGGTCTTTATTACGTAAAAATATTGCATACTTCGTAAACGTTAAAACGCTTTCTTTAATGCAGGAGCTCTCCTTCAAAAGAAATAGTATTTCTGACACTAACATTAGGCTGCTGGTTGCTTGTGGATTCTCTTCGGGACACACGCAGTTTGGTTTATCCCAAAGGCGCTACGTACAAGGTAAGAAACCACAGACTAAATTAATACATATTTTACAGTTTGTCACCACCATCATCTTGTAAATTAAGCTACAAAACACATCAAAATAAGCTACAGAACATTTTAATCTATAATTTCTACGGTTTACTCTATAAAATATAGCACAAGCTTAAACAAGTGCGTAATGAAATCAAGTTCGATTTCCACGGAGTTTCGTCTTACCTTTACGTGGATTGAAGGCGCTACTTGGTTAAAAAATAGGACATTAATTAATATAAATTTACCTTCAATAAGGATTTCAACGATCGTAATCGTAACTGAATAAGATAGATTTGTTTAAAGAGAAATTTTGGAAAATCTGTTTGCAAGTTTACAAGTTAAAAAAAGTAACTAAATCAAAATAAGGAGCGACTGGACAAAAATCAAGAGTCAACCACTAATATTCACAACGATTTTCAGTGCCAGTGAACTAGACGCCTACTGCATTATCCAGAAACTAATGCAGTAGAGCCGCCCAATATATTGCTGGTGTTCGAGTTTGCATTTCGTGCTGAACCAGTTCAGCTTACATCATTTTGATTAAATTAATCATATTTACTAACTTAAAATATAAGTATTTCGCTGCATCCTTCCTCATCTGGTTCATCAGTAATGCAGAATGGATTAAGATTTAATAATAATGACAATAATAATAATAATAATAAATTTATTAGAGCACTTACGAACAGGTACAGCCAGTAACAGGCAGAAATGTAGGACGAAGAGTAAATAAAAAATAAATAAAATAAATATAAAGATAATAGTACACGTTTTTGCAGAAGAAGATGATACTCCAGGAAAGGATGTTAAAACAAGGAACATTATATTATTCATACTGCACATGTTCTTACAATCAATATACTATCCAACAAATGAGCTCCCGTTGCATCACGAAGTGCATATATTAGATAACACATTGACTGTAAAAGTAAGAAATTGGTCAATGCTATTAGCAGCTTGGACTTTCAGAGGAAAGTGCATTGTGATATATTATTATAATTATAAGCCAACAAGATGCACTCTTTCTCAACTTTATTTCGATAAAGAACTCTATATGTCTCGGACAGACTTACTGTCCGTAATCAGGAGTCTTAATACTGTATTCACACCAACTGGTATTTGCTATACAGTTATGTTGACTGTCTGCTAGCGAGGTCAGGATGGAACTCCATTTCGACTTCGCTAGCAGACAGTCAACATAACTAGTATGACAAATACCAACTGCTGTGAATACAGTATTAAGACTGCTCATTACGGAAAGTAAGTCTGTCCGAAACATGTAGAGTTGAGAAATAGTGCCGCTTGTTGGCTATTAGTAACGTTGGCGCATACTTTGCAAAAATATACTTTTGTCATTGCTTAGAATAAAAATATAAACCAATACTAATAAAAATGACGGTAAAAACATGAATTTATTGTAACGCTAATGAGGATGAGTTTTTCTCTTCGACACTTCTAAGTAACATCTTTAGCACATGTTCTGTACAACTTAAAGACAATGTAAAATTTGCACGTCTTAGAACGGTACATTTACCATGCAAACATTTCTATTTACGCCTAAAAACATTGCGATAGTTAATTTTGGTTGAGGTGTTTCGAAGCCATTTGTTTTATCGCCTGAAAAATTAAATATTTCGCGTATTTAAACGACAAAAATAATGAGCTTTTAGTACAGGTCAATTCAATATAACGAATAGCAGGAGAGCCCTGCTCTTTAGTTATAACAAAGAAACACAACTTAATCGCTTACACAAGTGTTGTGTGCAGTTGTAAGTGCCTGCGTTAGGTTAATACATATGTGTAGGGTGTTGTATATCTACGGGCCCTGTATGTATTTGGGGAGTTGTACATACACAGTCCCTGTGTACTTTCAGGGAATTCTATGTACAGGCTCTTTTGTATATTAAAGAAATTTTATATCTGCGGTACATGTATACCGATTTGGAGTTCTTATTATACGAACCGTATGCATCTTCAAGAATTTTCACCCATAAAATCTCTGTATATATATATATATATATATATACAGAGATTTTACGGCCAAGTTCGCGAGTTTAAACCCGGCCGAAGCCGCCGGATTTTTAGGGCGAAAAAATCCTCAGCACGCCTTCCTTCGGAGGGGAAGTAAAGCCGTCGGTCCCATGTCGTAGATTTGCGACACGTAAAAGATCCCTAAATTTACGTGGAAGTCGGAATTTAGGCAAAATTACTACCGGATATCTTTCTCGCCCACAGTTCCACCTTTCGCTACTAGGGTCTCTCGCGTCGTTGAGGACGCAGAGGCACGTGGTGGCGAAAGTGGGAACATCTAAAGGCGGGGAAAAGCAATGGCAAACTATCCCCAAGAATTTGCCTAGGATGCAGTGTGCCAAGAGCCACATCGGTTCCGTAACCGGGCTCTGGTTCCTGCCGGACCGGCCTCTAGGGCTGAATACTATTGAATGAATGAATGAATATATATATATATGCAAATTCTTGAACATACGTAGGGTTCGTTCAATAAGAACTCCAAATAGGTACACATGTGCCGTAGATATAAAATATATATAATCGGATTAGCGAACATAAGTCCCTGTTGTTCCGTATGGATTTGTTCTCATTCGGCCTTTATTAATATTTTTGTGTGTTCATGGATTTGTACACGCAGGTTCTTTGCGTATAATTACGGAATTATACGTAACCGGCCCCTGTTTATCTTTAGGGCGTCGTCGGCTCAGTCGGCATAATGACTAGGCTCACTGAGAGTTGTACGATCGACAAAGGTTTGTTCAATTCCCGGCGTGCGAAAGAAATTATTGTGTGTTTCAAACTGGCCAGGACGGATGAGAGTCCAAATCAGCATTCCACACAACGAGTAATTGAAGCACTTGTCAGTGAGGTACATTAGTCAAAACGCGAATTTTACAGCTCAGCTCCATTCGTAAATATTGCGTGGCGCCGTACTTCCGAGCACACAAGCGCCTTCCTGGCACGGTGCATAACTAAGCACAGACACAAATTTACCTTCGACGTTTATGGTTGTGCGCAGACGCTGAGTGACTATGGCTTTTCGGCACAGGAGATATTAGGATCACTCTGCAACTAAAGGATCCACACCACCCCCACTCCATTCACAACATATTTATTTCGATGATCCTCTCATAAAAAATGTCAAAATATCTTTTTTATGTTGTCTAGTTTACCGTAGGTATGGGGTTTCCCGTAGATCAGCCGAAGAAGGTTTTGTCCTTTTCCATGAATTTCCAGTTCCAGTACATGGAGCCTAGAAACATCTCTCAAGCACAAGACTTCCCCGAATTGAGACGGTCGTTTCGGGAGACTATGGACAGGAGATCATCTTACCTTGCTCTGCAGAATGTTATGGACAGGTGAGTGTTAAAACATGAACACACACAATTTTATACTTCTCTGTCTTCTTTTCTTCGTTTCTTATTCGCGTAAATGCTCTGAATTCCTAAAATGCTGTATTGTTGAACGTGGAGTGCGTATAGTTACCGCCGGAGTATAGTGTCTGAATTAGTCATTTATTCATCATCAGTGCATTAATTTACGTAAATTAATTACGGACGCTACCAATTAAGAAAAACGCATTTTCACATTAAGCACAAATTAAAGGATACTGAAACAAGTTCAGATAACTTCCATAGGAGGTTTGTGGTTTTTTACAAGTGGCGGTGCTGAAGTCTCAAATTTCTGAGATGTCAAATCTACCTATGTACCCCTCCCAATGCCCAAAAGAACCACAGATTATTTCCATGAAGAAAATAAGTGCACGTGTTTCATAATGGTGAGGCGTAATATTTTTTGTGAGACAGAGACCGAATCTCTATGTATAATTTATATTTTTAATCTGTAAATGTGTAAAAATGTTAACAAATCGACAGCCAAATTTAAACAACAACAATATGACTTGTAAAATGTACAATCATCAAATGCGCTTGAATTTCATGACGCATTTTTATTTACGTTTATTTACAATATTTATAAAGTGTTCGCAGTGTTAGAACTCACCGTATAACTGCCGTATATACCACTCCACAAAACGTATATAATTTTTAACTTCTACTATTTAATATTTAGCCATTTTTCTTATATTATTTTACATTATTATTCCAATGTAAAATTTTAAACGAAATTATATATATATATATTTGTAATATTATGACATATTTTACTACAATTTTATTATCGTTTTATCACCTTGAAGATGGTCTTATTACTGGCCGAAACATGATAGTTAACGTATTAAAAATTAAAACAAAAGTGCATCATAAAATTAAAATGCATTTTTTGTTTGCATACACAGTTTTAAAAATCTGATTAATTGACGGACTATGAAACATATTAAAACTTCGCGACTATCTGCTGTCCATATTCCTTGCCCTTCGTCACTTGTAATGGTAGGCCGTCAGAGTTCACTTATGTGATAACTGCCAGCAATTTTCAAATAAATTAATAGCAGATGATTGGTGAATTTACCGAATAGGTATGCATAAACACAGACACGGTAGTGGAGTGATGTTTCAGTATTTTATACGAAAGTAATATTTTGTTTAATGTCATGTTATCAGTTCCCAAGTTTAAAAATGCCGTTTCGACAAGAGAATGTTTACCAGGTTGGAAATGGGTAAGATGATACATAGGACCATATCCAATGTAACAGTTATAGATTCATGTGGAAGAATTGAAGAAATTGAGAGAAATTAGACGGAAGTACAAGCGAAGACAAGTGACTGGCCACAGGAAGGAAGATATATGACGGTTGGAGAGAGGAAATGCTATCAAAATAGGGCAGGGAATTAAATGTTTGAAACAAGTTGAAATAGAGGCAGAAGCGGAGAAGTGTACAAAAAGGAGGGAGCGGAATTGGGAAGGCGCGAAGAGAAAGGGGAGAACCTGATAATGAGAGACAGAAAATTTAAAGAGGTTGTTGAAAGAGAGATGAATATGGCCCAGAGAAAGTGGTCACGCAGAAATGAAAATGAAGACAGTTATAAAGAATGCTTTCGAGGTTGAAAGTGAAAAATGGGACGAAGGAAGGACCAATGGAAAGGGAGAGAATGTGTGTGTTTTGTGCGTGAGTGCACGTGTATTATGTCTGTATATATACTTCAGTAAATACTGTACATACAGCAGAGTTACTCCTGGGAAATCAAAAACTTCTAAATGTCTCACTCTGTGTAGAAAAGGAAAGTTCGTTACAGCATTCATATAAGCACGCCGTTATTCATTACCTTGGCTCCTTGAATTCATTCCACCAAGTCCCATTCCGTTCCTTGCATTATCCATTTCAATTTTATATTCCTTTCCAAGAAAACGCCTTACAAAAATATTGCAGCAGTCCAGGGCGTTGGATACACAGATTTCGCAAGCGGTCATATCTGATTACATTTATGTGCAGTTGTTCCAGCTTATGCATTTACTTACTTACTCCACGGTGCAGAGTCCTTCTTGAGGAGCTAACTGGTTTGCAGCTAGTCAAGAAATTCCCCGCATTTCACGGAACCCGAAGCTGCATTACCGCACTCACAAACGTCCGCCACCTGTCTCTATCCTGGGGCAGCCCAATCCAGTCCATATACCCACATCCCACCTCCTGGAGATCCATCCTAATATTATCCACCCATCTACGCCAAGGTCTCGCCAGTGGTTCCTTCCCTTCGGTTTCCCCAGCAAGACCCTATATATCCCCCTCTCCTCCCCCATACGCGCCACATACCCAGCCCATCTCATTCTTCTCGATTTTATCAGCCGCACAATATTGGGTGAGGAGTACAAATCATTTAGCTCCTCATTATGCAATTTCCTCCATTCCCCGTTACCTCGTCCCTCAAGGTAAAGCAGTCCCATTACAGGCCTGGACAGGTCCAGAGGGTTCCAGGAAGTTAAGGTTCCCGGATTACAGTGGCCCAGAATGGTGGTAAGGTTGTGAGCCTTACGCACCGGCCGCCTTTACCACCAGGAAATGCTCCTGGTACTCATTTCTGTTAGAGACTTGGTCGACCCCAGGACCATAGTGCGATCGGAAGGATTTTTATACATATATTAAATAACAAAAGTGAGTATGGAAACATAGAACAAACCACAGAAGTATTAAAACCTTGTAAAAATGAATATTTGGGAATCACTCTTTATACACATCCTCCAAAAACAAAATTTATGAACTGAAGAGCAGAGGGTCAATGACACCAACCCCGTGTATGAGTTGGCACAAGACGTAGCATTACATAACTAAACACCCACTTCCGGTTCCTGTTTACTCCGCACCACACACACACCTAACCAGGGTAAATCCATCAATGTAATCGACTTAATTCATCACTTTGTTCACAATGTTACATTTTTAATGTATTTACATTATTCATTGTAGAATTACATATGAAGCCACATTTACCAAGATTTTATCATAACAACAAATTGCTGTATTGTATTTTATCATTCAATAATTCATAACTTTAGCTAACACAGCTGTAAACTCCCCGAAGATGGTGTATTAACACCGAAACATTTCGGAGTAATTTAATAAAAATTTACAGTACTTATTTGTGCATATGTTGGTATATAATAAACAATTTTTTAGGTCATATCTGATGTTTTTTTTCTGGTAGTAACAACTGTGGCCGACTTCATGATATTGCGCGTTATGTCCTTCCATTAATAATAAAATCCATTTACAGGTATGGACTAAAAGGTAGAAGCTGTCTTCTTAGAAGTATATGTGAGATTGCAGAGAGTCCTGTCTACTACAACGGACTGATTGGAGAATTACTCCACGTCATTTTTACGTAAGAAGTACTGAGAATAATATTTACATTAACCTCACGGTTCAGTTTCTTGATCCTCAGATGAAAAACCCGCTGTAACCTTAATATGAGGTTGGCTTATTCGTATAATAGAAGCCAAAAAGATGCACTATTTCCCAACTTTATTTTGGTGAAGAACTCTATATGTTTCGGACAGATTTACTGTCCACCATCAGGAGACTTAATCCTGTATTCACAGCACTTGGCATTTGTCATGCTAGTTACTTTTTCTGTCTCTCCATCTGGAGTACCACCCTGAGCTCGCTAACAGACATCCAACATAACAAGTAGGACAAATACCTATTGCTGTGAGTACAGTAACAAGACTCCTGATGAAGGAGAGTAAGTATGTCCGAAACATGTGGAGTTACGTACCAAAATAAAGTTGAGCAATAATGCTTCTTGTTGGCTTTTATTATAAGAATATATCACAATGCACGGTTCTCTGAATGTCAAATGAGGCTGGCTATATTTTAAGAGACTTTCGTTCTCTTATGAATCAAATACCCGGCCATTCTAAATAGAGACAAGGTTACAAAATTCCAGAAATAAGTTTAATATTTTTGAAGGAATATAATGGTAATCCAGCCCCAGCAACTATTTCTGTACTTATCTTGTTATTAAATGCTAACAGGCCAGGGTATGGACTCAACAGTGAAGAATACTTGGAGCAGGAATATCATGAGGCGAGACGCCTGGGGGAAGAGGGTGCGAACTGTCGCCTGACATATCCCATGTGTCCTTATGGTGAAGGCCTTCTAGATCTCATATCTGTTTTGGACACTTAAGATTTCCTGCTGAAAATAGCGATGGCACCGAGAATAGCACCTTGTGATTTTTTTTTCTGCAAATGCTGTATGCTACAGTTCTAAGTGTCGCCCATCTGCAGTGAACTTTTTTTTGATCTAGATTATATAAATCAAGACAATACGCAAGAGAGAAAGCTTTTTTTTCATCGTGGGTAGCCAATCTGTTTTGCTTCAGCTAAACTGCAACTATTATTTACTTTGTGGTTGCAATCAAAATTACACCCCTAACGCTAACTACATTCAGCAGTGTTGTTAACCTCTAACACGCTAACGGTAAAGAGTATACCTGAGCCCTTCACACTTGCGTTAAGTCTTGATTATGAAGGTAAGATGTACTATGGAAAATCTCGATTTCTGATTAACTTTATGAGAAGACTGTAAAATTTGTTGACGATGACTGCTCTTAATTTCTCAGATACTGATGTAAAATAACTTACTTGTATGAGCCTGTCAACATTTCAATAAAAGTCTTGCGAAACACATGCATCCCTTCGTTACAGTAAAATTCTTAAGTTAACGACACATATACACAAGGTTTAAATTAACCCATCACACTACGTCTATTTAATATATAATAGTGCAGTATAGACATCAATGGGTGATACGAAATCGATGGTGTAAAAAAGTATATGCAGACTCTGCGAGAGGATGGCACCGTGGGCCAGGGGTGTTCCGTGAGTCACAGGGTTCCCAAACGAACAGAATACTAAAATTGATTGTGGGGTCTTTTTGACTGGGTATTGGATCCATTTCGTGCGATTTCAAGTAATTTTGTTCAAAATTATATTGGGCTTCCGATTTTCGGTTGGCGGCGAGAGGCCCTACCGGTGACCTACACTACTGCAGGCACTAGAGAGTTTAATTTATTCTTTCAGCAACTGCAAATATTATACAGATTTTGGGCAAGTGGAGAAGTACTACGTTACCCCGCACTAATTCTGCCCATCGCTGTCAGATATGCTGCAGTGCGAAAGATGATCATAGCACATATTCAAATATTTACACCTAATAACTGCCGTTATTTATAAAATCTGTTACGTTACGGCTTTGCTGTAATGTGGTAATCCTATGCGATTTGTGCGATTCAAGTCACCAAAGATGAATTACTCACTGTGGAAAATTTATTAAAAATTTTACTTAGGTTAAGTATTGGGTTAAAATTGTATTTTTTTTTCTTCTTGTCTTAGTTAATGACTGTAAATAGGTCAGCGTAAATCAAATATTTTACCAACTACTGAACATATATAAAATTTATAAAATTTACACATTAAAACATTAAAAACGCTCCGACATGTTTCGGTCCTAGGACCATCATCAGGGAGCCGTATCGTCCTTGCTAATGTCACACTATAAAAAGTCACATTAATTTCGCTGTACCGGTTCGGTATTGTGGCAGCATGCCGTGTTGTGTAATGTTATGTTGCGAAGAGTGTCCTGCTACGGATGTGCATTCTGTGCTTCGTTGCGTTGCAACGAAGCACAGAATGCACATGATGGTCCTAGGACCGATATATGTTAGAGTGTTTTAATGTGTAAAATTTTATAAATTTTATACATGTGCAGTAGTTGGTATAATAATTGAGTAAATCGACAACATGCACGGCGTAACAACGAAAATAGTTTAGCGTAAGTTACATAGCGTCCAATTTTAATAATTCTTAATCAATAATAATCTTAAAAGGAAGAGGGATAAAGTAAGAGTAGCATAATTGAAGACAATCTCATGGCACCTGTCTAGAGGGACTGAGGGAGCTACACAATCGTGGATAAAACCTGCTGGTGCCCACACTGAGGTTTGAACACTTGATTCCCTGAAACGAGAGAGAATTGCCACTCTCTCGGTAAATGTTTAGGAGTAACGGATTTTTAATAGCTAAAAATTAATAACTTTAATCTTGAAAAGAATTCCCAGTGAATAATGCTAAATTGTGATTATGTTAATTTTTTAAAGCTCCACTGAATGGAAAGAGCCAGAAAATGTATTTTGCTTAAACAAAAATAACGTAGTTACTAATTGTGTTGATAAAATAACTCACTCTCTCACCCAATGCAAAAACACTTTATACATAAAACTTTTATAAAACAGTTCCTTATAACCATGTAACAATATTGACCAGTTGTACTGATTACGGAGGAAACCAGCCTTTATTATTTGCATAAAAAAGAGCATGTGAAGAGATAGAGATCTAGAGGTCAGAAGTTCTCGAAACCATAAAGCCTATTTCATTTTCTGTAACAGAACTACTTGCAGTACTTTCTTATTTTTCTTTTTAAAATATGTCTTTCTTTCAATATATATATATATATATATATATATATATATATAAATGTCTGTTATATAAGGTCTTTTCGAATGTTTCCAATTCTCTCAGTCATATACACTCTCTTGAATGCACTGAACACCATGCCACTGCAATGAACTACATCCCAACATTAGATTTTATACAGACGACGTGTTTGCGAATTCTGAAAAAGAAAGTATAATCCCTGTTATCTAACAAAGAAGCACGAGATAATTGGACAATGTAAAATTTTGAATAACATTAAAATTTAATTTTTGGTAACAACATCCCGTTAATTAAATTTGAATACGAGTATAAGCGTTTCTGCTAAAAGACGTAAAAGTTATTAGTGATAATCATTTTAAAATAAGTTAAAATTTTTTATGTATAAATGAAAAATAATCTTCTTGGTCATGCTTAATTATAGGTTTAATTAGTGCGTTATTAAGAATAATTTGGAAATCTCAGTATACTCCATTTGTAGATTTTGTAAAAATGTGAAATGGCCAAACAAAAATTTGGAGAATAAAATTAGTACCATAATAATTTAAAAGTTCCATTTTTTAAACCGTATTGGAATATTATATTTATGTAAGGTATAATGTGGGTTCTAAAATGAGTATGGTCGCCATCTGGATCATACAGTTCTAGGAAGGTTACTGTAAAATATGACTAAATTCAACAACTACATAATGCAACGGAACCCATAAAAATGTAAATTTATTCCCTTCTTCATAACAACACTTTGACACAAATATCAGATAAGGCGATTTTCGGAGTCAAAAGGAATAACTGTCAATTAAGTGTAGTAAGATATTGCGGAAATATAAGAGATAAACCTATCTGTAGTAAACGTTAATGAAGTTAAGGAATGATGTCTGTCGATACGATATCACAACGAATGGCTGAGAGATACAACAAATAATCATCAGTCAGTACAACCAGCACACACGCGGGTTTAAGAATAAGTAAGTTCCCAAGACCATGCTGGTTTAGAAATAAATGTTATTACTTTTCACGTAAAAAACAAATTTTTTTGTCACACAAAGAGAGTTTAAGTTCGCAGTAATTTACGTAAGTTCTAAGTTATATGAATAGTAACATAATACTAAAAAGTGTATGTCAGCACAACTACTTTATTACTCAAGGTAATTATACAGGCTACATGTTTCGACTATAGATTAGTCATCTTCAGGCCTATTTTTGTCATTTGAGTCACAAGATGCTATGTACACTTTGGGATCCCATCGTGCTTACATCCATGGAATACATAAAATTAAATCATTTGTCTCAAAGGGTGTGAATATGAATATGCATAGATATAAATCGATGTTAAAAATTTGATCTCCAAAGATATATCTTTGAAAGTGACAGTATCATACGGTACAGTTTCCCTCATGAAGTTCTTCGAACTAAAACAACTAGTAGATGTTGTTATTTCTATAATAAAACCAACCAGATGCTTAAATTTAGAAAATTTATTTTATTTTGGGAATGACACTCTACATGTTTCGAACGGTCTTTCCGTCCATCATTAGGAGTTCAAGACTGTACATAAAGCAACAGGCATTTGTCAAACATACTGCTGTCTACTTGCCAGCGGGTCCCATGAACATTGAAAGTAAGTGTTGTGTTTCATCGTTTTTCTCTGTTGCGGAAATGGCTAGAGGACATATGTTGTTTACTGTTTTACTCAAAGCTTCCCGTTAAGGTAACTTTTCACTTAGCAGAACTCCAGTGACATGCCAATGAGGTGAGGCGCCTGGTATCCGACACGTGTTCTTGCTCGAGACATGTTGAATACATTCACCATTCTTATTCACTGCTCACGTACAGCGTACACAAAATGAAAAATGTAAATACAACGGTGTAGTTAGAAAAGAAATTGTATGGTTTCCTTGGGTTCAAATTATGTAGTCTTCATCTGGCAACTTTCGTTACTGGACTTACATATCTTCATAATATTTTGATATGATTGCAAATTGTTACTACAGTAATTAATTACTGACGAAAATGTTTCACCTAGAGTTTGGGAAGATTGATGTAATTATTGCATTGTGAGACTGATTGTAATTATGCACAGAAATATAAAGATTTTTCTGCTCTTATTGTTAATCATAATGGGGACTCTAATTTCTGATGTGCTGTGTGACAATCGGATTCAACGAATTAAGAGGCGTGTAGTATTCATCAAAGGAAGCAAGTTTTTTGTAAGTGTTAACAATTGTTTTCAAAATGTGGTGCAATTTTCTACATGTGTAAATCTAAAAATCACGCGAAAGGGTTCGAGGATTAAAAAATGTAAGTTGTTATTATACCTTAAACACAAGAGAGAACAACGCAAGATATTACCCTTAGCCACAAAATTATATTAAATTACTTGAACACATGATTCTTATTGGAATTTGGTTTTGAAAATTATACAGTAGTCTTTGATTAAGACCCTAAATGACGTCTTCCAAGAAGCCAACTTAGGAAAGTTTACTTCCTTAGCTTTATGACGTTTCAAGTGTATAAATAAATAAAACATTTTTAATTACTTATTTCAAGGCAATAAGCATTACGAGTTCACTAAAAAAAATTGACGACTCGGCAAAAATTATTTTATACCAGAACCGATCAACCAAAATCTCGCGGACAACATGTTGCTTGCGACACAGTTTTATGTTGCCCGCGGAGATATTTGAAATGATAAAAAATTTAACGCTTTTTATGGCGAAACTGACATAGATCACCAAAGTATTTGCACACGTTTCCTAGCAAACTCTGAAAGATAGTTTAAAATGTACATATAATATTACTTATTCTTATTATTCTTTATTTTGTGTGTAAAATTTCATGTTGGTCGCATTAAGAACAAATTTTGCAATAGCTGCCCTCACAATAATAAGGTTGACAGGCCTCTTCCAGACACTGTATATTGAATTTTATGTTTATTGGACCGTGCATCATCTTGATAGTTGAATAAAGAGAGACCAACTTGATGTCACTTGCTTTTTTATTTCATTATTTAATGCTCAACATGTTTCGGATGTTAATACATCCATC
>Ga0123354_10004809_pt1 | contig 19317 bp, 17 predicted proteins | sample TergutLab28metaG_2_FD_97872 | JGI IMG/M metagenome (GOLD analysis project Ga0123354, IMG submission 97872) | Labiotermes labralis P4 segment gut microbial communities from Petit-Saut dam, French Guiana - Lab288 P4 | ecosystem: Host-associated > Arthropoda: Insects > Digestive system > Gut ...
ATCGTCAAGCCCGATGATTCGTAACGGGCGTAAATTTCCTTGAATTGTGTTTCTGTTATCATTGCTGAAATATTTTATTCCCGCAAAGATAGTTGCCGCCGGGGATTGCCCAAATACGTAGTTCACCGCTAGCTTACATATAAAGGCGGCGTGTCATCAAGAAGTCTATTGAAATAGAGCTTCAACTATAGTCCGAAATCCGCAACAAATTAAACGCATTGAATGATGCGATGTTATCATTCATTATCTTCACTATTCTATGATACGGATTGATGTCATCCATGAATTTTATGTTTTATTGATTGGGCATTATTCTACCAACGGATATTTTTCCCACAAATCATCATACAAGGTAGAAAAACTCTTATACATATCGCCATAGTTATCAATTTTTAGAACCGGTGATTCACTTCCTTGTTTGTCGATTTCTTGGAAAGAAAGATATAAGCAATGACTTAAACGTATGATTCTAAACCGAACTACTTCGTGATGTTGTTTTATTTCTATATTTTTGTTTTTTGATTGTGCTTGCTGAATGTTTTTTATAGATGCAGTAATTGTTACTGACATATCATAACCTAATTCCTCATTCCTTTTTGGAAGATACGGATTTTGCAAAGAAGAAATTAGGTATTTTTGTTTTATACTTGCATTAAGAAGGAGAGGTTTGTAGAATTTTTTATCCGGATTAGAAAAACTATCGCCTCTCATTGCTAATAAAGAGAAATTTGAGGATTTTTCAATATCTTTTAGAATGGAATTAGTTGCATTTTCTTGATCTTTGAATACTTTTATAACACCTGTTTTTTTAAAATCATTAAAAGGTTTCCAAGCACTCAAAGCTAACAACCATGTTGCAAATATTGTAGCGAAAACACCCGTTACAAGACCTGCAACAAGAGCTAATATTATTTGTTGTATAGTATTCATCTTTTATAAGTATAGTAATTTATTAAGTTATTCATTTGCTCGACTAAATCTTCACGTGTTCCTGTATTTAGCAAGATGTGATCAATATTGATATTGTGTTTGCAGAATTCATCATGTACTTCGATTATTTCATTTTCGTTATCGGTAATCTTTCTCATATACAATTCTTGAATTTCTTTGTTATTTATAAATTCTTCTTTAACTTTTTCTTCTGAATATTCTATATGATTTTTTCTAATCTCTTCCTCTAACTCAAATTTAAATTTAGATTCAATATGTTTTCTTGTTTCTGTAGCGTGCGTGGCGTGTAAATAAAGAATTACGATATTGTTAGAATAATATTTCTTTGCATTTTCAATTTCATTCATATTTGAAATGAAAATTTGTGCTTTACTATTTTGAATATTCTGTTGAATTTCTTTATGACATACAGCATATTTTTGTTCTCGTTTTTTAAAACCCCAATCCCATATATCCTCTTCATTTATTTTGCATTTTAATTTTTCTTCCATTGCGCTTTTGAAGTCGTTATTATTTAAACCAAGAGAAATCATACCATCACGACCATCTGTTGGATACCGTCTGCGATATGCGGCAAATTTATTGGTAATTACAATGTTTCCATGTACTTCCCCCATATCCCCTATAACTTCCATTAAAGTAGCTTTGCCTGAAGCTCTCGCAGCACAAACCATAAATATTGGCGGATTCGATATTTCACGTTTAGGTTGAATATTTTTTAATATATTTCTTGCTTGTCTATACATATACTCCAACCCATAAAAATTCAAAATAACGTAGTCAACTAAAGCAATATTATCTACATAACGATTATATAACATACGAATATTGGTGGCTCGCGTTTTAATGGTATCAAAATATGGTACATATTGATTCCATTCTTCATTCAACAATGGTAATGTTTCTTCTATTTTTGTTAAATATTTTAATCTACCTGCACTCAATAAAATAGAACTCATATTTTGTATTTGGCTAATTGTTTTTATTGTTCTTTCAGCATTAGGAAGAAATTCCGTCTTCTGTCTTGACTTATAACGTTTTAGTAATTCTCTCTCATCAATAGTCGATGCAAGATACATAACTTTAATACGACCTTTCAGTCTTTCCTTTTTTTTCAATTCTTCTATAACTTTAAAATCACTAATGACAACCGACAAATGTGATTTTTTAAGCCCTTCAATAATTTCATCAATGCAAATACCATAAATATTACCATTTCTATAATAAACAATTCCCTTTCCTCCGCCACAAATTTTTATTAACTTATTCATTCGAACTTCACGAATTTTTATTTTCTTTTGCTTATCGACAGGGTTATGATCTGATAAGTCATCTATTTTTTCAGTATCAAAAGGGATTATGTCGTCTTTTTCAATCGTCTTATCTTTTTCTTCTCGATAATCTCGTGTTGAGTACTTATTTGCTTTATTCCATAAACCTTCTTCGCATAACTTATTGACTAAAGTACCTTTGCCTACAGCACTTGCAGCAACTAACACAAAGAGGCAATTTGATTGATTATTGTCTAACATAGAATTACTATTTTTTGAAAATAAATTTAACTGCTTCCGAAAATTCTATTAATATTCTTTTTTTCTCGCTACACATATAAACTATGTCATCTGTATATAGATTTGGATTAATTTCAACATCTTTAAACAAACCTTCAATACTGATTAGCCTATGTGCAGAAGCTGCACCCGAAATCTCGGCTGCATTCAACAATTGATTCATTTGCTGTTCTTCATCAATATATCCTTCTGGGGCAATGAACATAAAAACATCGCTAATAAAGCGCGTGTACTTAGTTTTTACCTGTTCTTTCGGTTGTCCATTAGGCAATTTTATGACTTTCCCTTGTTCGTCTCTATCCTCAACATACATTTTTCGTGGGGATTTTCTTCTAATAGTCATAGGTACAACTTCTTTATTCTCATTATAATCTGTCGCCCTAAAAACAATCCAATCTTTATAATCTAGCCCATTAAAACTATCTATAAAATGCTTATCTTCTCTTTTGTTTATATTCCATTCTCCAAAATCAATAATATCGCCTAAAGCCGCTTTCATATATTTAGTGTATTCAGCTTCTGGCAAAAACATTTCTTCTACAAGTTCTCGTTTTGCAGTAATTATTGTTGAACTATCAGTCAAATCCACATGACCTCCTGCCGATTTATCCCAAAGAGAGCGATTATCCATTGTTTTATCACTACGCTTATGTAATAATAATTCCCCTTTTCTATTAAAAATAAACGCCCAAATCGAATACCTTTGAAAATCTGTCGAATAAAAAGCTTTCCTTGGAGCAATTCCTCGTGGAAATGAGTTATTATCGTACAACTGAATTAATTCTTCTCCAGCTTTTGATAGAAAAATATTTCCCTCAATTTCTCCTGTTGTTTTATTGACGTTTAGAAGATTATCAATATAATCAGAAAGTTGACTATATAAAGTAGCGTCACTTTCTATGGTTATTTTTTTGTACATCTCTAAAGTAGGTATATCAAGCGTCGTAATACTATACCATATTACATCATCAATCAAGATAAGATTTACTTTGTGACCGCGATTGTTTTCAAATAGTTTCAATCGTGATTTTGCAGCTGCAATTTCATCTTTTTTTTCTTCCGTTTTTGGAAAATAATCTAAAACAGCTTCAATAAAACCTGCGGCTTTCTTGCTTTTCCCTCGTCCTCCAGTCAATCTTTTTTTGAAAGTCTGTAATTTGTCAAATTCAATTTTACTCTTACTTCTTTCTTTGTCATAAAAAAGCGATTGGTTGAAATTTTCGTCATCACTCTCATATATGATTGTAATTTTTAGTTGAGGAGGTGTATCATTTTCGCTGCATTTAAGCATGTCGTAAAATAGTTCGGGGTTGGAGGTTATTTCCTCAATAATGGGATTTACGCCAACGATAACCAAGCGTTTTTTAGGCGGTTCGCCTATGCTGTTTTTAAGAAATTCTGATAAGTTCATTTTATTATATGTTATTAAAATTTGTTTGTTGCGAGTTTTGATCTATATTTCTAATTTCATTAAGAAATAAATGGTATAATCCTGATTTTTCTTGCTTATTGCTATTGTTTGTATCACATAACTCTATTAGATAAGAATCACTTCCTAGTTCAGAAGTCAAATAAGAACCAAAAAAGACTGTTTTATCATCTTGTAAAATAAAATGTCGGGGCATAATTAGATTATTATAATGTTTAAATTTCACATACCTATCTATATTTTTGTTTGGTGTTGCATTTCTTAAATTTGTCCTGAAATTTTTTAAAAGTGTTTGTCCGTCATTAAATTTTTCAGATAAACGCGGTTGTGAGATTTCTGGACGAGCTTTTTTTAATTGTTCTATATTTTGAGGAAAAACAATAGTAATTTCGATAGAATGATTGTTATTTATTAATGTTGCAAAATGAGTTATAATATCACTATCGCTTAAAAACTTTTTTATTGTGGTAAAACCAATTGCTGCAATAAAAATTTTTGTTGATGTAGTTGATTTCAAAAGACCTTTTATCCTGTCTTCTGCATTACTTCTATCGCCCCAATATGTAACAATTTCACCTAATTTATCTTTACATTGAATATATGTATTTTCTTCTGTTATTTTGTTTATAACTATTCTGGTCTCATCTGTTGGTAGTTTTTTAAGCAACTGTCGTATATAAGGAAATACACTATTAGCATAAAGAACAAGAAAAGTTATCCCTAAACCTAAAATCAGAAATATTGCACCTACTATTGTTTTTACCCAAAGTGCTTGTGTTTGGCAAACTTTTTCTGTAATATCATTTACCCAGTGGACGAAATTATAAACTCCTGCCATTACGACTGAGAATGCGCCTATACAAATTAGGATTCTTTCCCACATACTTAATTTATAAAAACTTTTTTTGCTCATATTTTATCTTTGTTTTATATGTTCTTCGTTTTACTTCCGTTTGATACGCACATCCGCTAGCTTTGCCGCTTTCAGGCTACCCACTTGGCGCAATGGCGGGGGGTATCAACCTCCGATCATATCACTGCACTTCGGCCCTCTCCGCCATTGCGCCAAATGGTTGATAGGCGAAGTTTCGCGAAGCGAACGAGCCTTCAACCTTGGCGGACAGCCTGATAGGTGGAGGTATCGCAAAAGCTTGAACGAGAGCCAAAATGCTGTTCCGTACAAGCTGTCGCACGAGTTGCACCCCCGCTTGTGGCAAACTGCTCATTATCTGCTGTATATTTCTGTATTACAATATTTTATTTATTTTTTTATACTTTCAAATTGAATAAAAACTCTTAAAATTACTTTGCAGTTTTTCCTTTAAATCAGTAACATCTTTATAAAAAAGAATTTTATACCCTGCTACGTCAAATTTTATACCTGTGCCTTTTTCAGCAACTATTATTATTGGTTTATTTTTTGCCACAGCATAGCCTAATTCAAAATAAACATTTTGCTTATTTTTTGTTAAGTCACAGATTATTAATTCCGCTTCATTTATTTTATTCAAAATTGTGTTGGAAATTGCATACGTAGCACCTCCTTGTTCATCAACTCTATGAATATTTATTTGTTTATCGAATAATTCACCCGCAATCTTTATCTCTTTGTAAATGTTATCCATTTCAGCATCAAAAGACATAATCACAAAAATATCTTTGTACTTTGTTGGGTCTTTGATATTTTCATTGTCTAATATATCGCGAAAATGTTCTATCAATGAATCTGGTTCATAATAATTGATTAATACGCCATTAAATTCTCTAAAATACTTCCTGTATTGTTCATAATCGCGTTTAGTTCTTATATCACGTTCAGTTATATCAATTTCTTCTCTTCCTTGCACTTTTAAAATTTTTTCCAAATCTGCGCCACTATAACCACTTTGCATATAAAGTGTTACAGTTTTTCCTTTGTAGTCCTTTTTTATATCTATAATTTCTTTGCAATCTTGCACAATTACTACTGGTATTTTTCCTTGACGTAATGCACAGTCAATATCTTCTTTGATAATACCGTAAGTTTCGTTTCCATACGTATACACATATTTACATTGTCGTTGTATCTCATCAACATCACGGTTAAAAAATAAATCTACCTCTATTCCTTCTTTTTCATAAGAACGAGGTTTTCTTGTACTTAACTTTTTTATAGGAATAATATTGGGATTTACATTTTTCATTTGTTCTAACAAAAACGATTTTCCTGCACCCGAAGCACCCGTAAGAATAAATAGCCTGCCCATAATATTAAAAAAATATAAGTTTAATAAATTCGGAGAACTTCTCTAACAAAGGTATTAACTCTACATTAATATATAATAGGTCGTCCGTAAATACCTCTTTTTCCGTATCCTTTTCTTTTTCTTTATTAATCCAATCTCGCAAATTGCCGATTGATATTAATTTATGGTCAGAAGCCGCACCTGTTTTTTCCGATAATTTAACTAACTCTTTCATCTGTTCGTGTGTATCTATATATCCTTCTGGTGCAATAAAGAAATATACATCACTCATAAAAATTGTTTTTCTGTATTTTACATTGTCTTCTGAAAAATGGAATCTTCTATCGGATATTCTTGAAATAGAAATAGGGTCTCCGCTATCACCTGTTGCACCAAAAATAATCCAATCATTTTTGGTTAGACTATCAAAAGCCTCTTTAAATTGCATTTCTCCTCTTTTAGCAATATTCCAATCTCCAAAATTCACAATATGTCCCAAGTCGGCTCTTAAATGTTTTGTGTCAATATCATTAGGCAAAAATAATTCTTCAATTAATTCACTTTTTGCAGTCTGCAAAGAACTTTTATCTAGTATATTAACGTGACCGCCAATGGACTTATCCCATAATCCACGATTATCTATTGTCGCTTTTGCATCACTTCGCTGGTGCAATAGCAATTCGCCTTTTCTGTTAAAAACAAACCCCCAAACTGAATAACGCTTGTATTTAGTCGTATAAAAACAACTTCTTGGAAAAATGCCCCTTGGATAATCTTTTTGGTCATATAATTGTATTAATTCTTTATTTGGTTCAGATAAATATATACCTCCCTTTGCTTTATCTGTGTAAAAATCCAAATAATCAAATATTTTTTTTTCAACATGTCTAACATAATCCTCAAAAGATTCTTGTTGTCTTTTCATTCTCTCATCAATCTCAATAGGGTCTCTTTCTTTTATAAGTACATTCTTCAAATCTTCACCACTTAAAACATTTTGAACATACAAAACAAGAGCATTCGCATAATCTTTTTTTATTATCTCAACAGTAGAACAATCTGCTACAATTACAACAGGAGAATTTCCTTTTGCTACAATATTGTCGATGTCTTTTTTCTTGAAACCATAGTGATGACCACAATAGTAATATGTGTAATCACAACTTTGAAGCGCTTCTTGTGAACAATTCAGAATCAAATCTAAACTGCCATTTTCATTTTTTATTTTTTCATCGTCATTACGATGTGTACGAGTTGTCATTTTTCTTAATGTAACCGCCTTAAGGTTATGAATGTTTTTTAGTTCTTTCAATAAGAAAGATTTACCAGCCCCAGAGGCTCCTGATACGATAATTAATCTTGCCATAATATTTGTTTTTATGTTTTATTACTTGTCATTCTTCAACCAAATTTGTCAGTGAGACTTCCAGAGTGAAAGCTATCGGGCTGCCCGCTTTGCGCAGTGGCGGGGGGATCAACCTCTGATTATATTGCGCTTCGCCCTCCCGCAATTGCGCAAAACTGCTTGATGCAGCGCAATTCGTTTCGCTCATTTCAGCCCATCTCTTTAATATATCCATGTTTCCTCATAACCAACTTTCCACCCCTTCATAAACAATTCTTTTGCAATTCTTTGTTTATAAATTGCTTACGCTTTTATATTCACTTTCGTATTCTCTATATCCTCCCTGCACTTTTGTAAAAAATAATACACAAAATACGCTAAACATTCCCGTGTCATTTTTCGTACAAATATATAACATTATTTTCACTATTTACACAAATATTTAAGAAATTTTGAATGTCATTGCAGAAAAAATAAATTGAAAAATACTTATGTCATTTAATCCTCAAAATTGCCTTAGCTAAGGCTGAGGGAGTCAGCAGGTAGTATGCAAGTGTTTTATACAAAGTGAGTTATTTTCTTACCATTATTGTCATTTTTTGTCTGCTTCACTGTCGAAGTACATGCCACTTCTTGTCTTACAAATAGCAAAAAGACATGAATATAGTTAATATGATTAAAAAATAACAAACGAATGAATAGATAAATGCCGGTGATCAGCTTCCGAAAAGAGCGAAAAAAACGGCGCACTTAAGCGGGAAAAACATGCAAGTGTTTCGTTTCACTGAGATAAGTGCGCCGTTACAACGAAGCTTTGTTTCGTTTCAACGAGATAAGTGCGCCGTTTTAACGAGTTATATAACTCGTTTGAACGAGATAAAGAGATTTTTTAGCGAAATAAGCAAAAAAAGCCGGTTCTTACGAAGAATAATCGGCGCCGGTGAAAGTAAGCCCATCAAGGCTTCAGCTACTTAATCACTTCTTAAGAAATGTTTGAAACCGGGTGTTTAATCCCGGTCGGGCGTAAATAGCAATTTGACACAATGTATCTTTTTACAAGAAAATTCTTCCGGAATGTCAATTTGGTTGCTTTTCAGCGTTTGGTTCCTATCCGACGGATTGAATCTTTGAACTGCTATGTTTCGCATAAAGATAAAGTTTTAAAAAAGTTAAAAACATTGCAAAGGTAAAAAGGATTTTAAAAATTTTGTTCCGCTATTTCTTCCTGTTGTTCCGATATTTCTTCATACATTTGTACAATAAATCTTAAAAATTATTTCTTATGAACAAAACGTACAAATGGGGAATATTGGGCGCAGCCCGAATTGCCGACAAATTTGCCGATGGATTGAAAATATTGCCGAACGCCGAAAGATATATTGTAGCAGCCCGTTCACTGGAACGCGCGGAAGCCTTTAAAGAAAAACACGGTTTTTCCAAAGCATTCGGTTCCTACGAAGAGATGCTTGCCGATCCCGAATTGGATGTTGTTTATATCGCTACTACCAATAATTTGCATTTCGAACACACGATGATGTGTCTGGAAGCGGGAAAAGCCGTCCTGTGTGAAAAACCCTTTGCATCCAACTTGTCGCAAGTGGAGCAGATGGTAAATAAAGCCCGCGAAAAGAACGTCTTTTTGATGGAAGCACTCTGGAGCCGCTTCATTCCGAGCATGATTCAATTCAAATCGCAAGTCGAAAACGGAGCGATCGGCCGCCCCTTGCTGCTTCAATGCAACTTCGGTTTCATCTCGCCCTTCGATCCATATAATCGTATCTATAATCCCGAATTGGGAGGAGGCTCGATTCCCGACATCGGAATTTATCCGATTTTTACGGCAATGTATTTATTCGGAAAACCCGAAAACATTGAAGTGATGTCGGTACCCGCTCCCACCGCCACCGATTGGACAAGCTCCATTTTGTTCAAGCACAAAAAGAAAGAAATCAGTATGCTGACTTCCTCGTTTGAAATGATTTTGGATAATGAAGCGCGGGTATATGGCGAAGGCGGCTATTTGAAATTACATAATATGTTTCATATTCCCACGCGCTTGACGCTTCACGCAAACGACGGACGGGAAACGGAAATCCCCGTCGATCTCAACGGAAACGGATATAATTACGAAGCGGCGGAAGTGATGGATTGCCTCGATAAAGGATTGATTGAAAGTCCCGGTCTGCCGCATGATTTTTCCATCGATATGATGCAAGTATTGGATGAAGTAAGCAGAAAAGCGCAGGAAAATTTTTAATAAAAAATAGTATGAACAATTTCAAATTTTTAAGTCCGACCGAATTTATTTTCGGCAAAAACACGATAGAAAAAACAGGATACCGAATAAAAGAATACAAAGGAACTAAGGTTTTACTCCATTACGGAGGGCAATCGGCTGTTAAAAGCGGACTCTTGGCAGAAGTGGAAAATAGTCTGAAAAATGAATTTATCGAGTATGTGAAGTTGGGCGGCGTACAGCCCAATCCGGTCGATACAATGGTCTATCAAGGTATTGAATTATGTCGAAAAGAGCAGGTTAATTTTATTCTGGCGGTTGGCGGAGGCAGTGTGATCGATTCCGGAAAAGCCATTGCGGCAGGGGTTCCTTATGCCGGCAATTTTTGGAATTTCTTCGACCGGACGGTTGAAATCAACAGGGTATTGCCTTTGGCTACGATTTTGACCATTCCGGCTGCGGGTAGCGAAGGCTCCGAGAGTATGGTCATCACGAAAGAAAAAGAAGGATTAAAAAGAGGAGTGGGAAGTCCGCTCTTGCGTCCGGTATTCTCCATTATGGATCCCACGCTGACATTCACGCTTCCATCCAATCAAACGGCTTATGGAGTTGCCGATATGATGGCTCACGTCATGGAACGCTACTTCACGCAAACGCCCGGCGTCGATTTAACCGACCGTCTGTGTGAAGCCATATTGCTTTCGATTATTAAAGAAGCTCCGATTGTACTGCGGGAACCCCGCAATTATGATGCTCGAGCCAACCTCATGTGGGCGGGAACGATGGCGCATAACGGCATTTGCGGCGTCGGACGCGATGAAGATTGGGCATCGCATGGTTTGGAACATGAATTAAGCGCATTGTACGGAGTAGCGCATGGCGCCGGATTAGCCGTTATGTTTCCTGCGTGGATGAAATATGTTTACACTTCGGGGATCGACCGTTTTGTCCAATTTGCCGTTCGCGTGTGGGGCATTGAATTCACCGGCGACAAAAAGGAAACTGCCTTGAAAGGAATCAATGCTTTGACAGAATTCTTTGCATCGCTTGAACTTCCGGTTAATTTCAGTCAATTAGGCGCTAAAGCAAGCGATATCGATAAACTGATTGCTACTTTGAAAATCAATACCGGCGGTCAATTCGGAGCATTCCGTCGACTGGATATGACTGACGCCCGCTCTATTTACGAAATTGCAGCAAAAGGGTAAAGTGAATGAAATCCGCGTGCAAAAGTTATACCAAAGAGCACGAACATGTTGCGGATTCCGGCTGACCTTTAAAAAACAAATGATGTACAGATGAAAGAAGTCGTCTTTGTCCGTCAAAACAGAGGAAAATGGAAACGATACGAAGATTGTTTGAAACATATCGGACAACAATCTCCCGACGTTTTGGCGGATATCTTCATTGATATTACCAACGACTTATCGTTTGCACAATCGCATTACCCCGATTCCCGCATCTATTTTTATCTGAACAGTTTGTCGATACGGTTGCATCAGTTTATCAATCGGAAGAAAAAGGAAAAGTTTTCCCGCATTCTCAGCTATTGGAAATTGGAAGTTCCTCTTGTGATGTACCGGGCGCGGAAAGAATTGCTGTATTCATTTCTTATTTTTGCCGTCAGCATTTTGATAGGTATTTTCTCGGCAGCGAACGACGAAGATTTTCCTCAAATGATTCTGGGCAAATCGTATGTGGAGATGACGAAGCAGAACATTGAAAACGGCGACCCGATGGCTGTTTATAAAAGTATGCATGAAGGAAGCATGTTTTTAGGAATAACGGTAAACAATATTTGGGTATCTTTCAATATCTTTATTTACGGTATGTTTACTTCTATCGTATCTGCTTTTATGTTAATAAAAAACGGAATTATGGTCGGCTGTTTTCAATATTTCTTTTATGAGCGCGGATTATTCAAAGAATCGTTCCTGAATATTTGGATACACGGAACTTTGGAAATGTCGGCAATTATTGTAGCGGGAGCTGCCGGAATTACCATGGGAAACGGTTGGCTTTTCCCCGGAACTTATTCCCGCATTGTTTCCTTTAGAAAAAGCGCTCAAAGAGGAATGAAAATCGTAGTCGGGACGATACCGATTTTTATTATTGCCGGATTTCTTGAATCATTTGTTACCCGGCACACGGAATTGCCCGACTTCGTTCGAATAACAATCATTTTATTATCACTGAATTTTGTGATTTTTTACTATATTATCTACCCGAAAAAACTATTTAAACAATACAATTATGTCAAATCGAATTGAATTTTACAAGAATCGCAGTATCGGCGAACGGTTTTCCGTATCCGTCGATTTCCTGAAACAGAATTGGAAAGTGCTGTACAAAAACATCTTGATCGGAGGTCTTCCCTTGGCGATTATGATGAGTTATTTTTTGGCTCAACAAATGAATGTGGAGTTGGCCCATGATGTATCCGTCTTTTTTATTCATTATGTCTTCTTTTTTCTTATTTCCTTTTTGAGTATGGTTTATCTGTATTCTATGACCGGAGCGGTTTTATATCATTACGACCGGAATCAATTGTCGGAAACAACCGGCTGGAATGATTTGAAAGAGACTTTTTTCCGATTTTCGGGAAAAACGGTTATAATTTCCCTTTCGGTATATATACCCCTCATTATATTCGTAGTGATTTTTGCCGCTTTCAGCTTTGTGCTTGGTGATTTTTCATCATCGGGATCACAAACGCTTTCTATTATAGTGATAATCTTTTTTCTCATTTTATTTATAGGAGGAGCCATCGCTTTAACGCCGTCTTTTACCATACTCTATTTCCCTGCTTATTTTTCCGGTAAAGGAAATTGGGAATCAATCAAAATTGCTTTCAAATTGGGATTTAAGAATTGGGGAAGTTTGTTTGTTACCATTATTTTAGCAGGAATCGTGTTATACATTATATACATGTTATTTCTCTTGCCTTTCATCTTTGTGGCCATATTTTCGATGGGACAGGTAACTATTTTTACTTATATTTTCGCATTATTGCCGGCTCTGGCTATAACGATGATTTACCCGATTATGTCTGTAATTTTTGCATTCCAATATTTTTCCATAGTCGAAAAAGAAGAAGGCGTTTCATTGCAATCCCGAGTGAGCGAATTCGAAAATCTGTAAGATGAAGAAGGCGTTTCTCATCCTTTGGTTGTTTTGTCCCTTTTTCGGAACTATTTCACCGGTAAAGGGACAAGATACGCTTGCGTATGCGAAAAAAGAAACCCTTTCTGTCGAGCCTCTGCCGTATAATGCTCAAACCTATGCCACATTCAAAAATCAAAAGTTTTATGATTATTATCAAACAAGGATTAAGAATAAATCGGTATTCGACGTCTTGTATGAAAGATTCAATGTATGGTTATACAGTCTCCTGAGGAAAACAATCGAGCGGAAAGAATTTGACCTGTTCATGAGGATTATCGGTATCCTCTTCATAGTCATCATCGGAATTATTCTGTATAACCGCAAATCCGGCATATTTTATATTAACAAAAAAAATCCTTTGACCTATTCTGTTGCAGAAGAAACCGGCGAAATCCAAGACTTGGACTACCTGACTGAAAAATCAATAAAAGAAAAACGGTTTTCCGACGCCATCCGCCTGCAATATCTGAAAACCTTGAAAATTCTTCATGATCAAGATTATATCTCATACGACACAAATAAAACGGTCAATGAATACGTCTATGAAATAAAAGACGCGAATCTTCGGAGCCGGTTTCGGAATCTTTCCGGCGAATTTGTCTATTACCGCTATGGAAAGGGAGACGCCGACGCTGAAAAGTTTTCGGTATTTCGAACGGCTGCCGAAATCGTTCAAAAAATGTGAATCGAATGAAAAAGAGAATATTCTATACGATTTTTATATTGCTTCTATTCTTATTGACGTATTGGCTGAATAAAGACGTTCCCATTCAATATCAATGGCAACCGACATATTCAACAAATGATAAGGAACCTTTTGGCGCATACGCTTTCGATAAAATTCTGAAAGACTCTTGGCAAGAGGATTATTACCAAAACGATTACAGTTTTTATGATATTGCCGGCATAACGACAAAATATCCCGATGATGAAGATTCCGATACGGCTGAAATTAATCCCAAATACAATCTGTTGATTGTTTCCTTCTCATTAGATTTAGACAGTACGGAAACGGAATTTCTTTTGAAGTATGTAAGAGCCGGAGGTTCTGTTATTCTATCTGCAAATTTTATTTTCGGTCCACTCGACGATAGTTTGAATATTGCTGTCGTTAATCCTTCGGTCTTTCAATATGTCTTTGATTTAAGCAAAGAACAAACGGCGGAACAAGTTCGCTTTTGTGCGCCTGATTCCACACAAACCACTCTAAGCTTACCTCAAGCTTTAGTTAAAAATCATTTTGAAATCCCTGATACGGTTAATAATGCCTATTTTAACTCTCTGTACAGGATTTCGACGGTTTCCGATGACAAAACCGTCAGTCTTCGATATGCAATCGGCGAAGGAAACTTGATTTTGGTTGCTAATCCGCTGGTTTTTACTAACTACGGTATATTGAACGATTCAATCAATCCTTATATTTGGAAACATTTGGCATATCTGAAAGGGAAGCCGTTGATGCGAACCGAATATTACGAAATGAAATCGCAGGAAATGGATTCACCGGGTGGAGAAAGCCGGTCGATATTTGGAGTAATACTTCGCGAGAGAGCGTTGAGATGGGCGTTTTATACAACCTTAGCCGGTATATTCATATTTATGATCTTTACGGCTAAACGAAAACAAAAAATCATTCCGGTAATCAATCCGCCTGCGAATAAAATGTTGGATTTTGTCGGTTCGATTGCCGGTCTCTATTTGTTGAAAAACAACAATGCCGATATACTTCTGAAAAAACAAATCTATTGGGGAGAAGAACTTAAACGAAAATACGGAATCGATATTGTCAACGAACCCAACAATTACGATTTATACAAACGGGTAGCAACTAAAACCCGCATGCCCTTCGATGAAGTCTGCGGCTTATTTATCAATTTGAGAATGATCGACAAAACAACTTCGGTATCGGATGAACAAATGATGGAATTAGTGGCAAAAATGAATGAGTTCCGGTTCTGATTTATACTTGAAGGGAAAGATACAAGAGACTGTATCAAAATTGACTTTTGATACAGTCTCTGTCTCATAACTTTTTAATTTTACTTTGCCGGTTATTTTTCGTCCGGTATTCTCATTTTATAGAATGATCGCCAAATAAAAATTAAAGCAATAATAAAAAACGGAATTGCAATAAAGATTGAATAATCGGAATTGGGATTGATTTTCATTTCGATGCAGATTTCCGTAGCCAACAATCCGAATAAAGTCGAGAATTTGATGATTGGATTCAGAGATACAGAAGATGTATCTTTGAAAGGATCTCCTACCGTATCTCCAATAACGGCAGCTTCATGCAATGGCGAATTTTTTTCTTTCAAATCCACTTCAACGACTTTTTTGGCGTTATCCCAACTTCCGCCGGCATTTGCCATATAAATTGCTTGGAATAATCCGAATACTGCTATTGAGATTAAATAGGCAACGAAAAAGTTCGGATCCATAAATGCAAATGCCAATGTAATGGAAATTAATGCGATAAATATGTTCCACATTCCCTTTTGAGCGTATTGGGTGCATATTTTCACTACCACATTTGAATCTTCCGCATTGGCTTCCGTATTATCTAATTTAAACGTTCGCTTGATAAATTCGACAGCTCTGTATGCGCCTGTTGTAACCGCTTGAATGGATGCTCCGCTAAACCAGAAAATAACGGCTCCTCCGCAAATCAATCCCAAAATAACTTGCGGATCGGTCAGCGTCAGATGGAGTAAGCCCACTTTTTCCAACAAAAGTATGATTGAAAAAATCATGGTTGTGGCGCCTACAACCGCTGTTCCGATCAACACGGGTTTTGCCGTAGCTTTAAATGTGTTTCCCGCAGAGTCGTTTGATTCCAGGAAGTATTTTCCTTTTTCAAAATCGGGTTTGAAACCGAATTCTTTTTCAATGGATTTTTCCACACCGGGTATTTGTTCAATTTGCGAAAGCTCGAATACTGATTGAGCGTTGTCGGTTACAGGTCCGTAGCTGTCAACCGCAATGGTAACGGGACCCATACATAAAAATCCGAAAGCCACCAAACCGAAGGCAAAAACCGATGAATGAACTCCAAGAACACCACCCAATCCCAATTGAGCGGTAAAATAGGCGATAGTCATTAATCCGGCGATTAATAATCCTGTCCAGAAAGCGCCGAAATATCCCGCAACTATACCTGATAAAATATTCAAGGAAGGACCTCCTTCGCGAGAAGCAATCACAATTTCTTTAACATGTTTTGCTTTGGAGCTGGTAAATAATTTGGTAAACTCGGGAATCAACAAAGCTGCCAGCGTTCCGCAACTGATAATGATTGCCAATTTCCACCAAAGCGAATCCTCCATATCATGCAGTAATAAATGACTCATAAAAAAGGTTGCAGAAATACATAATATGGCTGCCGTCGTTAATAATCGCATCAAAGGAGCTTCAAAATCAAAATCACTTTTATTACCGTAAAGTTTTTTTGAGATGGCTTGATTGATGAAAAACGAACACCCTGAAAGAAAATCCATCAAAAAGCGCATTCCGAAAATCCATACGATTAATCTTGCCTGGACACTCGGATCGGGAACTGCCAAGGTGATGAATGTAATCAGCGCCACGCCGGTTACTCCATACGTTTCAAAGCCGTCGGCGGTCGGACCTACGCTGTCTCCGGCATTATCGCCGGTGCAGTCTGCAATCACGCCCGGATTACGCGGATCGTCTTCTTTCACTTTGAAAACCACTTTCATCAAATCGGAACCAATATCGGCAATTTTGGTGAAGATTCCTCCTGCGATACGCAAAGCGCTGGCACCCATGGATTCGCCGATAGCAAATCCGAGAAAACAAATTCCCACGATTTCACGAGGCACGAACAACAGGATAATTATCATCATAATCAACTCCAACGAGATAAGGAATAATCCCACACTCATGCCTGCGCGCATTGGAATGTTAACAACATCTAAGGGCTTTCCTCTCAAAGATGCAAATGCAGTACGTGCATTCGCGTAGGTATTCACTCGGATGCCATACCAGGCAACCAAATAGGAACCACCCATCCCGATAATCGAAAAAAACAATACCAGCAGTACCGTTCCAATCGATTTTCCGAGGAGTCCAAAGAAATAAACACAAAAAATAACGGTGACGATGCCGAACAACATGAGTAAAAAACGTCCTTGCTGAAGCAAGTAAGTGCGACACGTTCCGTAAATGATTTGCCCTACCCTCGCCATCGAACTGTGTACAGGGAGTTTTCTGACTTGAGAAAACAAGAATAAACTGAAACTGAGAGTTCCGGCAATAATAATAGCTCCATAAAGGAGGAAATTCCAAGATGAAATTTCTCCTCCGAATATATGGAATGTTCCTTCATGCAGATCAGGTATTGCCAAATCCGCTTCACCGGCTTGAACATGAATAGCACAACCAAATATCAAGCCCGCAATTAATAATAAATACTTAGGTATTCTCATTAGTATGTATAAATATGTATAAAATTCGGGCGCAAAGATATTACTTTTTTCTTTTGGATGTTCTTTTTTGCAGTACTTTTTTTATTAATCTTGAGCGTTTTTATTATAATAATTTTCCGGTCAGGATCAGAGCCGCAATCGAAAAGTAGATGATTAGTCCGGTGACGTCCACCAAAGTGGCGACAAAAGGCGCGGAAGCTGTTGCCGGGTCTAATCCTATTCGTTTCAAAATAAACGGGATCATAGATCCGGAAAGTGTTCCCCACAGAACAATGAAAATCAAAGTCAATGCAACACAGAATCCCACCCACATCCAATATTCGCCGTAGTCGTAAAAACCGGTCTTTTGCCAAATCAAAATACGGAAAAATCCGATGATGCCAAGAGTGGAACCTAATAACAATCCCGAAAGAATTTCTTTTCGCATAACATACCACCAGTTTCTCAAATGCAATTCTTTCAAGGCTAAAGATCGGATAATAAGACTGGCTGCCTGTGAACCCGAATTTCCTCCGCTGGAGATGACCAAGGGAACAAACAAGGCAAGGACGACCGCTTTTTCTATTTCTTTTTCGAAAAAACCCATGGCTGATGCAGTTAACATTTCACCCAAAAAGAGAATGGTTAACCATCCTGCGCGTTTTTTTACCAATTCGAGCAAAGGCGTTTTTGTATAGGAAAGATCCAAACCTTCCGTACCCCCGAATTTCTGGAAGTCTTCCGTACTTTCTTCTTCAGCAACGTCCATCACGTCATCTACCGTGACAATACCCAACAATGTTCCGTCGTCATCTACCACCGGCAGCGCGACTCTGTCGCGGTCCTGAAAAACTTTTACCGCTACTTCCTGATCGTCGTAAGCGTTCAAAGCAACAAATTTATTATCGGTTATATCCGAAATGATCTGTTCGGGCGGGGCGAGGATAATTTCCTTAATGCGTATATCGTCGATTAATCGCCATTGATTGTCAACAACATATATAACATTTAACGTTTCGGAATCATGTCCGAATTTTCGGATATGCTCCAAAGCTTCCTGAACTGTAAAAAAGGCTTTGATTGCCACATATTCAGGTGTCATCAAACGACCGATACTATCTTCGGGATAGCCCAGCAATCGGGTAGCGATTTCGCGTTCTTCTTTCGCCAGAAGCTGAACCAATTGCTGAACCACTTTTCCCGGCAATTCTTCAAAAAATGCCGTACGATCATCAGGATCCAAATCGTTCAATAATCCGGTAATGATATTCGTGTTAGAAGCTAATCCGGTAATAATGTCTTCCTGTTCGTCGTGGGGAAGAATTTGAAAAGTGTCTTTTGCCAATTGTCTCGGCAGAAGCCGAAACAGAACCAACTGATCCGTTTTTGATACATTCTCCAAGATATCAGCCACTTGAAGCGGTTCGAGAAGATGTAATTCTTGTTTTAAGGTTTTCCAGTCTTTATTTTCTATAAATTCCCGGAAATGAATTTTAATTTCATTCATTTGAAATCCTCCTTACAAATTTTGCTCCGTAAGGAGAAAAACATACCTTACAGAGCGATTAATACTCTCTGTTTCCTACAACTATGACTCGGTATGTCATCCATAATGATTGAATTTTTTCAATTAACTCGCGCAAAGGTACAAAATATATTTTAGAAAGAATATTGAAAAGCATTAATTATTTAATATACTTTTTGCGGTACGAAAAATAAAACACCTGAGGGAGAACAGTAAACGAAAGTATGAGACATATCAGAATGCCGCCGACAATCATCACTGCCAATGGCTTTTGCACTTCCGAACCCATTCCTGTAGAAAGCGCTGCGGGAAATAATCCTGCCGAACCCATTAATGAAATCATCAATATGGCTCTTAACCGGGTTTTAACCGCTTCGTTGATAGCTTCATTGATATTATGATTTTGTTTCAGTAAGGATTTCATCAATGAGGTGAGCAGAATG
>Ga0123354_10004813_pt1 | contig 19313 bp, 11 predicted proteins | sample TergutLab28metaG_2_FD_97872 | JGI IMG/M metagenome (GOLD analysis project Ga0123354, IMG submission 97872) | Labiotermes labralis P4 segment gut microbial communities from Petit-Saut dam, French Guiana - Lab288 P4 | ecosystem: Host-associated > Arthropoda: Insects > Digestive system > Gut ...
AAGTGTTTTTTAGTTTCCTGCCCCTATTTGACAGAAAGTAGTACAGACACACAAAAAAAGAAAAATTTTCAGATTCTTTCTACACCCCCCCCCCCCCCCCGAGAAAGAGCGAGAGGTTTCATCAATGAAACAGGCAGATCTCAGGGACAGTGTTCAGAAAGGCCACCAAGATTTTCTCTACATCAACTGTTGTGGTGCCTTCTGAATTAATGTATCCTACTCCAGCTTATTCAGCTTTGAGGACTCCATAAATCACAAAAGAGGATGGTTATGACCCTGAACCAGCAGGTGAAGGAGATATCCAAATGGAATACTTCCTTGAATAGTTGTGCAGTCCAAGTAAAGGAGCATTAACAAAAAATTACCCATTGGACCTTACATTAGTATTGGGACCATCTGATAATCCAGAATATTTGATATTCTGGCATCTATCTGGTCTTGTGTGTGCTGGATTAATGGAAATTTGCTGTTTTGTTCTTAGAGGTTTGTTGGTTTGATATTATTGCTCTGAACACTTATGCCCCACTGAAGATGAAAGTAAGGATGCAAAGGGACAGTTTCTGTGAGGAATAAGAACAGATATTAGATCACTCTGCTATGTACGATATTAAAATTCTGTTAGGGGACTTCAACGTAATACTTGAGAGAGAAGATATTTTCAAACTGACAGCTGAGGAATGAGAATGTACATAAAATATTACTGATAATGTTCTTAGATTGGTCAACTTCGCCTCATGAAAAAGTCTTATTGTCAAGGTTATAGTTTTCCCACATTTAATCTTTCAAAAATAGAGTTGGACACCTGATGGGAAGACATACAGTCAGATTGATAATGTTTTGACAGACAGAAGATGGCATTTGGGTATACTTATTGCCCAATCATTCATTGGAGCTACTTCTGATGCTGAACACTATTTGGTGGTTAAAAATTTATGAGGAGACTGTACTGTAAGTAAATGATCAGCACAAAAGTCATGCAGGTGATGATGGACAAAATAATGGAAACACTAGGTAATATAAGAATAAAACTGTTTGTGTTGGTTGCACTGAAAGAAGATTAGTTGTGAGTGTCTTGTTTTTATTTTGTTTGTTTATTCTGTGTAGTACCAGTGTCATTGCATCACAGATTGTGTTAATTAACATTCTATGAAAGTACTGCAAAATGGGAGACTTACAGATTTTCAGAAAGGATAGATTGTTTGTGCATGTTTAGCTGGAGGATCTTTACCCAAAATGGCCACTTTATGAGATGTATCTAGAGTGGCAGTTTCCAAGCCTTTGACAGCATACACAAATCGTGGAAAGACATCATCAACTAAGAGGAATAGTGACTGAAATCCAAAGGTAAATGCAAGGGATTGTCATACATTGAAGAAGATTGTGTCAGAAAATCACAGAACTAATGCAACGAAGGTGACAGCAGAACTCAATACTTATCTCGAAGACTGTGTTTCCACAAACACAGTCCAGCGAGAGCTTCACAAGTCTACCATTCACTGTAGAGCTGCAATTGCTAAATCTCTGATTCCTGAAAACAGTGCTAAAAGGCAAAAAAGATGGTGTGATGATAGTAAAACCTGGATGTCTGATGATTCGAAATACATAATATGGTCAGATGAGTCATCCTTCACATTGTTCCCAACAGCAGGCCGGGTTTATGTTTGGAGAATGCCGAAGGAAACCTGTAATCCTGAATGCCTGGTTCCAGTAGTTAAACATGGAGAGGTGATGATTTGGGCAGCACTGTCTTGGTATTCTTCTGGTCCTAAATTTACTCTGAATGGTTGAATTATCTCCAGTGACTACATGGACATTTTATGTAACGAGGTGCATCCTTTGGTTCAGTGTTGTTTCCTAACAATGATGCGGTTTTTCAAGATGACAGCCCAAACACATAACCAGGAGTGCTCATCCTTGGTTTGTGGAGCATGAAGATGCACTTCAACATTTCCCTGGCCAGCACAATCACCTGACTTAAATATCATCAAACTACTGTGGTCAATTTTTAGAGAGTAGGGTAAGAAGCAGATTCCCTCCTCCAGCATCTCTCAAGCAACTAGATGTTCTTCATTAAGAGTGATACAGTACTCCACTAGAGACTATTCAAAACTTATTTGAGTCTATTCCAAGAAGGATACATGCTTTATTACAGGCAAATGGTGGGCCAACTCCATAGTTATAAAGAAATGAGTATCTTTCACAATTGTTTCCATTATTTTGTCCTTTCCCTATAAGTGGAGATATTCATTCTCAAGGAGCTAACTAAGGTGAATGTTATGGAGCAATATCAGTTTGAAATCCAAACAGGTTTGCAGTTTTTGAGAACTCAGATGGTACAGGGGACATAAAATAGAGCTTCGGAAAATCTTTTCAAATTCTCAGCTAAAATGGTCATTGTTGCTATGTACAAAAGCAGCGTAAACCATGGTTTGATGAAGAATGTTCACCATTTGAGGACCAAAGGAAGCAATATAAATGGCTACAGGATCAAAGCCAGATTAATGCAGATAATCTGACATACATAAGACCAGAAAATAGCAGACACTTTAGGAACATGATAGGGAATATCTGTAAGGTAAACTTATTGAACTTCAAAAGAAAGCAAGAACAAGAAAATAAGAAACTTGTATTAGGGTCATCACTGAATTTAAGAAGGGTGACTAGCCTGGAACTAACACAGGAAATGAGAAGGGTGATCTGCTTACAGGCTCCCACAGAATTTTAAATAGGGGGAGGAATCATTTTTCTCAGTTGTTGAATGTACATGGGGTTAATGATGTTAGGCAGACTGAAATACATTCAGCAGAGCCACTAGTACCTGAGCTCAGTGCCCTTGTGGTTGAGATGGCCATTGAAAAGGTTTGTTTAAAAAAAATCACCAGATATTGTTCAAATTCCAGAAGAAGTGATTAAAGATTCCAAGTTTCATTAACTTAATACTTCTGTTTGGAATAAGGTAGCAACGTCCCAGCAGTGGAAGGAGTCTCTAATTGCACCTGTTTCTGAGAAGGGTGTTAAAAGAGACAGCAGTAATTATCAAGGCACATCACTCTTATCTGCTACATACACAATTTTATCCAGCATCGTTCTGTCAAGGTTAATATTTAACTTCATACGTAGATGAAATTGTTGGGGTTCTTCAGTGTGGATTTCGATGTAAGAGATCAACTACTGATAATGTATTGTATGTTTGTCAAATACTTGAGAAAAATTGGGAATACAGTGGGACAGTGCATCAGACTTCAAGACAGCCAATAATTCAGTCAGCACAGAGTTCTTGTGTAGTATTCTCTCTGCATTTGGTATCCTTTTGAAACTAGTAAGGTTAATATATATATGTGTTAAATGAACTCTACGGTAGAGTCCAGGAGCCTCTTTCAGGAAGCGACAAGTCCTGTCATTGCAGGTGAAAATACAAGTCAGAATGACAATGTTGACTGGAGTCTGTTGCATGGAACAAGTGACAAGTGAACTAGAACAGAGTGGCATGCAAATCTGAGCCGTTTGATAAGTGTAAGTGTTTGTTTCACAAAGACATTTTCCTGTCACAGTCACTGGTCATTGTATAGTGTCTTTTGACTGAGGTAACAAGTAAGGTCAGGCTAGTCAAATTTAGATGATCATGTGATGCTGAAGGATTGTAAGGACATTCTGTTGAGGTTAAAATGAAGTCAGTGTGTGGCCCAGTGATTAGGAATTTGAGAATAAACTTGTGGTGATATGGGGACAGATATTTTACAGAAACACAGTGAATTAAGGTGAGATGGAGGGCAGTTACAAATATACTGACAGGTTCTGTATAACTGCAGTGAAGATGGAAGAACTTATCAGCGTGGTCATACCCTTTTATTTCACCAGAAAATCAACTGAAGTTGTTCTCTAAGTGAGAAGCAGTTGCTACAAATAGCACTGTGTTGGCTATTTACAGGAGGACAGTATCATTCAGTGGGTGACATGCATGGTGTGTCCAAGGCCAGATTATGTATTCCTGTTTTCATCTCTGACAGAAGTTGGTGAGAGTATATATGCTGGCAGTATAGATGTAGGTTACTGTGATTGTTGCTAATCTACAACTGTCTTTGAAAATAGTTGTCAGCATCCAACCTTCTACAGAAGAATTTTCCTTTCCAAGGACATCTAGGATGAGGAGGTTCATTTTGTTGTACTTTGCCACCACCTTCACCTGTTCCTGTCATTTATTATTGTCTCTGTTTGTCTGAAATATAATACTACACTAAGTTACTTATACACATATGTGACTGGTATATTATGCCAGTCTTATACATTTACATGGATCCATACTGGTGGTTAGTGACCGCTATATTAGTTCAAAAGCGTCATTATGAATTTATTGAGTGAACTAAAAAATGAAGGAAGAAAAGAGATAAGTGAGTATTTAGTTAAAAGGGAAATTATAAAGTGTGAAGTGAACAAGGAAAGGTGATTTATTGATCAATCCAAAGTATTATAGAAAAGAAAGGAGGCCGATACAATTCGATGTCTTGTATGCTGAGCAGCATAAACAGACCGTTAACAAATTACAAAACTGAGTGAACTGACATAGGTGGGCACGTGGTTACACCACTGGAATCATAGAACCTACCACAAGTATATATTATGCAGTTCATATCTACCCATACACAACATTTCTTACTCTCAGTGTTCTCTTTCACCAACTTGACCAGGGAGTGTCATGATAATACTGTCACAGCCCATCCTTGTGACATGGCAAGCTTGGTCACTTCCAATTTTCACATTTATTTTGTTTGTGAGATCATTCGAAAATGAACCAAAAAAACATGTTTCTCCCATTTTATCTTCTACAGAGCAGCAAGTTTGTTTGCAGTCACCATTTTCCCTGTCCTTGCTTCAACTACCTGACTTGTCACACTAGTCATTGAGAACATGACTGGTGCTAGGTCTAGCAAAACATTTCGTGAAACAGGTTTTAGTGCCACTTGTCAGTTGTCACACCAGTCACCTCATGAAACAGACCTCTAGTAGGAAGACATTTTTCTGACATATTTCCTGTTACACATGGCCTGAACAAGGAGATACTTTGTTGCCACTGCTTTTCAACTTGTTTCACTATTTGCCATTACGAAGGTTGTAGCAAACCAGAATGGGTTTAAAATCAGCTTCTGGTTTATGCTGAGCATGCTAATTTATGTGGTGAAAGCATGCGTTCCAAAAAGAGGAAAGCCAGAAGTTGTATTACTGCTCTTCAGGTGACCCGCTAGGAAAAAATGAGAATTCTAAGTATATGTTTATGTCTTGTGAGAAGAATCCAGAACAAAATAAAAAAAATGAAAGTATGGCAAATTTCAAGTGTTTGGGGACAGAACAAATGAAATGGAATTTGTGAGGAAATTAGGAGCAAATTGAAATAATGAAACACTTGCTTTCACTCATTGCAGAATCTTTTTCTTCCAGTTAGTATCCAAAAGTATAAAGATTAAAATATACAGAACTATAATTTTGCTTATTTCATATTGGTTCGAAACTTGGTCTCTCATTTCACACTGTTGTTTGTACAGTGTGTCTTTATCAGGTTATTTATCTAAAAGTTGTAGAACAATGTGCACTGTATAATGATTATAAAATGAACTTTCCCTGATGATGGTGGTTGCCACCACCAAAACATGTTGAAGTATAGTTTGATTTTATAAGCACTTTTTAAATCATTATATAATGTCTATTGTTGGAACAATTTTTAGTTAATTAACTTGGTCTATCTTATAAATGGAGTAACATAGGTTGAGGGTGTTTGAAGTTAGGGTGCTGAGGAGGATAATTGGGCTAACTGACAACGTAGCAGGGACTGGAGGAGATTGTATAATGAGGAGCTTTGTGACCTGCTGTGTTTACTGTATATTTGGGTGGTGAAAGCAGAAAGTGGGATGGATGGGGTATGTGGTATGTATGGAGGTGAGCAGAGGTGCATACAGGGTTTTGGTGGGGAAACCTGAAAGAAGGAGACCACTTGGAAGTCCTAGGCATAGGTGGGAGGATGACATTAAAATGGGTCTTCAAGAAATAGGATGTGTGGGGGTGGCAATTACTACATTTATGTGGTGTGGAATAGGGACATTTGCTGGGATCTTATGGGTGTGGTAATGAACCCTTGACTTACATAAAATGTTGAGAAGAATGTTGTCAAGAATGGAATTGATATGTTTTTTGCATAAGGTGGCATTGACCATGATTGAGATGATGATTGTGGGAGTCCATTTACATCTCTTTGAACATCCTGAATTTGATGCTGGATCCATTTACTGCCTTACAACATTTATTTTTGACCATCCATATTGAATGCTGTTTGTTTTGTTTCATATTTTTGTTTTGTGATTTGCAGCAGTACCACTCCTGGATTGTAATACTTATATTGTGGATATAGAATACTCTCCACTGGTTGGTGGGTTTGCTGTTGTCCTGAATGATGGTCGAGCAGCGTTTCTTACAGCTGTTTCATTAAGGTTTGATCCAAATGTAAGTTTCATTCTGCATTTCATACGATATGTATGTTGCGTGACAATTCAAACATTACCATATGTACGTATTCATATTTGAGTTATTCAGCTGAAGATCTGTTTGTATTGTATGCTGTATACTTTCTAGAGCTTAAGTGAATTAGAAAGGGGTGACATTTTAATAGGACAAAAACATGCAGTTGTCATTTTTGAAAGTATCATATAACTGAACACACTCGTATTTACTGAAATACAATGTTATGAATACAGTCATAGTATCATAATCGTAGATGGTTTTAATCAGATGCCTATAACTTTGTAAGAAAAGTGGGTTTATAAATAAATAATTTCTTAATAGTATAATACTTTGTTGATGCTTTGTAGTTGCAGAAATGTGGGTTTGCATATGCGCATACAGTGAATGTGCATGCATAAGTGTGTGCATGTGTTCTTAATGTATTATTTTTTATATTGTATGGCACAAATTGCATGAACATAAATTAGCTTTTCATTGATATTCCTTTATGTCCCTGAAATTGTATCTTCTGTTGTGTCTCTTACTTCTCTCAGTCTGACTCCACATACATAAGATGAATGAAAAGTAATGCTTTCATCTCGATTACTTTTGTTTTAATAAGGATTTTTTTAATAAATGAAACATGAAAGTCAATACTAAAATGAGCCTTTTTATCATCTGTATTTACTTCTCCACATAATCACCACCATTCTGCACACACACACTTCCACCAACAATGGACAAGTTTCTCAAAGCTGCCATGAAAGAATGCCACACTTTGTGTTTTCATCCAGTCCTGACTCCTTTCCCCATATTCATTTGAGTCATACAGATGTGCACAAAGGTCTTCATTCATGAATGGAAAACAGTGGAGGTCGCATGGCACCAAGCCTGCACCGTGTGGCGGGTGTGGTAAGATGGTGAGATCCAACTTCTCACTTGCCACCATGGTGGTTTGTGAGGTGTGTGACCTAGTGTTATCATGCTGCAGCAGAGTTGTTTTGGGCTTCTGAGCTCCTCGTAATTGTTGTTTCAAAGTTTTGAGTGTTGCAGTATACCACTATGGTTGATGATGGTCCCATCTTCAAGGTAGTCTGTGTGAATAAACCACCAACCTTCCAAAACTGTAGCCTTGACTTTTCCTTCCCAAGCCTGGGTTTTGAATTTTCTGTTATGCAGGTGAAGCTTTGTAATGGACTGATGCTTGGTTTCATGTTCATAATGATGCACCCACATTTTGTCAGCTGTCGTAATATTTTGAAGAAATTCATTTTCTTCATTCTCATAGTGTGACAAAAGTTGCTGGCAAATTTCAGCTCTTGATGCTTTCATCTGTACCATCAGCATGTGAGGAACCCATCATACACACACCCCCCAATACTGAAGGACATAAATAATGTGATACACACATTCTTGCAAAATGCCAAGTTTGACAGCAGCTTCTCTTTGAGTGATGCGTTCATTGTCCTTAATCAGCTAATCAAACTTTTTCTTGTGAAACTCATCAGTTTCTGTCACAGGTCATCCACTTCATTATTTATCACGCAAATCAGCTCTTCCTGGCACCATCATATGTTTTGGACCAGCGATGCACAATGCTGACAACAACACAGTCATCACCATAAACAACCTGTGTTTGGGAGCAAATTTCAATTGGAGAGACTTCTTTGGCAGTCAAAAATTAATCACAGCATGTTGCTTAAAGTGCCTTGATGAATGTTTAGTGTAGGCTTCCATTTCACTCACAATAGCAACACACCCTCTTAACACAGCAACTTCTGACAGCTGAAGTGAAAGGACAGATCCTATAGACCTTGTCCCAACTTAGGGCACTTCAGTACTGCCATCTGTTGGCAAGTTATACTTGGAGGCATTACTTTTCATTCACTCCTCATTGTATGGAAGGAGGTGCTTCCTCCAGCTTCTCTTCTATCCTGAGAGTGGAAATGTCAGCAGCTCTTTTGTTACTGTGTCATGTAACTACCTGTAGTGTCTGAGAACTCCTCTCCTCTGGGCTGTTACTCAGTGACTAGTGGTAATTTCCATACTGAGAGTGGTGCACAACCTGCTGGTCCCATCTGCATCTTGGATTCTTGTCCCTTGAAGATGGGATTGATAGGTTGTCCCAAAATGGTAAGGATTTACCACTACTCGCTGCATGATAGCCCAGAAGAGCACGTTTGTACATTGCCATGACAAACTCACTCTTATTTTATTATTCATTCTCCATTAATTGTGTTTGTAATGTGCATGCAGATGTTTGCCATGTGTTGCAAACAAAATCTTCTTGAACCAATCAGTACCACACATTGATTGCATTTATGACTGGGTAGGTCTTATTACATTTACAGCAATTGCATCATTTTCAGTAGAGAATGTGCATAACATTTATGCAGTGCTGATTGGAACTGGTACTTAATAATAATATATCTGATTGCCTATCAGGATACTTTTTGAGTTATGAGGTTAATTTCATACATTGACACATTACTCATTTGAAATACAGACATGAGTGTATTGCCAGTTCATTAGATTAACTGTTTATGGAAGAATGGGAAAACATTGTCCCATTAAATATACAATCAGACCTTGATGCAGCATGCTGTGATATAGTGTCACCCTTCTTAACACTGATGAAAGTCTGTGAGCAGTAATTCTCAATTATTTTAATGTTGGGGCCTTCAGTGTAACACCACCTATGCCAGCCACCATCTGCAATCTCCGAAAGACTTAGGTGATAGAGATAACGCCTATAAGCATTAAATAATATCCAGTATAGCCCATGTTGGAAGATATTTAGTCAACGTGGGTGGTGTACATTGGTGACGTGACACTGGTCATTGACAATTAACCTGTGCAAAAGAATTCATCAACTGTGTACTACAGAAATGTCTTTGTTTCAACAGGTATTCACATCATAACCTCAGCTGCCTTTTTCCTCCACTGTCCTGCTTCCTCACCATCAGACATTTAAAGTTATCAGCCTTAGCCTGTATAGATGACAATCAGGGTAATTTCACAATCATGGAGTATACGAAGGTTAAAAGATGACTGTTAAATCTCTGTCATAGAATGAAACATTGAATTGTGGTTTTTAATTATTATGGCTCTTGTTTTTAGTAGTGAGTTGTGGAGAAAATGGCAATATTAAATGTCAATGAAAAGGAAGAGGCTTGTGCTTGTAGAAAGAAGTTTGCTGTAGCCTGTCAGCAGAATATAGCCAATCATTTATTCGTATTATGGGTCATACCCATCAGCTTACACCGTAGAGGTAGTACACTTAGTGAAGAAAGAAGTTGGCAAGTCTGTCAAATGCTAAGGTAAAAAAGTTGTACAGTGCAAAACATGAACAAGCTGTAATGCACTTACTGTTTGCTCTTCTCATTAGAAGACGTCTGTGGCAGCTGAGCAAGGAATGTGAGTCATGGTATAAGTTAGGCACAAAAATGGGCTGCACAAGAAGAAAATCCCTAAAAAAAATAATAAACACATTCATCAACTTTACCAAACCTGACTGCATACACTATTTCTGTCACACAACATAATGTAGTAACACAGGGATAGCTTAAAATAAACACTGTGGGTGATACAATAGGCTGCATCTTTCTTCCCTTCCTCAGTCAAAGGTCCTGTATGCGCTACCTTATTGTTTACACCATTCTTTCCCTTAATTCTTTCAATTGTGTCATAGAATTCATACTTTCTTAGGCCAACACAACTCACTGTTGCTGGACAACCCATATTCCATGTCACCTTATGCTTCCTCCTGGGATTCAGCTTGTACACCCTCAAATTACTTCCCAACTTTGACACCCACTCTGTGTTACTGCACATCGCTTCATATTTACCACCATGACCTACATAAAACACATATTGCAAGTTACCTGCTCTCAACTCCACAAAATTCTTCTCCTCTGTACCACATGATGCACAGACTCCAACCCATTCGTGAAATAACATACTACCTTCTTCATTAAACAATGCCTGTAGCATGATGCATACCATTCAAACACACCAAAATCAACATTATACAAATGATCAGCAGGAACTGGATCACTCTTGCAATTGTACTTCCCTTTCCCTCCTTCACATCATGCCCTGAACAACTTAACCCTCTTAACCCTAACTGCTGCTACGGGTGGCAGTAGCTATAGTAGCATGAGGTTTTTTAGTGATAAAGGCATGTTAAGACCATGTCCATCAATTTTTGTTTTGAGGATTTTGCCTATCTTTCATGATCTCCATTGTTCATTGTTATCAGTGTTATCAGAACTGAATAACCGTGGTAATTGATACAGTAGCTAAATAATCCTACTACTAAAACAAGTCATTTCTGTCATGACATTATGTTCCATGTATTGAAACAACCTAGTTTTATAATTTTTCTAAAATTGAAATGCCATTATATACTCAATTGAGAGTTCAAATATGAAATCTCTTTCTAATGATTCCTGCAGTAAGGTGCTATATAATTCAGTGTGTATTTTTCAGTGCTCTCAGCCCATTGATCTTGCTTTGTATTTCCTGTGTAGTTTTCCTTGGTTAGTCTTCATGTCTGTCTTCAAATTCCACTGAGACTACTTTGTAGCCCATGATTGATGCATGAAGTAAATCGATAAGTACTCTGGTGATGAAATCCTGCAACTCCAGCATATCTTCACTGTCTACTTCTCCAAATTCTATATTACCCTTGCCCTTGTTAAAACTCAGTGTTGTACTGTCTGTTTTAACGTAGAAAACTCTGCATTTTGCTTGTGGAGTGTAGTTATGGATTTCGTATGATTATTAATAAATAAAGATTATTTCTGTAAACTTTATCACCCTTTTAGTCTTTGTAATGGAGAGACTTGATTTTGTAGTAGGCAGAACTTCTGTTTCAGATATTATTTGCATGAATGTGAGACTTAAAAGGTTTATCGTGACCTTCAGTGGACATTTTTAGCTCCTACTGGTACACTCAATCGAACAAAAATCAATTGGTCTGAAATTTTCTAACTCCCGAACTGGAAGTCATGTGACGTACAGTTGCCATCATAATTCGAGTCGTTTTACTTTCCCCATGTTTGTGCATTTGTGGCGTTTCTCTGTCTTCCATTCATTACAGTCAATCACACCGCTTATATATTAACCGAAAACAACAATACATTTGCTTAATTTTAAATTAACATTTAAATTAAACTACATTAACTTTCCCAGGCGTGAGGCTAGCTAGCTAGCTTTGCTGCTAAGGATGGATGAGTTGACTGGACCGTTCCATTCTTACTGTCAGCAGGCGTAGCCCAGGTAGTTGACCGCGTGCTAGGAGTAGCCTTGGGAAACAAACTATGTTGGTTCTAGTCCTACTATCGGCATATTTCTTTATGTAGCCAAGGCAGTTGAACGCGTGCTAGCAGTAGCCTTCAGAAATAAACTATGTTTCGAGTCCCACTGTCGGCATATTTCTTTATGTAGCCAAGGCATTTGAATGCGTGCTAGCAGTAGCCTTCGGAAACAAACTATGTTGGTTCGAGTCCCACTATCGGCATATTTCTTTATGTAGCCCAGGCAGCAGGATTCGAACCCACAGTCTCAGCAGGCGAGGGGCTGTAGACCGCCCAACCACTGCGACCGGCGAAGTATTGCACCTACGCATAGAAAATGAAAATTAACATTTTAGCCCTTAAAAGGGCTGTTTTCAGAAATTGACCTCTTTAATAAGAAGTCCAGAACCCTTCTGTTTCTACCACTGATTTCATTCGTCATGCCATGGACTCAATCAGTGATCGAATGTAACGCGTAGAAGAAGCAACTTCATCCCATGCGTCTGACATAAGGGCCCCTAGCTCATCACTATTTCTAGGAAGGACAGGCCAGGTTTCCTGCATTGTCCTTTTCACCTCACTCCACATATTCTCCATGGGGTTCATATCAGGCACTTGCTGTGGCCAGTAAATGAGTTCGAAATCGGCCTGCTGCGATAGCCTTTCTTGAACCACATGAGACTCATGAATGAAGGAGCGGTCTTGCTTAAATGGATTATACCATCAGGATAAAGCATCCATACAGAAGGCACCATTACGTTCTGCAAAATGTGCTGATACTGCAGGCCATCCAGGTGACCCTCTATACGATGGAGAATTCCACCCCTTCATGGGAGATCCAGCTCCAACAGTGGACAGACACACGACCACTGCGTCTGCAGGTAGACATATACTGCGGGTTGTAACGCTGTCCCTGAGGTCTGTAAACTAAAACCAGCCCATCATTTGCTCTCAGTTTCAGTTTTATGACAGTATTTGTGGGAGTTTGCCTCCTCTCAACTCAGGGTTAGTGACTGTATTGTCACAGAAAGGTCAGTTTACAGCTTGTGGTAATTCCCTACCCTCCTTTTTCAACCATGACCAGCAGCAGATATCCTGTTTCTTCCACGATTCTAAAATTGTGAATTACCATAATGGAGTTACGGAAGACATTCCCTTCATTTGGCAGAAAATTGAAAGAAACCAGACTTAATTTAATGAGTGCAGCTCTTCATTGCCTGTAATTTTATTATTAGTAAAGCGTACACATTTCGCTTTTCATAACTACCATCACCTGCAGCCAGTAAGTCTTTTAAATAGCACAATTTTTAAAATGTGTTATTGTCTACTAAAAGGCCACACGAAAGAAAAACTATGAACTTGTTTTGAAAGCTGAAATTAGAGCTGCACATTTTCCAACTGTATTTCACTCCCCCACACCACCCCTGAAACAAGGTGAGAGCAAAACCACCCTGGGTCCCAAGCACACCCATCATACTTGCACACTCAGCAGTTCCCTTCAGTAAATGTTTTCAGTTGTACGGATTCATAAAGAAGTGTGCCGATAGTGGGACTCGAACCAACATAATTTGTTTGCGAAGGCTACTCCTATCATGCGTTCAACTGCCTGGGCTACATAAAGGAATATGCCGATAATGGGACTCAAACCAACGCTGTTTGTTTCCGAAGACTACTCCTAGCATGCGTTCAACTGCTGGGCTATGTAAAGAAATATGCCGACAGTGGGACTCGAACCAATGTAGTTTTGTTTCTGAAGGCTACTCCTGGCACGTGTTCAACTGTCTGGGCTACGTAAAGAAATATGCCAATAGTGGGACTCAAACCAACCTAGTTTGTTTCCAAAGGCTACTTCTGGCATGCATTCATCTGCCTGGGCTACGTAAAGAAATATGCAGATATTGGGACTCGAACCAACCTAGTTTGTTTCCGAAGGCTAATCCTGGCACATGTTCAACTGTCTGGGCTACGTAAAGAAATATGCCGATAGTGGGACTCGAACCAATGTAGTTTTGTTTCCGAAGGCTACTCCTGGCATGTGTTCAGCTGCCTGGGCTACATAAAGATATATGCTGATAGTGGGACTTGAACCAACGTAGTTTGTTTCCGAAGGCTACTTCTGGCATGTGTTCAACTGCCTGGGGTACCTAAAGAAATATGCTGATAGGGGGACTCGAACCAATGTAGTTTGTTTCCGAAGGCTACTCCTGGCACGCGTTCAGCTGCCTGGGCTACGTAAAGAAATATGCCGATAGTGGGACTTGAACCAACATAGTTTGTTTCTGAAAGCTACTGCTGGAAACAAACAAAATTGGTTCGTGTCCCACCATCGGCATATTTTTTTATGCAGCCCAGGCAATTGAACATGTGTTAGCAGTAGCCTTCGGAAACAAACTATGTTGGTTCAAGTCCCACAATTGGCATATTTCTTTATGTGCATATTAGAAATCTAACTGGCAACAGATGATGGTGGTTATGAAACCGAAGTGTGTATGGTTTACTAATAATAAAATCAAAGGCAATGAAGAGCTACACTCATTAAATTAAGTCAGGTCTCTTTCAATTTTCTGTCAAATGAAGGGAAAGTCTTCCACAACTGCATTATGGTAATTCACAATTTTAGAACCTTGGATGGAACAGGATATCTGCTGCTGGTCATGGTTGAAAAAGGTGGGTAGGGTATTACCATCATCATCATCATCATAAACATCAAGGATTGGACCCTTTGACCCGTTCCGTCTCCAGAGTTACAGTTGCTCGCGCCAACGCTTCTTCAGTTTTCCAATTGTTCTCCTTCCTCGTGGTCTGTAGTGTTATGTTTTCAAAGGGATTCAGTCTTGTCACATTCTTTGCAATTGAAGAAGCCAGTTCCTTCTGTATTCAGCCAAAAACTGACCTGGCTGTGACAATACAGTCACCAACCCTGAGTTGAGTGGAGGCCGTTGAGTGGAGACCAAAAACCCTCCACAAAACAAATACTGTCATAAAAGTCAAAGTGCTGTTATTCGCTGTATGTCGGCACTGGTTAAAGCTACACGTTCTTCATTACATCACGATGGCTCACCATGACAGGTGTATTCGCGAACGTGTCATCGCTCTTGCTCAAAAGGGAGGGTTGCCTGCCAGCACTGCCGGGGAACTCTGTGGAGTTCCCATGTCTACTGCAAGGGAATGGCTATGGAAATACCGGAGGGATGGGCAAGTTGGAAGGCATTTAGGAAACTGGGTTTTGGCGCATTTCCAGCTCAGCTCAGGATGCTACATTAGTAGCCAAAGCTGAGAGAAACCCTTTCTTCAGTGCAAGGGATCTTAAAGCTGCTACTGGCTTTCCTGGGCAAAAAGAGAGGATTATTTTGATACTTAGGGCAGTATGTCTCAGGGCACGGCATGCTGCGTTGAAGGAGCTTCTCACTGATGAACATAAACTATACCGTTTAGCGTTTCCTGAGAGCAATGTAGATCGCAAATGGGATAGATTCATATTCACTGATGAATCTACATTTACCTCAGCAAATGATGGACCAGTTTTGGTTTACAGACCTCAGGGACAGCGTTACAACCCGCAGTGTATGTCTACCTGCAGACGCAGTGGTTGTGTCTGTCCAGTGTTGGGGCTGGATCTCCCATGAAGGAGCTGGAATTCTCCATCGTATAGAGGGTCACCTGGATGGCCTGCAGTATCAGCACATTTTGCAAAACATAATGGTGCCTTCTTTACAGATGCTTTATCCAGATGGTATAATCCATTTACAGCAAGACCACTCCTCCATTCATGATTCTCGTGTGGTTCAAGAATGGCTATCGCAGCAGGCCGTCTTCGAACTCATTTACTGGCCACAGCAAGTGCCTGATATGAACCCCATGGAGAATATGTGGAGTGAGGTGAAAAGAACAATGCAGGAAACCTGGCCTGTCCTTCCTAGAAATAGTGATGAGCTACGGGTCCTTGTGTCAGACGCGTGGGATGAAGTTGCTTCTTCTACGCATTACATTCGATCACTGATTGAGTCCATGGCACGATGAATGAAATCAGTGGTAGAAACAGAAGGGTTCTGGACTTCTTATTAAAGAGGTCAATTTCAGAAAACAGCCCTTTTAAGGGCTAAAATATTAATTTTCATTTTCTATACGTAGGTTCGATACTTTGCTGGTCCCAGTGGCTGGGCGGTCTACGGCCTCTCGCCTGCTGAGATTGTGGGTTCGAATCCCACCGGGGGCATGGATGTCTCTCCTTTGTGAGTGATGTATGTTCTGAAGGCTACTGCTAGCACGCATTCAGCTGTCTGGGCTAAGCCTGCTGACTATAATGGAATGGTCCGGTCGACTCATCCATTCCTACCCTAGCAGCACAGCTAGCTAGTTAGCTATCCTCGTGCCTGGGAAGTTAATGAAGTTTAATTAATATTTTAATTTCAAATTAAGCAAATGTATTGTTGTCTTCTGTTAATGTATATGTGTTGTAATTGATTGTAATGAATGGAAGACAGAGAAACACCACGAATGCGCAAATATGGGGAAAGTAAAATGACTCGAATTATGATGGGAACTGTACCGCACGTAACTGCCTTAGCGGGACGTACTAAATATCACGCCGATGGATTTTTGTTCGACTGAGTGTACATAAGAACAGTGCTTTGTGACACAGAATCTTCTCGTCATTTTTTTCTCCGAAGTACAAATGATGGGAAGGAGCTGAAATTGGCGTAGGATTAGTCACTTGGGTCTTTTCTAATTTACAAACGTTCCATCTCTCTGTATGGCTTTTTGCTGTCTGGAAAGAAGAACCTGTATCCCTTATTGTTGGAGTTTTGTGGGGCATGTCAGAACCACATCTTCACCTCTTTGATAAGCTTACCATTTTCCCTAAACTGATCTTCATGAATAGCCTTCTTCACCAAATGAAAGTGGTGAAGTTTGGCTGGCCAAATCTTAACTTTGTGGTAGGCAGACAAAACAGTCCAGTCCAATTTTGTGATGGCTTCTCTTGTTAACAAACTGGTTTGCAGCCATGCATATTGTTCAAGAGAAGGACATCTTGTGTTTTCTGCTACACTCTTAACTTAATGCACCTATCTCCAAATTGAGTGTTATTCCTTTTTTCCATAATTTTGACCACAATGACCCCATTCATGCCTCAGAAGACTTTTTGATCACGTTCCCTGCTATGGGAGCTGTCTTGGAACTTCTTTTGTGGCATTGTAGTGCAATACCAGTCCATGAAATGCCATTTCATTTCTGGCTCAGAGCAGTAAATTCATTTTCTTCCCTGTCACATTTCATGAAAGGAAGTCATCCCCATCTATATCGTATCAAGCCAGCATCTCAACAGCATTGTTATTCTTTGCAACTTCTGTTCTGATGTTAGCTATTTTAGAATAGACCGTGAACATACATTTGAGTATCTCATTTGCTGAATTGTCATGTTCACACTTTGTACTGATTGTGAGTTGCTTTGGTGACTCCATCTGACATGTTAATCCCTCTGAGTGAGTTCATCAACATACTGCACATTGTTGATTGTCAAGGCTGAGCTGGCTGTTGTGTTGTTGTCATTCAGGTTGGTGTTTCCTCTTTCTAAAAATCTCACATGTTTCACTCAGTGTCTACCTCTCTTTCCAGTGACAGTGCAGGATGTTTAAAAAAAAGACATTTATGAATTTTCCACACTCCATCCTCATCAGTAGAGACTTCATCACAGCTCCTTATTTGTAATGTGCTTTACCATCAAACACAATTTTTAGAACTAATTTCATACTTACCATTAGGTAGAATTTAATATAGCTTTTATTATTCAAGGGGTGAAGTGAAGATAAATGCGAAGGGTGTGGCATGTGGCACATGTGAGGTGTGGAGAGGTGCATACAGGGTTTTGGTGGGGAAACCTGAGGGAAAGAGACCACTTGGAGAACCTAGGCTAGGACATTGTTAGAATGGACCTTCAAGAAGTAGGATTGTTGTGGGGGGGGGCTTTGTAAACAGGATTGATCTGACTGAAAAGATGGACAAGTGGCAGGCTGTCTTGAACACAATTATGAACTTGTTCCATAAAATGCAGGGGATTTCTTGACTGGCTGCAGAACTTTTAGTTATTTTGTTTATTTGTCTGTTTGCTTGCTTGCTTATTCTCCCCAAGGCTGGAAAGTTCAGAATTAATGTATACCACTTTTCAGCTTTTTCAAATCCCTTTGGCTGACATAATAAACGTGAGGCAAAAGTTGTGTGACCTCTGTGTATCACCAAGTTAAGTTTTATTATTATACCATACTACATTTTTTAATGTTTCATAACATTTGTCCATATATGTTAAATCTGTTCATTATTAGTGTGAATGAATACTATTCTTATATTGTTTCAGCAAGTTCAAGGAATTTGGGCCCAGAATGTAGAAGATGCTACATGCGCAAGTGTGAATCATAAATATCGTCTTATAGCATTTGGAAGGAAAAAGTAAGAATAGCTGATTCTTTTGACTAATAAAATGCTCCAAATGTGTAAACTCCAGTTTTTGTCTTTGGCTTTCTCAGTTCTGTATCGAATGTGTTAATTTGGCTTTTGAGATCTTTACGTCCTGTGTATTGAAACTTTTCCAGTATTTGAGTGTAAATTATGGGACCATCTTCAGGGACTTCAGGGATTCCTGAAGATGGGGACTACAGTGGGTAGTAACATGTTTGTTCTATGCCTGTAGTTATAAAAAATCAGGATTCCTGGAGTCTTTAATGTAGGGCTCAACAAATCCCAGGAGCCAGGTCATCATGAGACCTGGATAATTTGTTGGTGTGGGTTTCCTGGTCACATATTAAATAATTGTTTGCACTGTGGCGTGGGCACTTTAGACTTAGGTATTCTGTGAAGATTTAGAGTTACTTTTCAGTCTACACTGTGAGAACTGAATCATCGAAAGAGTTTTCCATTTTTATTTGTATTAAACACATGTTGTATCATAGTGAGTCAAGATGGTTATTTTTTCCAGCAGTGGAGTGACTACTGCATACGTTTTCAGAACTAAAATCATTCTTTCTCTGTCAGTCAGAACCACTTGTAACTAAGACATTTTTTGAAAACAGTCACAGTGAGATCTCTTAATGGTATGTTCACTTTGTGTAAGTGTGTTTCAAACAATTGTGGAAGCATGACTTAACATCAATAATTGAAATGCTGACAATTCTTCACACTGTGCACATGTTGAATGGTGAGAGGTTAGCTTCCAAATTTGTGATATTAAAAACCAAAAGTTTGGTGACATGCATGTTGGAAGATGGCTATGAAGAAGAGTGCAAACAATTTTTTTCTGCCTGTAGAAGGAGTTCACACTTCATGCTTGGAGTACTTGAATATGTGGATGGAGCAGTATGATGAATTGTATGCATTTTGTTATCTGAGCTTAACCCTTTGGCGCCAAACGACATATATATACAGGGTGTCCCAAGAGGAAAGGACCTAACTTCGGGAGAGTGTTCCTTAGGTCAAACTATACCGATATAACCCAAAACACCTATATCCAAAGTTCAATGGTTACGGAGATATTGG
>Ga0123354_10004814_pt1 | contig 19312 bp, 11 predicted proteins | sample TergutLab28metaG_2_FD_97872 | JGI IMG/M metagenome (GOLD analysis project Ga0123354, IMG submission 97872) | Labiotermes labralis P4 segment gut microbial communities from Petit-Saut dam, French Guiana - Lab288 P4 | ecosystem: Host-associated > Arthropoda: Insects > Digestive system > Gut ...
CATTGAACTTTGGATATAGGTGTTTTGGGTTATATCGTTATAGTTTGACCTAAGGAACACTCTCCCGAAGTTAGGTCCTTTCCTCCTGGGACACCCTGTATACACACACACACACACACACACACATGTATATATAAATGTTGTGTTGTTTTTTCAAGCACACAGTGGGAGACAACTGTAGAAGGTGTTATGCTGTAGGGTGTACTTTATGGCAAAGCCACCAAGTCATTGAAATTGGTAGGCTGGAATGAAGAAGGGGAAAGGGAACACTTTTCATGTTTCCCAGGAATGCAGTGCAGTATGTACATAACATAGAACAGATGTTTATGATATAAAATTTACAAAGTAGAAATAGAGAAGTTTACCTGTACAACATTTCCATTTTTTTTTCATCATCATCATGTTCCTGAAAGGTTAGGCATGTTTCCTGTTCCTTGATCCTCCAGATGAAGTTGGTCCCTCCATCTCTTCCTCGGTCGTCCTATGTTCCGTTGTCCTTTTGGTTTATATTGTAGTGCTTGTTTTGGTAGTCTGCTTGTCTCCATCCTCTCTACATGTTCCATTGTTTTACTTGGTCAAAATGCAAACATGCTCATTCACACCCTATCATGCCTGGAAACATTTTGCAAAAAAGTACTCATTTGCAATATACTTTGTCAAACTATCTCAAATTTGCCACTTTCAGACTCTTACACTCTTTACGGTAAGCCCACAGTGTGCATTTTCAGTTATGTAATGTTGATGCAATACTTGCTAATTATGACCAATATTGCATATGCCATACAATCTACTCTCAGTGCCATACAGAATTCATAAACAACAAACTGAACCTTGTGTGATCAGTTAATGTAATATCATGCATTGCAATAAGAGTTTCAGTTGAAGAATAAAAGACCAACTTGATGCCACTTGCTATTTTGTTTCACTTCTTATGTGCTCAACATGTTTCGGACATGTGGTATTGTTCTTGGTTCGATGTGTGTTGGATTTTCGGTGTGGTTGGGTTGGAGTGGTATCCGTGTTGCAGGCTGCTTCAGCCTGCAACACGGATACCACTCCAACCCACCACACCGAAACTCCAACACACATCGAACCAAGAACAACACGAACAATGTGGTAATTCAACAGAATAGTCGCAAGCTCCTGATGACGGATATATTAATGTCCGAAACATGTTGAGCATATAAGAAGTGAATTAAAATAGCAAGTGACATCAAGTTGGTCTTTTATTCTTCAACTATCACAATGATGCATGGTCCAATAAATATTAGAGTTGCAGTGTCTGTTGCACTGTTCAGTATTAGAATGTGAGAAAGTCGGAACTTACGTTTCGTTATTTCAAACATGGTAAGTGTTCATTATTGATGATTACACATGATTTACAGGTGCATTATGCAAGGATTAAAGTATAATCATTCATTCATTCATTTACAGTGCTAAATTATGGGGTGGCAAAGTTGGTTGGCTCTGCACCATGGAGGTTGCTTTACTCGTTTATTAGAAATATGTATGCTGAGGACACATCTTGGCAGTGGACTTGACAACACCTGAACAGAATGGCAGTTCCTTGGTGGTGGAAGTGAGTCAGTAGGAAATTAATGTGTCTTTATATTGATTTACAAAAAATGGTGTCTGAATGGACAGGTAGCTCTTCACGTTCATTACAAGTTCACTTTTTCATTAGGTATATGATGTAAGATGGTACTGTCAGTATGGATAGTGGAAGTAGGTATAAAGCCCATATTAGCTATTCACTTTCTGCAAGAATATGTGTGTGCTTGTATGTATATATGAATTATATTTTAAAACGATGTATATCTTCAAGCTGTAATAACTGTGTGAATTATTATTGCCCTCCTCTTTGTTGCTGCAACTAGTACTTGTTTGCAGATAAATGTATTGCCTCACTGGTTGATAACCAGTATTCTGCAGTGTGCTTGTCTTGCATTATAAAATGTCTGGTTATGAAGAAATAATTAGTGACATTTATGAAAGTGTGTTGATTTTTGATATGCCTTTCCTAATATCATTTTAACATGCATTCCATTTACTGTGTTGATGAATTCTTTAATATTTAAACAATGACTTATGTGTATATCCATATGTACATTTACAAATCTGAATACAAATTATTGTGATGAAAAGAAATTAATGTTGAAGATTTTCCTATCCTACCCATAATTACTCATTATGAATATTTCTTTTGTTTTCATATAGTCAGATACTACGTATGTTTCAATGAGGGGAATTTCATTTGCTGTTAATGAATTCCTTTTTCACATGGACCCACTTTTGCTCAGCAGATTGTTATGTTCCTCTGCAATGGCAAGAATTTCACATTTATTCATTGGTTTTATACTAGTAAAGATATAGAGGTAGAGTAATGAAAGTTATGTTATGCATACTGTGCAGTTAATACTATTCTATAGTGTATTTACCAACTACCTACTCTTATTTATGTCCCATTGATTGATGTGTGTGTTGCCATGCTGATTATTCAGTTGCATCAGTGCTGTGTGTTGTATTATTTTCTTTCATTGCTTTCATGCCTTACTTTATTGCAGTCACCGCTTCTTACTGTTTGCCCTCACATATGACTTCTGCCATATACATATGCATAATTTCTGTATTAGTATTTCATTCGTATAAGGTTCTTCTGTTCCTTTGGTAATTAGCCTATTACAGCGGTATGTATGTTGCTATAGCATAAAAATGTGCTTGTCAATGAATGATATAAATAAGTGTGTTGGTGAATACAAAATAGGACGAATAGTTAACGTAGTGGTTGGCTTAATATATTCCATATACATGAATTAAAGGAATGTTTTAACTTAAACAATAAAACCGAAAAATGCACATGTATAAAATGTTTTATCACATGCTATTAATTACCAACATGTTTGTAAAGCTACCCTAATGATGATCGCAAAAGCGATCGAAACATGTTGGTGATTAATTACATGTGATACAACAAATGTTGGTTTCTTTACACAAGTTTAAATAGTAGTTGCATGTTCCACCGACAGATCTACCGCCACTTTCGTAGCTTGAGTTAGTACAAGAGCTTAGCACAGGGATTACGAATGTCGCGACATCTGCATGTTAGTATGGTGAATGATTATAGATGGCGTTATGTTGTTTGTTGGCATTTCAGTATCAATGAGTATCTGAATTTGACATCTATGACCTGAATTTGACATCAATGACCTGTGACGTTAGTCATTTAGGTTGGTTGTGTTAAGTGCTGGTTGGTGCAATTTGGTGAATTGACCCGTAGAGCTCAAGGTTAAAAAGAAGGTGAGTATCGTAAGCAATTTTAAAGTGGTTAAGCTACCACTAGTTACAGGCATTCGTTTACTAAGTGGCGGTACGCAGTTCTTGTTGCGAAGTGTGCGATGTTTTTTTAATCCTTCACCACATTCAGTGTTCGTGTAACTCAGTATATAATTTAAAGAACTGAACTGTATTATTAATTGTTTTAAGGAACAAAGTTGAGAACAGCGGTGTTTTAAAATGTGGTGAATATTATTGTTTGTGAGTTTAAGATGTTTTACTTTTTTCGTTAGTGTGCAAGTTCTCTTCAACATTGGGTTTTCATAGAGTGAACGTTGTTTCGCGAGACATTTTTGCTTGAAGAAAGTAAGCCGATATTAATAGGAAAGGTTTTTGTTTTGCAGTTGAACACAACTGATACAGATATTGTGTACTTTGCCAGAATTTTGTTTGTTTTAATGGCAGGAAGTAGGATTAAAGAAATAGGCGTTATTCTTTCATGCATGCGGGCAGCTGTATGCCGGTCTCGTGTGCACCTCCCTTTCTGCCGTGTTAGCCCACTTCGAGTAGAGCTCACATTATTTTGGTTTTGTGATATTGGTTACTTATTAAGTGTCACATTTGCAGACTTTGCTGATAGCATTTGACACTAGCTACTCATGAACTGTGCGTGTGTCTTCGTAAAATTAATGTTAATACGTTGTGTGCCCAATTTAAACAAATTCGTAAAATACTGTGATCAGTACCAAAGGATGATAAGAATCCTTTGTATTTACACAAACTGATGAGTGAAGTTATTTTTTTTAATCCCCTTGTAAGAGTGCTTTTATGCAGTTGCCCCTTGTTTGTTAAAAAGAAATGCTTTCTAGTATTGTGTATCTGTACCTAAGTTATAGCTATGATGAATTGTGTGTAGACAGTGACGTTTTGGCTGATGGCACTTACTGTTGAACATAATTATATTGTTCCACTTTTCATGATCTGATGAGGAACATTCCTTGGTATAAAAAGGAGTGATGGTAGTAATTGCATTGCATTATTCATCAGGTACTTTTCATTTAAATGCTCTTTTAAATGGATGTGTGTTGTTACTGGGGTTAAGACAAATGAATTTGTGTGTTCTGTTAGGTTATCAGTATTTGCAGAAGAGGAATTACAACTTGGTTTTATGTATTTGTAGTGTGTTGTGTCATGACTGTGTTCCAGAACTTCTTTTCACATTAATAAAATAAACATATTAGCTAGTTTATTAGTATAATCCTGCTGTTTGTAAATGTGCTCGGGTATTCAAAATTTCTTATGGAAGTGGATGTGGTATATCAAATGGTAAAGATGTATTCAATTTATGGCCATGTCCCAGAACCTTCTTTGCCAGGCAGAATGAATGTCTGAGAGGTAGTGTCATGCTGCCTTCAACTTTTACGATATCCTGTCGAATAATTTCAGGTGTAATTGCATATAACACAGTTGAGTAGTGGCTTGTTCTTAGAAATCAGAGAGGCTAACCCAGATTTTGCAAGTATATGTGACTAGTAAATCTTTGTTTTTCTTTATAGTTTTATGTTCTTGCTTATTAAATGAAGATCATTAGTGTACACTGGAATCGCCTCCCATAAATCCATCCCCTCATCCGTACCTTGCGTATCGTAGATTCGTACTCTGCTGTACCCTAGGTCACATGGGAGGCGGGAACATTTGTGGAGGTTATACCCTGATGGGGGCTGCTATGACACACGCTGGCTAACAGGGCTCTGGTCGACCCAAGCCAAGGTGGAAGGTATCGTGCCGAGGGCTGCATGGCACTGGGGTAGAGATAGCAGTGTCGTTAATGATCCCCTTGAGGAACCAGGCTGCACCCCATTGTATATAGGCCTTCCATCTGTGTAGTGCCCCATGGATGGTAACCTTATGTTTTTCCCCATTTTGTAGGAGGGCTCCTTTTTGGGGGCTCGGCAGACATACATGAATAAATAGACCAGCAGCTCTGGTGATGGAGTTTATCTGTCCATAGGGACCCTGTTGCGGAACATGGAGGGGGCTTCCTTACCGGGGACTCTGAGGGAAAGATGAATTTTCAGGGGATGGGATGTAGAAGGTTCTGTGACGGGTGTTTCTCTACATAGGGGTCCCGTTGGGGAACCTGGGGAGGGAGTCTGTTTACAGGGAACTGTGAGAGATAGTGGAAGGAGGGCTCCAGAAATGGAGCATCTGTCTTTACAGGAGCTCTGTTAAGAGAACCTGGAGGCATAAAAGAAGGCTCTGGAGATGGGCACCACTTTCCATGGGGGCCTCACTGGGAAACCTGGGAGAGGGCTTATCTGCCGTGGCCTTATGTGTGGAAGAAGGTTCTGGGATGTGTATCTGTCCATATAGGGGCCCTGTTGGGGGAACTGGGGAGGAGGGTCCATCTACCGGGAACATTAAGAATTAGCTGAAGGAGGGGTGTAGCTATGGAGTACCTCTCTCTCTGTGGGAGCTCTGTTAAGGGAACCTGGAAGGGAGCTCCTTTGCTGGGGACCCTGTAGGTTATGAAAGGAAGGCTCTAGAGATGGGCATCTTTCTTCATGGTGCTCAATTGGGCAACCTGGAGTGGGCCCACCTACTGGAGACTTTGAGAGATGGTTGAAAGGGGCTCTGGAGGTGGAGCAGCTCTCTCAATGGGAACTCTGTGAAGGGAACCTGAAGGGAGGGCTCCCTTGCTGGGGACCCTCAAGGATAGGTAGAAAAGGCTCTGGAGATGGGCATCTATTTCCATAGGGGCCCCACTGGGGAACTTGGAAAGGGGCTTGTCTAACAGGGACTTTGAGAGATGGATGAAGGGGGCTCTAGGAATGGGGCGTCTCTCTGAAAAAGCTCACTGCAGAGGGCTCCTTTACTGGGGACCTGGGTTATGAAAGGAGGGCTCTGGGGGTGGGCATCCCTGTTCAGGTGGGCAACCTGTAGTGGGCTCATCTACTGGAGACCTTGAGAGATGATTGAAAGGGGTGCTGGAGGTAGGGCATCACTCTGTCTGTGGGAGCTGTGTGAAGGGAACCTAGAGGGAGGGCTCGCTTGCTCAGAACCCGGGAGGGTAGTTAGAAAAGACTCTGAGATGCACATCTATTTCCATTGGGACCCCACTGGGGAACCTGGAAAGGGCTCGTCTACCAGGGACTTTGAGAGATGGTTGAAGAGGGCTCTAGGAATCGGGCATTTCTCTCTGAAGAGGCTGTCTGCAGAGGGCCTCTGGGAAGGGCTCCTTTACTGGGGACCTTGGAAGGCATGTTAAGAAAGGCTCTGGGTGTGGGCATCTCTCTCCTTAGGAGCCCCTTTACATCCAAGGGGAACCAGGAATCAAGAGGGGGCTCATATACCGGGGACTTTGAATGATGAATAAAGGAGGGCTCTAGGATCGGGGCAGGGAGGGCTCCATTACTGGAGACCCTGAAAGATATGTTAAATAAGGCTCTGGAATGGGCGTCTGTTTGTGTAGGGGCCGCTCTTTTCTTAGGGCCTTTGAGATAAAGAGATATATCAAGAGAGATGTAAAGATGCCCTGTAAGCAGGTATCTCTCTCCGTAGGGCCCCAATGGGGAACCTGGAGGGGATTGGCTTGCTGGGACTTTTTGAGAGAAAAGGATCATGTATCTGGGTTCCTTTCTTGGACCCAGAGGACATTAAGATTTTAAGTCTGAGGGCCATCTGGAACTTTGGTAAAGGGACAGAACTCTCCTGAGCTGATATCAGATCGTGGGGCACAAAGGGCCTGTCTGTAAGGCCTAGTTGCATCGGGACTGTAAGGGCTCGAACCCAATGCAAATCAATCAATCAATCATACACCAGTATCTGATGTTTCCTACTCAGTTGCAGCCTTGTTTGGTTTCTTTTGACCTTTCTAATGGCATATTCTAAAGGTATTGTAACTTGATGATGATCAGTCATCCAAATTCAGACTATTCCATATAGGCAGTGTATCAGACTAATGTTTATACCCAGACTTTACTATAGGTTTCATTTAAGTGCTTAGTAGTTTCATGGGTGTAAGGAACTCAGTGACAATTTTATATAGACTCTTCCACATTTCTAAACATTGCCTTCCTTGTAGTCTGTAAATAGTTGATGTACTGTCACATCATATTCCCATTTTTTATTTCATGTGCCTGGTTGGTGGTTTATGTATAATATTGAAATCCACACTGGTGATCGTCAGTAATTTTGTCTGCATATGGAATTCACATTGGGAGTGGAACTTTGGATAAAATTTTCATGTTCTTGATATCGACTGGAGATTTTTTTATCATCCTTCTTGTAAATAGGCACAGTATAAACGTTAATAGAGTAATAGTTCGATACATTACTTAATGTGGGGTATATGTAACCTTATTTGAATGTGAAATTTGAAAATTTTTATGTGAGTAATATTTAGAAGAAGAGGAGCAGTTATGTTAAAATACATCAGCTGTTAGTATATGCATTGTTGCTAGTGTTGCAATTACAAGAACTGCAGTTTTCAGATATTTGAGCGTTAAATAATTATGATGAATTCACCAGAGCAAGTGTAATGTTTATGGTTGTTATTTGAGAGGTGCATGGTTTGAATTTTAGTCAGGATACTGGTAATCATAACTATGTTTTCGTACTTTTCACCAGGATAGTACCTTAGATTTTGCCGTGAATGCCTCTGTCTACAACCTTTCCTGCTACACTCACTAGGTTATTGTGTTGCATTTTCACATAACATATGAGTAAAACTACAGGAGATTATATGCATTTATGGGTGTGCTTATCTGTACAGTGTTTTCTATTCTGTTCATCTTGAGTTATGATTGTGGTTACAATCTAACAACAGCAGTGAGCATTCTGTGTGATGAAAAACTGAGGATGTATGCCTCATCACAGGTCATTGTTAGGTGAATAAAAGAGTGAACAGGTGATTAATGTCAGTGTTGTTCAGGCTGTAACAAGGAATTTTTGCAATTAATTTACAAATTCTGAGTTCAGAGATAGTTACAGTGGTGTACTTGAGGATTTTGGTCTCTGGGATGTGATGCTGCATCACTGAGTAGAGTGAAACACTCAGCCCTAGAAGATGAAGGCAGTACTTTACATTGATTTGTCAGGAAGCACTTAACCTAGCAATGCAGTGTAACATCCCAGAAGACTGGAATCCTCCATGTACAAATTACTACTGACTTTGGAATATCGTATTATGAAAATGTAGAAATTGATTTTGATGCAGTAAAATGACAACAGATGATCCAGCTCCTTGAATAATGTGCACTAAAGACATTGTTCTTATAAGAATGATACCCTTTTTATAGACAGCTGATAAACCATAGACAAATACTATTTTACTTATCAAAAACAACACATTGACATGTGATTTGGCACTAAACATAATTTCTAACATGAATGGCTACCACCCCACCGAAATTGATGTTAAACATAAATGATCACATTGTAATATGAAAGTTAATATATTGCAGTTTCTTTAGCAGATTTTTAGTTCTTATGTTACTGCATCCTGTACCTGCGAATGAACTAGTGCTGCGTATGTTACTGGCGCTTGGATAATTTGTTTGCACAGTGTATCCTAGTGTGACAGTAGCACTGCCAGCTTGTTTACTTAGTGTTATATAATACAGATGGGTTACAAAGAGGCAAAAGAGTTTAAAATATGAGTGCAGTGTAAGTGAATATGTAAAATTTCACACTTTGATTAAGCTACTAGTTAGAACCAAAATGTTGAGGAGGGCACCTGGGAATCAAATTATCATACCTGCTCTATATTTTCTTAGAGTTGTTTGCTTCATTTTTGTCTTCATTTCATCGTGTAGTCATCTTAAGGAAAGGTTTGAACTCACAGATTTTCAGATGTTGACTGCCAGCTGAGAGGTAGAATGCTGCATCAGTGTAGACTTTCTGAACACTGCTGGCACCAAACACAAAGTCTATTTTTGAAGTCAGGCAAGTGGGGACCAAGAGTTTTGATTGGATCTTTTACCTTAGCTAAGGCAGTTACTGGATGTGGCTGAGTCGTGCAGGAACTCAGGGTTGTTGGTGTGTAAGGTGGGGAAGTGGCAAGGGCATTTCAATAACACTTGGTAAACTGATTGGTTTCTGTTCTGAAACTTTTATCAAGAGTATCAATATAGTTTGTTTGTTTCATTTTCAAAAGACTGGAACCATGGTGTGGTCTACTATTTATGATGTGCATAAGGTAAGAGGAGAAATATTACATTTTCCTCCACATTTTCAATGTAGAGTTGGATGCATTTTCGCCCGTGAAATTTGTGTTGTCGTGGTGTATTTTCTGTTTTCCTGTGAGTATGTTTGAAATGTTTTCTTTTGTAAGTATTTTCAGAAATTAGTAGTACTTTTTTTTACAGTGTGTTGATAGCATGAATACCTCATCAGTTTATTTTATAATTGGTAAGTAATTTGTAGAACAGTTATCATATTATAAAGTTGAGGGCATTCATGAAACTGTGAAACTACGAGTATGCACTTAATAAGGATGTACATAGTTACCGATCAGAGTGTGGACGGTTTGCAGGCTGAATGGTTAAACATGGGACTGTATGTAGTCAAACATTGTAAATGCAGTTAGGAGCGTGGATGGAAAAATGACCATGATTGTTCTCAAAATGTGGACCAGCAGTTACAGGAATTACTGAAATGTCAAATGATACGTGCTCCTTGCATCTTATGCAAACGTTTCGCTACATCTTTTTTTTTTTAAGTTTGATGTTTGAAGTCCTGTCATTACATATGTTTGACTTCCATCCAGCAGGTAACCTGTGGCATCTGAATATAAATACTGCTATATGCATTTTCTTGTTTGAGGTATTGGAGGAATGATGAAATAATGTGTTTGTGAATTACGTATGCTGTGGAGCAGAACTGTGTCTTTGACACATGTTTGTGTGTTAAGCATAGGTCTGAAAATGTCAAAATAATCTTCACAATAACATTTCCAAGAACTATCAGTGCTTGTGAATCACACAGTTTGTAAATTATGGAGAAGGTGTATATGATAGAATCTTCGGGCGTAAGAGTGAAACCAGAAATAGGCCTGTTGCTTGATAGTGTGTTTGGCTACTAGAATTCTCATGGCCAACCTCTTGGTCTAAATCACTGTCCCAATCAATCTTTTTCATTGTTCAGTGGTTGGATGTTGTTGAAATGGTTAGCATTGGGTACCTTCTCTTTTTGATATTCAGTTTTACTAGTCACAAACTTGCAGAAACAGTCTTGACTGGACAGTGGATATTCACACCCTTCATCTGCTTTGATGTAGATCATTTGTTGTGGTCTGCAGGATGTTGAAGTAAGGTTTCATCTTGATTAATATGAAGAATGTGGATGGGTGTTACATAGGTGTAGTCTTGTACTTGGTGTAGTCTTGATTTTCCTTGTTAGCTTAGAAAGGGTACAAGAATGTTTCTCATCCACTGGATGAACTTAGAGTCATCTGCATACATTATCAGTTAAACCAGATGAACAGCATTACAGTGTTTTATGTTAGCCTAGGCAGGGCATTGTTTTTTTTTTACAAGAATTGAGGCTATCACAGCGGTGTTGCTGAATGTTTGAGTCTTGTGGGATGTAATGCTGTATCTTTGGGTTTGAAATTTCTGACACTTTGAAGGACTGTAGTGCTGTCATCCTCAGAGTCAATTAGTCCAATGAGACTTGACTGTGAAGATGAAGGCACTCGGATTTTCTGCAACATGAGGAACTACACATCCAACAACACAGTGTCACATCCCTAAAGACTGAATCTTCAGTGTTTTTATGTTGGTATGATTGCTTGTTTGTCATTTATTTCATTTGAAACCAAATGACAGTTGAAGAATAAAAAACCAACTAGACATCACTTGCTATTTTTATTTTACTTCTTAGAGACTCAACATGTTTTGGGCATTAATATGCCCATCTTCAGGAGTATGTGACTACTCCTGAAGATGGGCATATTAATGTCTGAAACATGTAGAGTTTCTAAGAAGTAAAATAAAAATAGCAAGTGATATCTAGTTGGCTTTTTATTCTTCAACTATCACAATGATGCACAGTCCAATAAACATCAGATTTACAAATGACAGTCTTTTACAGTAACTGTGTGTTGATGGTCCAGGGTTTGATTCCCAGCAGGGACAATTAATATTTCTTTCCAGAAAGTGCAGACTGGCTCTGGGCCATACCCAGTCTCCTATTCAGTAGGTACGGGGTGTTATTTTCCCAGGGATAACGTGATCAGAGCATGAATCTGACCACACACCTCCATCTAGTATGAAGGTTAAGAACTGATGGAGTTTTATCTCTGCTCCCCCTTTATGTCCTCATGGCATGCACATAGGCAATGCTACCTTTGTATTAACCTGTCTTTTCAGGACTGTTAAAGTTAACAGCATGAATTTTCAGTGAAATCACTATCTTGAATTTTCAGTGGGTGTTCCAGCAGTATCTAAAAATCTTAAAAAGATATAAGATTGTACAGTTGTTGAGGGATGGTATTTCTAATATTTACTTTGACAGGAAGCTGTGTTCAATTTTGTGCAAGTGTGAAGATATAATATCTGTTTATTCTGAAGGTACTATGACAAATTCATTTCATTGCTACCATGACTAATGAATGTCTTTGGTACTGAGATAGGTGTTTAAATCATTACCAAGGTACATTTGAACCACTATTTACTGACCATTAAACTGGTGTGGTTAGCACTTTTGTTTTAATTTCAGGATACATCTCACTATCCAGCATGGGATATTCCATGTTTTCCCTCAGTACCCTTTGTGAAAAATGCTGACAGTAATTGTTTGAAGCAGATTGTGAATGTCTTTCTTCCTGCATACATCACCTTCCTGCTCATAATAATCCTGTTATGTCTTGAGGAATATGTAACTTTGCATTTGGCACATCATTAAATAAGCTAATAAAATTATTGTAATAACTAGTGGAATTTGTGAGTTTGTAATTATTTTAGTTTGTTATTTATATGTTTTTTTTTTTGTATGCAAGCTAATTAGACACACATGGGCAATGAGAAGCATAGTTACACTCAGGATCTTGTTGTTTAATGTCAACATAATGTAACTGTCACTTCAAAAATCGTCTGAAAAGAATGAAGAATGCTAACCTCATGTTCTCTACGTCTGTTAGTTGACTCTTTTCCCCATATTTCCTGAATTCATAGTTTTTTCATGCTTGTTTGTACATATAAATAGCATGTTGTGATGTGTAAATTGATATAGCATAAATGCTTACTCATTAGATAAAGCACTTCTCTGTTATTTGCACCATATTTGTGTGGTTGAAGTTTGCATGTTTCAGTAAAGCTGGCATGTGTGTAGGTAGAAGAAATTCCTTTCTTTTTTTTTTTTTTTTTTTTGCTTTGGTGTCAAGTAGCCTTGATTTCCGTCTTAGTGTTTTCACTTCTTTTGTCATTGTAAAATAGGATTTCATTTTTCTTGATTGTTAAGGGGAATTCAAAGTAAAATTATATGCTAAGATTAACGAGCATTATCATTCTTAGTATGAAGTTCAGTTTTTCAAGGCCTTCCTCCATTTATGGCATTATTTGGTAGAAATGTCTTGGAAATTATTTGCACTTTGTGGGGAGGATGGAAAGCACATAATTATACCAACTACATGAGCCTGTGCGGACCGCAGTGGCACAGTGGTTAAGGTGCTGTGCTACGAATCAGAAGGTCGCTGGTTCAATCCCAGCTGGTGTCATTGGAATTTTTCATTGACATAAAATCCTTCCTATCGCACTATGGCCCTGGGGTCGACTCAACCTCTAATAGAAATGAGTACCAGGAGCATTTCCTGGGGGTAAAGGCGGCCGGTGCATAAGGCTGACAACCTTACCACCATCCTGTGCCGTTGTCGTGAAATCTGGGAACCTGAACTTCCTGGAACCCCCTGGGCCACTGCAGGCCTGTAACGGGACTGTTTTTTTTACATGAGCCTGTTACAAAAAGGCTGAAGTCAAAGATTTGCTTTCTGTCTGAAGAGTTTTATTTTCCTGTTAAGGCAATAACATGGACCAAAGCATCACACAGTGTAAGTAGTGATGACAGTGAGATGTCCATAAGGTTATAAGCTTATGCAAAGAAAATGACCTGTGACTGTCTTTTTTTTTATGGAATACTGTTGTACTATATTTCTTAGTCAAAGAACTTTACAGTGTGAATAATATTCCAGCTACTGTTTTTTTCTACATGCGCAGGTACCTTGGCTGAGGAACTGGAATTACAGTAGATTATCAAATTTGTTTTGAAAAGTGGTCTTTTGTAGTGGTAGTATATTAAAAAATGTCAAAATGCTGTCAGTCTTGCTTAATTAATGCTTGTAGTAATATGGGAAGAAGCAAAACAGCAGTCTCCATTTTCCATATACACTGAATCCTTTGCATTTCTTTTAAAATGTGTATTATTAATTGGAAAGGGTGTGTAGTCAAACATACCCTTTCCAATTTTCATACGCACAACGGGGATGAAACACTACCTAGATTGTGTATTATTAATTTAAAATGAAGTTAGGGTAACTGCAGATGCTGCATAAATAATTCTTAAATTTTTTCTCATCTTTCAGACATTGTGCTTAAGTCATAGCAAAACTTTTTAAGACCTGGACTGATATGTTTTTTATTTTTTTTATGGCACACAGATGGATGCTCCTTCAAGCCAAGTCCCTGGGATGCAGTTACAGGCTGCAGATGCTGCATCACATCTGGATCACATGTGTGCCCTTGACATTGACTCAAAAGCTTCATATGTGCGCTTGTCAGGAATAATTTGCACAATAGGTGTGTAATTGTTTTGTAGTGTTGAGGAGAATTTTCTAGTATGCATATCTTACAAATAATTGATTTTTTACATTCCAGACCTCCATAATGTTAACAGATCATTTTAATTATTGCTGTATGTACTGTAGGTTTGAACAAATTGGCATGCATTGTTTTAGCTCATATAAATTTTGTATATTTTGGCAACTTGTGAAAGTTTTGGAAAGCAATGTGGATATTATTTTATAATGAATCCAGCTTAAGAGGGCATCCAGGTTAATAACTGTACAATATACCAATACTTCTGTTCACATAATTCATTCTAGCATTGATTTTTATGGCATAGAAGGTGTTTGAGATTTTTGTGTTTGCAGAGTTTTGTGTGATCATTATGTTTGTGACCCTATAAACGGGACATGATTTATGTGTATTTTTATGATTTAATGCCATATTGCTGGTTCATGAGTAATATTTCGGGTAATTGTATATGCTCAGGTTTTCATTGATCCCCTGATGATTTAATGTGGCCAGAATTCTGGTTTTTTTTTGAGAGGGCATCCCATTGTGTATTATCAAATTTGTATAATATATTACAATATATTATGCACCGTCAGTACACAACATGCATTAAACAAGATGCAATAATTACAATTAGGTGATATATACTTACCTTCCACGAGAATCTGTGACAGTACCACGCCTATTAATGAGTTCATCAACAATAACTACAAGAGTAGGAAAAACAACTGGAAGATGGTGACTTGGTGAATACAGAAAACAATTCTTGGACTGCACAACTGTGTGATCCCACATATACATACTAGATGCAACAGGCAAAAAAGTACCTATCTACTGTGATACGACGCACGAATTCCACTTTGTTGTTGGCATATTCACAATACTGTTAGTGTATGAACCAGTGTGAGGCCTGAATACAGTGCATGAAGGTTTAGTTTCACCATTTTACCATACTGTTCCACTGTTTTAATCTTAAGTAAGAATTTTCATATTTTATCAAGGTTTAATGTGAATGAAATGGGATTCCATTGTGTAATATTTTTACTGTACCTTAATTGTTATTCTTAGTTGGCCTGAAGATGGCTGGTCACGGCTGAAACACGTAGCCAAATATCACCTAATTCTAATTATTGCATCTTGTTTGATGTATGTTGTGTATTGATGGTGCGTAATATATTATACAAATCAAAATTCTGTTGTTTGATATTGTGTATGGAAGTGGCTTAATGCAGTATAAGTGGGACCACAGGGATGTAAATTAAATTAATGCGGAGTTGCTTCCACCTCACATATTAGCAAGCCGCCATGTTAGTATTGTTGATGTTACAGTTAAGATTATATTCTTCCATTCCTAAGAAGCACGCCATGAAAAGGTACTTTGTTAATTTTGTGATGGAATTAAGCAGGGTTGTTGGTCTCCACTGGCACATCATTCACACCAGTTTTTGTGAAAATTGGTTGTCTGGTTTACAAGAGATGGGAGACACATTATATGCATGGTGATACCATAAAACTGACTTTCTACAAAGAAATGAATTATCATCATGTCAGACATAGCATATTCTGCTAAGGTCAAGAAGCATAACTTTAATGAAATTGCATGAGGAGAAGTCACTGTGTTATATATAAATATAATTATTTCTAGGACCTGCTTCCAGAGATGTAGCTGTGCTGGAGAAGATGATAGAAACAGGGATGAATATTGCTCGTCTCAACTTCTCACATGGTAGTCATGAGTATCATGGACAGACCATTGCTAACATTAGAGAAGCTGTTGCCAACTACAGTGAGAAACTGGGAATGAGTTGTCCATTAGCTATTGCCTTGGACACCAAGGGCCCTGAGATTCGCACGGGTTTGTTGGAAGGGGTAATGTATCTTGTGTGTTTGTATCACAGTCCATATAATGAGAATTTATAAGGGAGAGTCAGAAGTATCTTTGAATTTACTAAAATAGTTTGCTAAATAACTGAATCTTATCTCATAGCATTTTTTGTATATCAGTAATGCAGTTGTACAAAGTACAAAATCCAAACTAAGAATCACGATTATGGAACAAAATGCCACTAATTTTTTCTGTCACATTTAACATATTTTCATCTGACTGTAAGACCAAAACTTCATTTTGATTAGGTTTGGTAACTTCTTCATTTGGATACCTTCATATAAATGCATCCTCAGAGCAGATGGGCTTGGAAGGTTATTACACTGAATTACCTATTAAGAGTGCCTGCTAAGATAAATACTATTCCAACCCAAGTATAGGTCCTGGCCTTAGATTCCACACATTGAGTTAGAAAATAGCTATGCTGTTTGCATGGAATCATTCTGTTTTTATGTACGTAATGCTGTAAATGCCATTTTCAGTGCACTTGCTTTGGCAGTTCATGTTAACTTTGTCAAAACTGTAAAAACATAATGCATTTTGGGAGTTAGTGTTGCAGAAAGGTAGGATTTTATAATAAAATAGGAAGGTCAGTGCATTTCAGAGTACACACAGGCTCCAGATGCGTTCATCATGATTTTATATATGTTGCTTGTCATAATGTTGTTTTATTGCAAGTGTTCATTTTCATTGGATCAAAAAAATTTATTTCGTCTTCATATCTTTTAATATTTAATCCCACTGATATAAATACGTATATATATATCTTATGTTTTCTTGCAATGAAATAACTTATGACAAATTATAAATTGGTGGAAACTGGAAAGAAAGTGGTACATTATTTGTTTGGAAGGATTTCAGTAAACCTGAATAACCTGAAAGTGTGACAGATTTATGTCACCATCAAAAGCATCTTATGTGCTTAACTCTGTTGTCAGGGTGGGTCAGCTGAAGTTGAATTGAAGAAAGGTGATTTAATTAAACTGACCACAGACAAGGCATATGCTGAAAAAGGATCTGCTCAAACTGTCTTCGTGGATTATGAGAACATCACTAAGGTGGTAAAACAGGGAAACAGGGTGTATGTAGATGATGGACTTGTATCACTCATTGTCAACAGTGTTGGTGAGTTATTTTTTTTTAAGCATGTTACTTAATGATTGATAAGATTACTTAACATTAAGTGAATGAATGAATGAGTATGGCATGTTGGTGCCCTGGGGGAATTCTTAAGTACAGGGAACAAAATCTGCCCCATGGCCATTTTGTTTACCACACACTCCACTTGGATTGAGCTGGGATTGCACCTGAGTTGTGCAGGGAGAAGCCAATGACTGCCTGTGCCATGTCATTGCCCTTTGGTGAGATATCTGCACTGTGAAGTGTGCAAATATTGATTTAAAACCATTATAACAGATATCAGTCCCATGTGCTGTTGACAATATGGCATGACTGATTTTTATTCGGACTATGAGCCAGTTTTTTGACATGAGGTGATCCTTGAAGATTGGTGTACACCTTCATATAAACTAACAAGCCACACTTCTTGCTAATGATGGTGCTGCCATTGAAATTTCCACTGATAATTCACATATGACTCCAGAACAAAGATTTTGGTTTGGAAAATGTTTATGATAAGCCATGTTCTAGTTGTGTAAATTAATTAATAACAAATTTTTTGATGCCAAATTGGTTAGTGCCTGATGTAGGCAGTTTTGAGCTGTAATGGCTGTTGAGCTGGGGTTTTCAGACCAGCCAAAACGTAAATTAGAGATAATTGCTGTGGAAAATGCTAGGTGCCAAACCATCAAGTAAACTTATTTTCTTTGTGTAAGTGAGTGCATAACAAAGTCCATACCTTTACATCCTGTAAATTTTATTACATGAAGTCTGCAAAGTATGTTGGAGTACACTAATGTCTTTGCAAGTGGCTTAGCTTGCATAATAAGGCTTAGTGAATAAAATGGTAATGTGTCTTTGATAATGCCTTTAGTTTTCAACTGCCTACCAGGCTGTGTACTTTTATGTCATTTTGTTTGAGCTGCATTGTGTCTATGTAACTCCTCCGCATGCTGCTAGGATTGGAGTCACAGGTTTCTTTCTGAAGAAGAAAGTCCGTAGAATTTTCTGTACAGTGTAATTGGATCAGAATTGTTCAACAGAGCTCAGGTATCAAACAATTTCAAGTATCTTATAAACCTGCATTTATTGCTGGGTTTGGTTTACCAGTGAGGATGGTTAGTGGGGGGTTACACATAGGTTAACAGGATTACAGATTTTCTAGAGGGACAGGAATTGAGCATGCACTTATTGAAAATAAAATTTTATTTCCATACTTGGGCTATAAATATTTCTGGAGTTTTAAAACAGAAATGCCTCATGGAAATGACTGTAAAAATGAATATCTGTAAACATGTTAACACAACAGTGTATTTCAGGAGTCTGTTTATGTGTCTTATTATGTAGTACCAAAAATTATATTTACATGTTTTTGTATGCTTTTATCAGGAAAATAAAATTCTTAGAATTTAGTTGCGATGTTTAGATGATGTACGTACGTGATCAGTGAGTAGAGAATTAGGAATGGTAGGGTACAGAGCTGATATTTAAGTAAAGTAACACTGAAGTATAAATGACAGATGATGTGAAGAATGACTCTTCCTGTTTGTGAACAGCCATTTGTGAATGTGTTTATTACCCATATTTTGTCACTTTCCTTTGTGTACTTTAAGAAATTGCACACTCATTTTATCTCTGTCTTAAGAGAGCACAATAATTTAGGCAGAACTGGAGTAGGCACTCATTTTCAGTTTGTGTATATCTGAAAAATGTCTGGGTGTACCTTTAGATTGGTGGTATCAACATAAGAAACAATTATGCCAGGCTGTTATGTATTAATGTTAACATTATTGGTGTTAACTACATACTTATTGGTCATTTGCATTTATTCAAGAGCGTATCATGATCAGAATAAGGTGCATGCTGATAACAAGAAACAGCAAAATACCGTGAAGTCGAGTAATTGAAGTAAATTTGTGATTGTGGTATTGGAGATTTTTAATTAATGTCATTGCAGTATAGATTTAAAATGTTGTTATTAACATTAGATTGCTTCCAACTACCATATTCACTCAAGTGCAAGATGAGATTTTTTCCTTAAATATGTTGCTTAAATATGTAAGGTCATCTTAAATTTGCATGCATAGCACCAAAATGAACAGCGCCAAACTGGATCACTCTGAACCAGGCTGTATAGAGATAAACAAAGACCTGCCCTGCCAAAAAGCCATGAGTAGACAAAAAAGAAAACAGAGTTTGCTGAAAATAAAAAAACACAAAATATATATATGTATATATATATATA
>Ga0123354_10004816_pt1 | contig 19308 bp, 8 predicted proteins | sample TergutLab28metaG_2_FD_97872 | JGI IMG/M metagenome (GOLD analysis project Ga0123354, IMG submission 97872) | Labiotermes labralis P4 segment gut microbial communities from Petit-Saut dam, French Guiana - Lab288 P4 | ecosystem: Host-associated > Arthropoda: Insects > Digestive system > Gut ...
CAGCGTCACGCATCAACGTTTTGTCGGCATAATTTGCCAATAGCACCCAACTCTTTTCATTTGCCGGAAGACCGAACATGTGGGCTTTAGTATCCAATTTGATGCGATACGGTTTTTTTGCCATACCCCATGTTGAATTTCCGCGCCCCCGGATGCCGCAAGTCACATTCGTCATATTTTGCGAGCTAACGGAACTGCGGATCGTAATTGTTGCCGGAATATAATCATCTTTACTTGTGATAGCGCTTCCGCCGTCGGTATTGACCCACATTGTCGGAATATTGGTCAGTTGCGTTTGAGCAACCGACCAATAAGGCGTCAAGAAACAGATGAATATCCAAAAATAATGTTTCATCTTATCTTACAATTACTTTGCCGACAGAGGGAGTTGGTCCGGATACGCGGACGATATACATGCCTCGAACCATATTGAACCGGTTTTCGGCGCTATTTGCTTTCAACGATTTAACGGTGCGACCCGAAATATCATAAACAGTAATGACATTGCCTGCGCCAATTCCCGATACGACAATTTCTCCCTGTCCGCCGAATATTTTCACATTATCTGCTGCTTTCGGAGTTTCAATGCCGGTTGGCGGAAATTTAGGATTGGCGACTACATCGTCAATCGAGCGAAAAATGACGTTGAACAATTTTTGAGAAGGACTTGAATTCGTAGCTGTTTCGTTCAGGGATTCGGTAGGAAATGTGAGGGCGTTAGAAAGAGTGCCTGTGCCGTTTTGGTTACCGGTGATACAGTAAGCCGTACCGTTGAAATAGATTTGGTGACAGCGCCAACTCCAATTGTTCTGTCCGTCATCATTCCCTTGAGCCGTTGGAGTATCGCCTTTTTTCATGCGCCCGAGTTCGTCGAAGTGCCAGGTACCATCGATATCCCAAACAATTGAATCGGAAACGAGCGAATAAAGCGGCATCATCGTTTCGGTTGTGACAACGGAATAATCGCGATTGTATTGAATATTCCAAACCTGATTGTTATTCAACTTATCCGGATTGTCGATGTATTCGCGCAACTGAAGATAAGTATCGGATACGCCGTTTTCAGGTACCGTCAGGTAGTAATCGCCGACTTCGATGTAATATTGTCCCGGTTCGAAGTTATACGCTGTTTCTCCCACGAAAGAAGGATAGACAGCAGCAGAACCTACAGAAGACAAGAACGTATTGTAAGCGGCGGTTAAGGTAGAAACCTCTTCGTCTATCAGGTATTGCGAAGCTATGTTAGCATCCACCAATGCTTGAGCCGTATCAATGGCACTGACAAAATTCGATTTAGCCGAATCGGGGTATTGCCCGACGCCATCGCCGATAGTCACCTTCGATAAAAAGTCGTTGTATTGGGCAATGAGCGCACTCAATTGCAAAAAATCGCCCACTGTGCCGTAATTGTATTGATAGTTCAAGTCGGGAATCACAGCCGCCCATTGTGCGATAGCCGGATCCGGAACCGCCTGATTGTAGAACCGGAAGTCATAGACTAAGGTGTTTTTCAGGTAATTGTCGGAGGTGAACGGCGACTTGCCGATCCAGTTATAAGGCATAAGCGTAGCGGCAAAAAGGTCGCTTGGAATAGGAATGGTATCAACTGTTTGAACCACAGTTCCGTCAATGATTAGCTCGCCTTTGTTGGCTGTTTGGCGATAAACGACATTGTGCCAGCCGTCTTGCGGATCAGCCGTTCCTACCGATAATGAAGTTTCACTGCCATAACCGCTTTTTGTAAGCATTAAGTCTTGTGAGTTCAGGCGGTAAGCGGCATACGAGCCGATTGACTGGGAGCAGTTGTTGGATGAAGCAAACGACCACAGGAAATAACCGTTTCCGCTCAATGAGGCGCTTTTGTCCACGCGGTAATAAACGGAAACCGTAAAATTACTTGCATAAGGCAAAACGCTGCCTGCAAGCGGTCCCATATCCAAATAGCCGGTGCCGTTTCCCAAACTTAATACTTTGTAAGTTCCCATTTGAACAATCGACGCATCGTTTTGCAGCGTTCCGTCAAAGTTAACGCCACTGGCTCCGGTTGCATCGCTTGCATTTGCTACCACATTGCCGTTTACGTTATCAAACAGATAATGGACTTTCAATCCGACAACGGAAGCCATGTAGGAAGCCTTGACAAGATTAACGGCTGAGTTCAACTGATCCAAATAATCCTGAATATTCGCTATTGTAATCGTTCCGTCAGAGAATGCATTATCTACAATTGTATAAACTGCCTCCAAGGTCTTTTGGGCTGTTTGGTCATAACCGGGTGCATAGGTCAACGCTTCAGCCTCGTCCAACAAGTCCAGCAATTGATTGATGTCTCTCACATATTTCACTTCCGTACACAACTGAATGGCAGCGTTGAAAAGTTCCGGCGAAAAATCCGTCTGTCCGGAAACAGCCGCATAAGCGTCTAAGGCGGCTTTCAAATCGGAGGCGTCCTGGAGCGGACCGCTGGCATAAAGGGCGGTTCCTTCCTCATAAATCGCCTGCAAAGTTGTCATGTCAAGCGTGCAAATCACCTGGACATAGTCGATGAAAATTTTTGCTTCGTTATTTGATGAAACATTCGCAGAGCCTAATCCTATCTGAATTTTACCGGTTGCGATGTCCGTCAGCGTAAAATTGATTGCATCGGTTTCCCATGTTTGTTCTGCAAAACTGGTCTTCGTAGTCATTATAGCCGTACCTCCGTCAGGAATCCAGCCGAACAAACTTGGTCCTGCCGTTGCGCTCGGGTTGTTATCATAAACAGCATATGCAATTGTATAGGAACCGGGAGGCAATACTACGTTTTGCGCGTAACCCACTTGTGCCGTCCATCCCGAAGAAAGCCCCAGACAACCTCCGTCGGTTCCGCCATTGTAATTGGTTGTCGGCGGCGTAACATTATTGATCGTTGATTGACTTCCGTATTCATACGTGGCGCCGCAGGCGTTGATTCCCGAACTGGTGTCCAACGCGTGATCCCAACCTTCAACGTCTTGCATCTGATAGTAGTCAGCGGCGTTGTTATGCGAAGTCGTCAACGTGAAAACATCACCTACCTTGAATTGAATATTCTCATCAAATCCGGCATTTTTCAGCACAAGATTTGTAACATCCGATTGTGTATAGCCTTTCATGCTGAAAATGAAAAGCATGATAACAATCATACATAGCGTCGAAATTTTCTTCATAAAATTTTTGTTATTTAATTGTTTGTAAAATTATTTGTTTCCTTCCGGTAAAAACCAGTTGTTTTCATTGAGTAACAGATTATATACCCTGTTGTAGTCGGTCGTATGTTTCGCCGCTACGCGCGACGCCAGAAACGAAGGGTCGTTCCGGCGCATGGCAATACGCATTAAATCCTGAAAACGATTGCCTTCGAACGAAGTCTCAAGCGCCAACTCATCACATATTGTGCTTTCTACCCATTGAATTGAGTCGGATAGATTTGCCAAGATGGTTCCGTCGGTTCCACCGATAACATAATACGTGTTATAAATGGTACCGTTTCCGCAACCGCGTGTGTGAATTCCTGTTCCCTGCGTATTATTGGGATTTGTATATTTTGAGTTATTAAAAATCGTTATATAGGGTTTTGCATCCGCTAACTCTGCTCTCGGTATCCGTGTTGAATCAGCTAACGTAACAGGGTCAAGTCCGTATTTCAATACGGCAAAAGCCGTATTGGGTTTGCCTGCGCGATTCACCGCTTCGGCATAGCGCAACATGATCAAACCATAACGGTAAAGCATGATATTGTATGCCGCGTATAGCTTGGTGAGAAAGTCGCCGGTAATGATTGCGCCGTTTAATGAAACTCGATAAGGAGTAGTCATAAGGCTATTACAATTTCCCCATTTTCTCAAATCGCCCTGCGTATAATTATTGGTCGCTAAAGCGCCATTCACATAATGCAACACGTAAAGTTGGTCAGCCCACAAGTTGTAAATCACATCGGAAGGCGTGAAATAAATACAGGTGGGTATTGAATAAAGATTACCTCCGTAAACAGATGTTCCTAATAGCTGATTTGAAATTCCCTGATCGGGAGAAGGCGCCATTTCAATTGCTGAAATCAATTCGCTATTTCCGGCGTTTGCATACGTTACTTGCGTCCATGCGTCATTCGGAATGGCGTTCGTAAAATCATTAAAATCAGCATAGACCCAATAGATATTAGGTTGTCCCACCAACATTGACACTGTGGCATTCTTATCGATATAATCCGCATAACAGAAAGCAGCGCTTTCGTAGTCGCCGGTCGAAGAGCCGCGCCACAAATACAAATCGCCCAATAGGATTTCCACAGGTATAAACAAGTTACTGCTTTGCAAATTGTAAATAGCTCCGTAATTAGGATATTTTGCATAGATAAAAGGCTGTAAATCTGCAATCAGCGCGTCGATAACCTGCGAAATCGAGTATGCCGGAAAATCTTTTTCGGTATCTTCAACCGATAAAAGCGGTTGGGTATAATAATAGGCTTTACCCCAATTAAAGGCGATTTGCATATAAGCCCATGCACGCACGGCATGAGCCACTGCATTTTCGTTTTTCAACGGACTGATGGAGTCGCTTGTGCGACTGATAAAATAATTGCAATTGTTGATGATTGCATAATAATCGCGAGGACTGGCATAAGCGCTCGTATCGCTGACGGTAAAATCACTCAGCGAACGAATGTTGGCAGGCGTATAATCGGTTACGTTCAATAAATCGCCTCGCATTTCGCCGAATAAAAAATAACGTTCGCCTACCTTTTGCATACCGGTCAACAAACCGCCCAATACCGACGAAATGGAATCGTTTGCAGAGTTCAACCCGTTCTGGTCAACGGTCATGTACCGGTCAGAGCTAACGGACAGTATTTTGTCGCATGACGAAAAACAAACGATTACTGCCGTTAAACATAAGAAACTTACTATTTTTTTCATATTTTTTTCTGATTACAAATTCAACTTTAATCCGACAAAATAGCTTCTGCCCTGCGACAGCAATCCGGCATCGACTCCTTGAAATAAGATGGAATTACTGTTTGAGAAATCGGGGTCGGGACCCAAATAGTTGGTCAATGTCCATAAATTATTAGCCGACGCCCAAATTGTAAATCCCGAGAGAAATATCGAGTTGACCGGCACATTATAGGATAGCGTAAGCGTTTTGAAGCGCAGGTACGAACCGTCTTCTATCCAACGGTCGGAGAAGCGGCTATTGCCCATCGGATCGCCATAGAGCGCTTTGGGAATGGACGTTATCTGTCCTTCGTTAATCCACCTGTTTTGCATTGCCGACGACTGGTTATAAAAGGCGCTGCCTTCTTCCAGGATGGAGCGGGCGTAATTGTAAACGTCATTGCCTTGTGAAAAAGTAAATAATGCGCTCAAAGATAGGCGTCTGTAAGAGACACGCGTATTGAATGAACCTGTAAAATCGGGATTCGGATCGCCAATAACCGTTTTATCCTTTTCATCAATCACTCCATCTTTGTTCCTGTCCACAAAGTGCATATCGCCCGCAGTAAAAGGAAGATAGCCCGTTCCCGTGTAATTGACGATTTTCAAGTTAGCATCCATTGCTTCCTGAGAGGTGGAAAAAACGCCATCGGTTTTGTAGCCGTAGAACAGACCGGCAGGATTTCCAATCGACGTCAGAATTTCGCCGCCCAAAACGGAGGTGGTATAATCTCCATCGGGTAAGGACACTATTTTATTTTTGTAATGGGAAACGCTTCCGCCTATTTCCCATTGGAAATTCTTTAAAACCAGCGCTTTGGCATTCAGCGACAGTTCATATCCTCTGTTTTCCAATTTTCCGCCATTGGTCCAATAGGAGTCTAATCCGGCAATGGAATTAAACTGTTTCAAAGTCAATAAATCGGAAGTTGTGTGATGAAACCAGTCGGCGGAGAGCGACAGACGATTGTTCAGCATGCTCAAATCCAAGCCGGCGGTTTGTTTCCGAACCGTTTCCATTTTCAGGGACGTATTGCCTATGTTGGTTAGTATTAATCCGGTGTATTGATTGATGTACCGGACGGCGCTGAAATTAGTCGTAGCGCTTGCAAACGGAACATTATCATTACCGGACAAACCGTATCCTGCTCGCAGTTTCAATAAGTTGACGAAATGCAACGCTTTCATGAAATTTTCCGACGATACAAGCCAGGCGATGTTTGCAGAGGGAAAAATCCCCCAACGAACGCCGGCTAATTTGGGTAAAGCGGCGTCAACGCCAAAGCGTGAAGAGGCGTCGGCAGAAACCACCGCCGAGAGCAAATATTTATCATAGAGGCTGTATCCGGCATTGGCATACCATGAAAACGAACGCCATTGGTCGTCGGCGCCATTGGAGTTTCTAAACCTCAGCGAGCCGTCCAGATTAAAAGCCAAATCGCTTGCCGTATTATATCCGGAACCGTAAGCGCTTTGGTAAGAGTCGGAAAGAAATCGTGCGCCACCCGTTAAATCCAGTACGTGAATGGAATATTGTTTATGCCAGTTCAAAAACAGATCTCCGGCAAGCGAAACTTGCTTGGCATTTTGACCTTTCGCATGATTGGTGGTAATGCTGTCCATTACGATAACATTCGGAACGCCTTCGGAAGGAAGAAAATACTGTTCAAACAGACTGTTGAATGCGTAGCTGAACGAAGCCGACAGTTTCAGGTTGTTATTAAACTTAAACGTGGGTCTGAGCGCAATCATCAGGTAGTTTTGCGCGCTTGTTCCTTTACCGTTGTTAATAATCGATACGGGATTGGCAATACTTGTGCTTGAAGTATTGTAATTCGGTCCCAGCAAATCGACGTTCGACAGGGTAGTGGTTATGTTTCCCGTATTGGAATATTCATAAGGAATCAATAATGGCGATTTAATCATAGCCAAAGCGTCCGGCGCCGTAATCAGACCTTCGGTAGAAGTAAACCCATCATCTCGCAGATTGCGGCTGGTTTGGGAATACGAAAGGTCGAAAGAGAAACGGAATTTCTTGGATAATTCAATATCGGTATTGAAACGCATGTTGAACCTGGAAAAATCGTTGGCTTTCAGTGTGCTGTTGGAGCTGAGATATCCCATGGAAAGATGATAGAGCGCTACATCGTCGCCTCCTCCTACGCCGACACTGTAGGATTGGGTTAAACCGTTTTGATAAACGTCATTCGTCCAATTGTGGTTGTTATGATAACGCATGTAATCGTAAAACGAAGGGTCGTCGTTTAGAAATGGAAATTGGGCTAATTCGGCAGGATCGGCAATTGCATTTTTGAGCATGTCACTGATGTAAACGCGGAATTGATCGCCATTCAACAATGGGGTTGTCTGAGGACGTATGTTGGTTCCAGCCATGATGGAAGCGGTAATTTTTGTAACCGGGTCTTTCCCGCGTTTGGTTGTAATCAGCAAAACGCCGTTTCCGCCTTTAGCTCCATAGAGGGAAGTTCCGTCTTTCAGAACCTGAATGGATTCGATATCGTCAACGCTGATGTTCGATAAAGGATTCAAAATATATCCATTGTGAATGGAAGAACGGTCGTATTGATTGTCGAAAATCACGCCGTCCACGACGATCAACGGTTGTGAACCGGCATTCAGGGAGTTGTAGCCCCTGATGAACATGGATGCGCCGATAGCCGGAGCGCCCGAATGTGTAAGGATTCGTATGCCGCTGCCCGACAAGGATTGCATATCATCGTCGGCAGACAAAGCCGCCGGATTGCGCAGGGGCGGTATAGCGTGATAGAGCGACGTCACTATTTCCTGCTTTCCCTGCAATGAATATTCCACATCGGTATAATCCGGCGCAGACAAGACGAGTTGATTCACGTATTCCGGTACCTGAATCGTGAAAGCGCCTTTTTCATCCGTCATTGCCGAATATTTTTGGTCTTTGCTTTGCACCTTCGCTCCCAACAACGGTTTTTGAGTTGCCGCATCCCGGATATATCCTTTTACAGTCATGGAATTAACTCCTGATTGTGAGATATAAAGTTTGACGTCAATAACATTATTCGGGAGATACAGCGAATCTTCCTTTGTCGTTTCCTGCGCAAAGAGAGGAGCAAAATAAAACAGCAAGAACAAACCGGACATCACTTTTATTATCAGAGAATATTTTTTCATGAATAATTTATGTTTATTATAGGTAAATACTATTGTTTTATTGGCTCTAACAGAATGCAGTCCAACAATAATTGCCGCGAATAATCGGTAGTTTCAGTACGTCCCACATCACTTACTACTCTGAATGTTACATTAACAAGCGGATCGCCGTTGGTTTGAAATTGATTGAAATTAGCCGCCGGGAATTTGAAACTGGAAGCCACCAGCACGGTATCCATAGCGGACGGATCCGTTATCACATCTCCCGAGTCGGGGAACCGGTCGGTAATGGTTTTTCCGGTATTGTCCAAAAAAGTTAAATAGAAATAGACTTTACTGGGTTTTCCTATCGCGCTTGGAGTTACTAAATTATTCGGTACAAAAACGCAATAAATATTATAAGAACTCGACAGCGTGTTGGGGATATTAAAGGTAGCCGACGGATTACCGGTTGAGGTGGTCGGATCCAATTTCAGGTATTGACCGCCCGAAACAAGCTTCATCGCATCTCCGGTTACTCTAACAACCGAAGGCGTCGAAAGGGTGTTTTGACGTCCGAGAACAACTTCGGCTTCCACCAAAATCGGTTGTTGCCACGATTCCCAAGCATTGTATTTCAATTGGTCGGTAACAAAAACCACTCCGTTGCTGGTCGCTGCGGATACGGATCCGGCGAAAAGATATTGCGGATTATAAAAAGTATGGCGAGTCGTAGAAACCAATGAATCCTGAGGCGAAGGCTGATAATTCAGGTTGAAAACCAAGTCCTGAAGCATCGCGTATATGGTATTTCTCCGTTGCAGGGAGTCGGCTATGGAGGGGTTGGCGTCGTAAAACACAAAATCGTTCTTCATGCGGTTGTAGGCTTCATTCCACGCCGTATTGTCCGGCACAATCATCATATAGGCGCTGTCTTCGCGGTTGATATAACCGATGCTGTCTAACAGGACGTTTTCTTTATCAAAGATCGAATCAAGATAGGTCTGCTCTCCGTTTACGATGCTTCCAGCCACGCTTTTATCCGAGTTGAAGACCATTTCATCCAACGAATACAAAAAGTTTTTTATGGAATCCAAGTCAGCGCCTTTAGCAAGGTATTCATAAACATTCGGGAAAAAAGTACTGAAACCGCTCAAAACCTGCACGATTCCATTGGAAGCGATGACGCTTTTGGTCGGAACGGTAAAAGGCGCCGAACCGAAATAATAATTATCGCTTTGCCAGGCAAGACTCACCCGTTTTCCGTTCAGCATATAGACGATTGAACTTGAATTACCCGGAACAGGCGTGATGAAACGGGCGATATGATTTTCAATCAGTTCTTTTTGAACGTCCATGTTGGTGGTATCCAATGCAGCCAAAGCGGTATTGTCAGGGGCAAAAATCGTATAGGCTTGCGTTTGCGACAACACCTGGTCGTAGCCGTAGCTTTTCAGGATTTCCGTAAACTTGCTCACTTCGGAGATGGATTCAATCGTCGTCCAAAGGTTGTCGTTAGACACGATGGCAGGGTCTGCCTGATAATGGTTGTTGTAGGTATTATCGGTGCAGGCGCCCATCAAGGCGGCAAGAGAGAAAATAACTATTTTTACTATTTTATTCATAATTTATTCTTTTAATCATAATCTATCTTCTGCAGTTCCGTTGGGATTATCATAAACATTTTTCGGGACAAATTCAAAAAAATCAATTTGGAACTGGTCGCCGGCGTCGCTCGATACGGATTTGAAACGCAAATAATGCGGTGCGTCGGTATCCCACGATTTCGTACAAATGATGCGCCGCAGTGCGCCGTTCTGTTGGCGGGCGGATACGTCGCCGCCCATGTAGGTTGTTCCGCCTTTCATGTATCCGCGGTTCCGCATCATTTTATCATTTTCAATGCCGTTGTCCAAGGTGGTGGCGTCGGCTACCCAGCCAATGCTGGGATCTGCCGCGCCGATTTTCATGTTCAGCGGAATGCCCTGCGGTTCACCGTCCACATAAAATTGGAGGATTCCGCGCGAGCCGTTAGCCGTATAACCGAAGCGGATTTCGTAAGTGCCGGCAGGCACCGGCGGACAACGCAGCGTAAAATCAAATTGACCGGTCGCCATCATTTCGTCGGCTTGATAATTCATCCAATAGTTGGTGGCGCTTTTGTTCCCTTGCAAATAAAAGAGATTGGTGTTGTTCGACGAGAACTGAACGTTTTTCAGATAACCGCTTGGGAAATTATAATAATTTGCGGCGCCTGTTATTCCGGCAGGGTCATTGCCTTTTTCATAACGTATTCCGTTAGTCATCAATTCGGGATGCATACTGGCGGCGTCCATACGGATACGGGTGTTCAGCAACATGGTTTTTACTTTCTGGTCGTACACCAGAATGCTATTGATCAGGTGGTAAACGCCGTTGTCGGTATCTTGCGCGTAATCCGAGCCGGTAGGCAATACGGTTACGCCGCTTACTCCGCGGGCAGCGTCGCTGTTAATGACTACACCTCCCGTTTCGTTCGACACTTTGAATAAGGTGTTCGGACAGAATGTTTCCATAAATTCATACAGTAAGGCATTTTGCGCCATGTTGCAGTTGTAGAAAAAGTTGTTGTACTGCACCGTCTTGTCAATCAAATGATAAGCCACAAAGCGGTTGAGGCTGTTGTAGCGGTTGGTTACGTCGGAAATGCCGGCGTCTTCGGGATACATGACGTCGTAAACGCTTGCCGCATATTTTTTCAAATCGTCTATGGTGTGAATGCCGTTTGCCGCAAAAACATCGTTGGATTCCACAAAAACCGTATAGCCGATTTTCTTTTCCTTGGGACTGCGGCATATCGTGGAGCCATCAATGGAGAGCGGATTCACTACCGGCACATAATTGTCATCCCTGAGCAGTTGCAGCGAATCGGCTAATCCCGTTTCCTGCAAGGCTTCGGAAAACAAGCTTACCCGCTGGTCGCTTGCTATTAAAGTGGGAATGGCAGCCGTTGAAGGGGTCAAAACGCGATCAATAATATCAATGATGCCGTTTTCCACTTCTATATCTTTTTCTATGATGGTCGAATTGGCATTTATCACAATATATACCGTTGTGGCTTGCGGTTTAAATCCAACGACCAAATAGCGTGAATTCATATTGGTAGCCGCTAAAGCTCCTTCGACAAAATCGTTGGTCATATAAACTTTATCGGGTATTAAATGACTGTAAACCATGTATTTTATTGTCGAATCAGACAACGCGTCGATGGAAGAAACTCCCAATGAACTGTACCACGCTTGCATGGCGTCGTTGGAAGGAGCAAAGCACGTGTATTCGTTATACGTTTTCAACAAATTGCCTAAACCGGCTTTTTGCACTGCTTTTCCAAATTCGCTGAGCGAATCGGGATGATTTTCAATGTAACTGCCGACAGTTTCTCCGGTGAATGTATAAAAATTTTCGCCGACCTTGTCGCTATCGTAACACCCTTGCATAGAAAAGAGCAAGACTGCACATCCCAACAGGAAGAAAAAGATTTTTTTACTATAATTAACTTGTGTACTCATTATCATTGTTTTTTATTATTTGACAATATTGGTTGATGTGACATAATACGGATTTTGTACCAACAGCGGGTTTGCTTTTAACTCATCGGCATTGATCGGCATATAGAGACCATTCATGACCGAAAGTTTGGCGGCGATTGTACTCACGTTGTCGGTATATTTATACGATACGAAAGTGACTAAATCTTGCGAAGATTGTTTCCGTTCCGAACGCCTGACCAAATCGAACCAGCGTTTTCCTTCGAACATCAGTTCGCGCTGGCGTTCCAGTAAAACCAAGTAATCCAACGTAGTGGGATCGCTGTAGTTCTGAAAAGCAAGCGAATCCGTCGGGAGTAAAGTCGGATTTGACCGCATGTAGGTTGTGTTGACAAGATGTAAGGCGTCGCGCAAATCGGTTTCCGAGCGGTCAAGCTGTACCAGCGCTTCGGCTTTCATCAGCATAATATCGGAAATACGGTAAAAAATCCAATTGGGAGTATTCGGTGATGATTGGTATGCATAGACGTTTGTTGCGATTTGCAACGGATACATCCAAAATTTGATTATCTGATATGATCCTCCTTCTGTTTGAGACACATATAACGATTCCGGTTTGCGGTCGTCCGTTAATGGAAAAACAATATCGCCTTCGGCATACATCGTTGTTGCGTTTAATTGTATTTTGTCGGAGCCTTCATTCGATTTACCGTAAAGTTTTCCAACACCTTCGTTGTATTTTTCGGTAGTAAATTGCAGTTCAAAAATACTTTCGGAAGAGTTACCTCCTCTGCCTCCCGGGAAAAAAATAGAATAATTAGGCAAAAGACCTGTTGCCGACGCCTGTATTAATGGATATTTGGGGAGACTGACATTGGGGTTTGTTCCGGTTGAAGTTCCTGTTCCTGTTGTGTTTGTTGCAATGGCATTGATTAACTTATCGCAATAAGTAACGCAATCGGCATACTTTCCCTGCCACAGGTAAACATCTGCCAAGATAGCTCGGATAGCGTCTTTAGTCATTCGTCCTTTGGTTTGCGTTGTGGTCGAGTATTCGGACAAAGCCCACTGTTCGGCTTGCAACAAATCGCTCGTAATTTGCGTCAAAACCGAATCGGGCTGCGATTGTGGAACTTGCAGTATCTGCGTGTCATCGACGGTAGGTTCCAGCACCAAAGGAATATCGCGGAAAGTACGCACTAAATAAAAGTAGCACAGCGCGCGTACCGCCAATGCTTCGGCTGATTTTGCCTGTAAATCGGCATTCGTGAAATTAGGATCGATGTCCACAACTTGGGGAGCAAACTTTAACACCGTATTGCAATAGTTGATGACCTTGTAAAACGATGCCCACTGGGTAAGGGTATTGGTGGGCAGAATATTGGCGCTGCTTGCATCCTGCACGTTCTGGTCGTTTGCGCTTGAGGCGGGGATTACATTGTCGGACCTCAATTCGCCCCAGCAAATGACGCGGTACATAAAATCATCTTCTTGCATACCCCGGTAACAGGCGAGTACGGATGCTTCCACATCGGAGGCTTTTTTCCAATAATCTTCCAGCAATATATCATTTTCGGGACGAACTTCCATGTACTTGTTACAAGCAAGCAAGGAGCAAGCCGTCAGGCAAAAGGCGAACGCTTTAAGGATTTGATTCGCCTTAAAGAACTTCTTAATCGGTAATAATATCTTGTTTGTCATAATTCTTAATTTTTAATTAAAATTGCAACGATAATCCGCCGGTAAACGATTGCGAACGAGGTGTCTGATTGCTGTCCGTACTAACTCCCCACGAGTCGTAGCTGACTTCCGGATCAGCTCCCGAATAGTGCGTAAAGCAATAGATATTGTAAAGCGTCAGAAACATGGATGCATTGCTGACAAAAAGTTTTGCTAACCACTTTTTGGGGAATGTGTAGTTAAACGAAATTTGATTGATGCGCAAAAATGAGCCGTCTTCTACATAACGGTCGCTTCCCAGAAAGTTTCGGGCAATGGGTAAGGTTGTTCCGGTTATTGCATTTTGATTCCACGCCCTCGGTATGTCCGTCAAGTCGCCTTCTTTTCTCCATCGCCAATTGACGGCGCGACTTTGATTGTTATTGTTAATCATACTTTCCGCCCACATGCGAGCTGAATTTACAATCTTGTTCCCATAACGGAATACGGAATAAATATTGACGGAAAATTTGTCGTATGCGAATGTGAATCCGCCGCCGCCGTTCAGTTTCGGGTAGGAATTGCCTAAGTAAACAATGTCCAATTGATTGATATTGCCGTCATGGTTCACGTCTTCGTAGATCGCATCGCCGCCCTGGAATTTGTACTTATTGGTTGTGCCGTAAGCAAAATACATCGGCACCGGTTTACCGGCTGAATCGTAAATAATGTTTCCTTTGGCGTCGCGCGCTACCGGCGAAGATCCTAAGGTATAACCGCTTGCCACCAAATCAGGGTTATCGGCGCTGTATTGATAAACGCCCTTGAAGCGGAAACCGTAAATCGAACCGAGCGAATTATGTAATTGTAACCGGGAAATATAGTCGCTGTTGTTAAAGGTGTAATCACCGTTGTATTGAGCCAGTACAATATCGCTCAAAGAGAGTACCATGTTCCGGTTGTTTGCAAAGTTCAGGTTGAAATCGACATGAAATTTACCAACGTGTATGAATTTGTTCAGGTTGAGAAACAGTTCCCATCCCCGGTTTTGTACCGAACCGGAATTTTGCCATGAGTAAGTGGGGAAACCTGAAGAAGTCGGGATTTTAACATCTTTTTGCAAGAGGTTGGATGTTACTTTATTATAATAATTGAAATCCGCAGTAAATAAGTCGTTAAACATTCCAATGTTTGCGCCGATGTTTACGTCCCTTGTCGTTTCCCATTGGAGGTTATTCAACCGGATGGAAGATGGGACGATGGTGCCGCTGCTTACATAACTGCTCCAAGTATTATAACGGCTGAAATACAGGTAGTCGTCGCTTGGTTGGTTTCCGACGATTCCGGTGCTTGAGCGAATCGCCAGCATGTCTAACCATTTTTGCGCCGGCTGCATAAATTTTTCGTCGCTGATGTTCCAGCGTCCCGAAAGACCGCCGAAATTACCGAACCGCTTATCGGGACCAAACTTGGAACTTCCTTCTCGCGTGTAGGTAAAATCCAGGTTGTATTTCGACTTGTAAGAGTAATGTGCGGAATAAACGAAGTCCATTCCCCGCGAATAGGAGGTTGAGCTTCCCATATTGGAAACAAAAGAACCGGTTGTCGGGCTGGCTATTCCCGAAGGCAGTCCATACGATTCTTCGGATTGCGAGGCGCTTGTGCCGCTAATAATTTCAGCCAAAGCCGACATTGCCAGCGAATGGTCTTTGTTGTGAAAATTCGGATGCCATTCTAATTCAACCCTGCTGGTCGTTTGATAGCTTTTACTGCTGCCGTATTGCGCCTTGTTGATACTCTGGTCTGTCCATGCCACCGAAGTCAACTCTTTTGGAAAAAAAGCGTAAGTGGTGCTGTTGTTGATGTCGAATTGCACCAAAGCTCTCAATTGAAGCATCTGATTATCTACTTGAGGCAGCAAATCATAATTCAAACGGAAAATAGGCAACAGGCGGTAATTTTTTACATTGTTTTTAGCCAGGTTTGCAAGCGCTACCGGATTCGGATAATCCAACTGGTCTTTCAATGAAGAGGATATAGTCTGAGGTAGCGTATAGTATTCACCCGTACTGTTGCCGTTTGCATCTTCGCGATAAATGCCCAGATTCGGCATTTTATTATAGGCGAGCGCCAGCAAATCATAATTTTTATTATTAATTTTAATGTTATAATTCTTGTCTTGATTTTGATAAGTAAACGACATATCCGACATAAACACAATGCGGTCGGAAACGTAATAATTCAAAGTCATCAACGAGGTATAACGGTCTAAGTTTTGACCGATAATACTTCCTTTTTCGTTGTAATAACCGCCCGACAGGTAAAATTGCGCCCGTTCGCCTCCACCGCTCAAGGTGAGGTAATGGTCGTTGGTGACTCCGGTTGTTTTTACGGCGGCTACCCAGTCGGTGTTGTTGTCATACATGCGCCAATCGGGAAATACAGCATCATTCGTTATGTAGTTGAATTCTTTGATATTGGCGGCTGCGTCGCTTTGCATGGGGTTGAAATAGGCTTCTTTCATCAGCATGGTGTATTCATCGCCGTTCAACATTCTCATTCCTTGCGGTTGCCGGCTTCCGGATAAACGGTAAGTATAGCGGAGTTGCGGTTTTCCTCTTACGCCTCTTTTTTTCCGGATGGATATAACGCCGTTTGCCGCTTTCGAACCCCAGCGGGCAGTGGAAGCGCCGTCTTTTAATACGGTAATGCTTTCAATATCGTCCACGTTGATCGACAGCAGGTCGGCGTAGTTTTCAGGATTAGCGTTGACAAAATCAAAGGTATCGGCATTTGGAGCATCATAAATCATATCATCGACCACAATCAAAGGCGTAACATTGGCGTTGATGGAAGCCGTTCCGCGCAAACGCATGGAAGAACCGGCGCCTACGTCGCCCGAATTAGCGACAATATCCAGTCCGGCAATTTTCCCTTGCAGGGCTTCGTCAATGGATGCGACCGAAAGATTTTCAAAATCAGCCTTGATGGTTTGATAAGCCATTGAAGCTTCCCGTTCGGGTATGCTCATGGCTCCTGTGTTTACTCTCTTCTTGGAGGTTACGACTACTTCCGACAAGCCCGTCTCTTCCTCTTTCATCTCGACAGAAAATTTTTTTTGATTTCCGATGGTAATCGTTTGTTTCGAAAATCCTAAATAAATGAATTCCAATTTGTTTTTGGGGCTTTTTATCAGTAAGGAGAAGTCGCCGTTAACATCTGTCACCGTACCGGATACTACCCGATTGGTCGGGTCAAGTTCCTGGATTGTCACGCCAATCAAACCACCCTCTTTTTTTGAAAAAACATTCCCGACAATCATATCGGAAGATTGTTGCGCCTTAGCCGGTAAAAAGCCGGATAATAATCCTATAATCAATATTGCATTAAAAAAATGTTTCATATTCTATGTTGAGAATTAGGTGTTCCGTTATTCAAAGTACAAACACTTATCAATCTGATGGATAACTATGTATGATGATGTTTCTATCATCGATGCGTTTGCAGGATCGGACGTGTCGAACTTGAATTCGCGAGCCATAATGTTGTATAAACCGTTTGTTGTTACTACATGGGCGGTTTCTCCCGTCTCTGTAGTAATATTGAGCGAATAATTACCGCCGCTAAGAGCAAGTTTATAAAAAGTTTCCGTGTTATCGTTTAGCGTTGCCGTTTCATAAGCGCCGGAAGTAGTCGATTTATCGAGGAAAACGGCGTTATCTTGAAAATGGTAGCGGACGAAACGAATGATTGTGTTTGCCAACGAATCCCTCACATCCTGGTCGGTTGCCGCTTCCACTTCGTCCCATGTGGGCAGTCCGTTCTGAATCGCTTTTTGCACTTCGTCGTTCGTTGGGACATACAAGGTGTAGTGATATGTATTTAAAAACCGCACATTCAAATCTACGCCCGATTGGGAAGGGTCTTTGTAAAAAACGCTGTATTTGGCAGCTCTGATGGCGTCGCCTATCCACAAATCGTCGTTGCCTTGCGCTAAGGCGAAAAATTCGCTGAATTCCGGCGTTGTAGATAACAGGTTATATACCGAACGGGTAGGGGATGCTATCGGTTGGTCGAGCACATAAGTCTTTCCGTTTCCCCGTCCGTTGGTTGCTTGCGTCTGGTCGTATATTTCAGTGACGGGAAGCGTCGCAGTGCGGTCGATGTCGCCTCCTCCTGCTACCAGCAATTGGTTTCCGCTATGAGATATTTTGATGGTTCCACCGCCTTTGGTGCGGTAATAATCGCTGCCGTCTTCAATATTGCCGACCACGATGTGGTAGTCGAGCATGTCTTGCAGAAGATTCTTCAAAACCGTCGTATTGGTTTGAACCGACATCGAGTCGCCGATTTCACCTGTTACCGGGTCATAAGGATGCCTCGAAGCATAAACGGTATTTGTGGTGTTGTTATAATGAAATTTCCACGCTTCCGGTTGGGCGTGCATAATGGTTGGCGGAGGAATATACGTGAAATTATCCGTAGGCAAGAAAAAGCTGTAATAGTTGACCATCGAAAGCAGGTAAGCGTCGTATTGCAATTGCGTGATCGCCCAATTGAAAACTTTCATGTTTTCGTTGATGGTGGCAGGGAACATCACCGATGAATACAAAGCCGGCGGATACACCGTGTTCATCACATATATAGCGCCGTTGCAGGCGAGATAGACTTTATTGATGTCGCCTGCCTGAACGCCCATCGGCTCCTGTGCATCGTCGGTGATTGTGCCGAACTGCGAAGGCAACGAGGCGAGGAAACTGGGTTTCATATGATTGATGACTAATTTATCCAAGACGCCGTTGGGAATGTTTTCAATCGAACCATAGCGTTCAATCAAAGCCCGCCCCGAGCCGCTTGCAAAATACCTGTTCAACGCATCGTCGGAAGGAGCGAAAATAACGCCCATATCGGTTTGGAACGAGCCGATGGTATTGCTCGAATTGTAAAAATTCCATCCCGGATCGTATTGAAGAAAATCCGATACATTTTTCAGGTTAGGATCTGCGACAACTTGTGAACTGGAATTATAGGGAGCGACGTGGCTTCTTTGAGAAAAATAACCTTTATCAAAAACAGAGTCGGTTCCTCCAATCAGACTGTATTGGTTTGTTAAGTCGGCGTCGTAATAGGGCGCTGCAAACCGTTCGAGAAACGAACTGAACAAGTGGGTTTCCGGCGCTGTCCGTAGCACTTCCGCCATGTTGGAAGGCGGTATCAGCACATCTGCCAACACATGAATGTATCCGTTTTGACAAATGATGTCGCGTTGCGTAACCTTGGTGTTAAAAATGTATGCGTCGTTGTTTGCGTGTTGCACGCCATTGAAAATGATCGAAAAATCATTATCGGTGATGTTATGCGCCAACATTTCCGCTTGAAGAAAATGCACCATGGGAATCGGCGTATTGTCTTTTGCTAAGTAAACGCCTTTTTGACGGAACCGGTCCCAGTACGCATTTGCCGGCAAATCATTACCTTTTTCAAAGGTAAGCGTATCCATAACCGACAAAGCCGTCTGGTGGCGTAACGCTTGCCCTGTAACCGGTCCTGAAATCGTCGAAAGATTTTCAAGCAGGATGGCATTGTTAATCATGGAGGAGTTCATTATCAATCTTTTTTGCGCCAATGTGAAACCGTCGTAACTTTTCACTCCCCACGCATTATTGGTATAGAAGCGATTAAAGGCGTCGTCATCGGCGACAAACAGCGTTTTGCTTCCCGTTCTGGATAATACATCGGCATAACTTAAATCATTGATAAGACGAATGTAATTGGTATAATGTCCATCGCTTTGCAAATAGTCATAAATACTTTTGCCCAATCCGGGGGGTATGTTATTTTCTTCGAAATATTCCTCCCTGCAACTCGTCAATAAAGCGGCACAGACACTTAACAGCAATAAAAAGAAAAGTTTATTCGTATTCATAAAACGTTAAATTCAGTTAAAAATTTACAATGCAAATGTAAAAATAAACAAATAGAGGGGCGGGATTTTTTTGGACATAATTTAGGATATTTTTGGACATCTTGATTTTTTTTTTGAG
>Ga0123354_10004817_pt1 | contig 19308 bp, 8 predicted proteins | sample TergutLab28metaG_2_FD_97872 | JGI IMG/M metagenome (GOLD analysis project Ga0123354, IMG submission 97872) | Labiotermes labralis P4 segment gut microbial communities from Petit-Saut dam, French Guiana - Lab288 P4 | ecosystem: Host-associated > Arthropoda: Insects > Digestive system > Gut ...
GCATTCTTATATGTACAGTAACACCGCCTCAGTATCTTACGGCATTCTTATATGTACAGTAACACCGCCTCAGTATCTTACGGCATTCTTATATGTACAGTAACACCGCCTCAGTATCTTACGAAATTTATGGATGGGTCGAAACCAACTGATAATTCATTATTTACATTTAAAATACTGTAGTAGAACGGCACAGAGAGACGGGAATGTGACGGAAACTTACGTCATCAGTAGAGATGAACCATATGAACGCGTTTTAATGTCAAACGTTCATGCAGCCAAGGCACTACGTAAGTGTTAGTTGCTGAAACTGAAGTGCAGTTAATCAAGTCCCTTATCTCCGGCGTGTAATCAAATTGATTCATAAGGAATTTTACGGCAGTGACAATTTAGACAGCAGCCGAGAAGTTTATAATGTCGCGTGTTGTCTATCTTTTCTTTGTTTATAATTTTTTATTTATAATTAGTTTAACAGAAATTTCAACAGCTCTGATTGTATAATAACGAATGTTAGAATGATCAGTGGTAAAAAAAGGTAAAGCAGTCCCGTTACAGGCCCGGAGGGGTCCAGGGTGTTTCAGGAAGTTAAGGTTCCCAGATTTCGTGACAACAGCACAGGATGGTGGTAGGTTGTCAGCCTTACGCACCAGCCGGCTTACCCCCAGGAAATACTCCTGGTACTCAATTCTCTTAGAGGCTGAGTCGACCCCAGGGCCATAGTGCGATCGAAAGGATTTTATGTCAATAAAAAATTCACTAACACCATCTGGGATCAAACCAGCGAACTTCCGATTTGTAGCACATCACATTAACTACTGTGCTACCGCGGTTCCCTGATCGGTGGTAAGGAAATATAAATAACGCGGAATAAAGCGATCGTGTGCTGATTTTAAGTGGATGGTTGCAATGACGAAATCATGAAAACATTTCAGTCAAAGAAGATGGGTTCTGAAGGCAAAACCATCTTGCAGTTTCGTACATTTTTAGGTTTCCGAGAAAAAAATGCTGACTCTTATCTCCACTTTCTCTTTGAAAGAATAAAAATGTGATTTCTGCCCGAAAGTTGTCTACACGATCGCCCTTTGTAACTTTGTTATCCCTACGCGCTCAGTCTGGTAGGTGATCCTCTTTCGGGAAACGGGTGTAGTTCACTGAATCACATATAGTTTTAATTATTTCTCTTTTACTTGTTTTATTTATTCAATTTATTGTTGATAAAATGAAAAAAGTCGTGCTGTATCAAGTTAAACAACTAAATCATATTTATTAAAATAGCACAGTCACATGTACTCCCTCACTCACACCTCTCGTACGCAACTGACTTCCTTACTGGGCTCTAGCGTCCGTTGTCAGCTCCCACCCATTTCGGTGTTTAAATGTCTCTCCTCCTACCTATCACCAGCGGTTCTGCATATACGTTGACAGATTAATCTACAACGCGTGGCCATGAACCGTCCGTAACTGACACCAACAATCCTAATAAACAAATATACTAAAAATTGATAGGCTAAAGATGGTAGCCGCCTGCAAATATAAAAGTTGTCATAATCGTGTATTTTGCAATCTTAATTATGAAATTCCTTATGTGTAAGAACAATATCATTTAAAACTGTAACATTTCTTTGAAATATACTCACTACTGTATAACCAATTTTTTAAATCCCGCTGTTCCTGGTAGTAGAGACATGCATAAAAATAACATCTGTTCTCTTCATCTGAAAATCGAAGATGAGTGAGTGTCGGTAATGCTAAGGGTCCAAAAGTTTCTGGCCTGACATACAAAAGCCGCGCCAAATGGAAAATGCTGCGAGGGATAGACAGCGCCATCTTTGGTGAGGTTAATTTGTCAGTTTCAGGCAGCTACTTGCTCCAGTATGCCGGAGGCACTCGTGCTAGCAGGACGTGTTGCGCTGAGCTATTGCAATGTTGAAAGTAGAGTACCGCACGGTAATCAAATTCCTCAGTAAAGAAGGGCTTGCGACAGCTGTTATCAAACAACGCTTGGATGGCTTGTATGGTGAGGCTCCTCCTTCGTATTCCACAGTAAAGGAATGGGCTAAACAGTTTCGCCTCGGGAGAGAGAGCGTCCAAGATGAGCCTCGTGAATTCGACCCATCGAAGTGGTGACTGAAGAAAACATCAGGCGTATCGAAGAGGAACTACTGAGTGACAGGCGGCTAACGCTTAAGAAATATCAGTAAGACTGGAAATTTCTAAAACCACCGTCATTCGGATCATCCATGAACATCTTCACATGAAGAAAGTCAGTGCAAGATGAGTGCCCAGACTTTTTTCTTCAATTCAGAAGGAGCACCGTTTGACGTGTTGTCAGAAGATTTTGGAGCTTTGGCGTGGAAATCAGAAGCAAATATTGGAATCAGTTGTCACAAGGGATGAAACCATGGTCCTTTATTACTATCTTTTATCAAAAAGGGAATCAATGGAATGGTGCAAACCAGGGGAAGCACCGCCGAGAACGGTCAAGGTCACTCAGTCCGCCAAGAAGATCATGGCAACGATCTTCTGGGATTGCAGAGGAATTTTGTTGATTGACTTCAAAGAAAGGAACACCAATGTGAACGGTGAGTATTATGCTTTAGTTTTGCACGAATTACGCGACACTGTCAAGGAGAAGAGACGAGGAATATTGAGCCGTGGAGTTTGTCTGCTCCATGACAATGCTCCAGTCCACACGGCGGCTGTCGCCAAGGCTGCAGTGAAAGAATGTGGCTTCCAGGAGATCGAGCACCCACCCTACAGCCCAGATCTGGCACTCAGTGATTATTACCTCTTCTCCAAACTAAAGAAAGATCTTCGGGGTAAGAAATTTGATGATGAGGAAGAGGTCAAAACTGCTCTGATGCAACATTTTGACCCTACCACCTATGTTTATATATTCCTATATATTATTTAAATGACTGATCCTTCGATGACAAAGAGTTAGTATGAGGTCCCACGGTAATTAACATTTAAACACAGTGCTTAATACACTGTGTATTTTGTCCCCACAATGTATTAATGGATGTATACGATTCCTACATTAAATAATCATTACTTTCTGCACAGCACTAGCTGACTGTTCTTTCTGACGGAGATGTAATGTGTTCTATGTGAGACAAGAAATGAATTTTTAATACGCAATGATGATTAAATTTGTCTCCAAATTGTTAAAAGTAGGTGTACTCTTTGACATTACGGACTCTCAATCGAGCCGATATAATTCTCGGCAAAGGTAAAGGTAAAGTGATCCCGATACAGGTCCGGTGTGGCCCAGAGAGTGGGTAGAGGTATAGCTCTACTCTTCCATGACCGCGGCACTAGAAGGGAGTGAGTGGTCAACAGCAAGCCCCGGTGGCACTTTATCCCCGGGAAAGACCCGGTACCCATTTTACAGGAGGCTGGGTAGGCCCCAGGGCGGAAAATCTCGTCCCCACCTGGTTCCGATCCCGGGCCGTCCAGCTATACCGACTGAGCTATCAGGCCCACAATAATTCTCGGCACTTAGTGGATTATTAAACGCAGCCCACTTCAAGTCGGCCCGAATATGATAGATAAGACACAAAAAATATTAATAGAAGAACCTAAAATTGAAGTCTAACAGGAAGACTTATATGGGGTGAAAAATATGGAGATTCAGATTGCGATGGGACACTGAATGAATTGTAATGTAAGTAATTACCAATACTGGAAAACGTGACAGCGATATAAACAGAATTTCTGTGGAAAACGTGGAACAAACAAGTTACATACAACTCGACGAAATAAAAATTGTACAGAAAAATCAATAAAAATCTATCTGATAATATTCCGTTAAAATTAGCGAAATTGGGCCACCGGTTGGGAAACTAAGCAGTAAGGCAAGGACGGTTGATTAACTAATTAAGAATCTGTATTCCTATGGTAAATGAAAATTAATGAGAAATGAAACAATGGATGTTACTCCATCTCTGGTATGAAAGCAACCTGAGATTGTACGGTTGTTTGGCGGTATTGAGCGGATGAAAGAATAACGAGTACCGAAAATATTTGGTTACGTCGCAAGGAGGAGGAAAGAGAAATAACAAGAAGGGAGAAACTTATATGCAGCAGAAATATATATGTTATATGCATAGTCGGAGTGATTAGAAGATGAAAACTGGCAGGAGAGATCAGGTCTCCTCTATTCTAGGCTGTTATGCAGTGTATGTTTGTAGTTGTTTGTCAAAGTTTCGGGTCTGCCTATCGGTCAAGCAGTCCTAGCTTCTTTGGCTACTTGGGCCTTGAAGATTAGACCGATAGGCCTTCCTGAAACTTCTGCAAAAATCAGCAAGATAAGCTGCATAACAACGCAGAAGAGCGGGGACCTCATCTACATCGCGGCGGAAGCCTGCAAACAAAGGAGGCGACAAATCAAGCTATAAGAAGACAGTAAGGCATTCCTATGTCTGGAAGGCATCCCTGGTCGTTCTGTCTATATATATTCGTGTACTGAATGAAATGATATTTAATTCTTCATATTTTGAAAGTCGTCTCATGATATTCGCCGACGTTTAAGATAGGCAGTTGAAAAACTGTTTTTAATCAACAGGCAGACCATTAAATTATGAAATAAATAAACAAAGAGAAATACAAATATTCCACCCCTAGAAGTTGGGCCGGGTTGCGTAGACGGTATAGCGACTGGCTACGGACTGGACGGTCCGGGGATCGAATGCCGGTAGGGCCCTGGGCCCCACCCAGCCTCCTGTACAAGGGGTACCAGGTCTTTCCTGGGAGTAAAGTGCGGTCGGAGCGTGATGCTGACCCCTCACCCCTTCTAGTGCTGTGGTCAAGAAAGAGTACAGCTATACCTATACTCGCCCTATGGGCCGTACGGCCTGTACAGAGCCTCAGTGCATGTACAAGGGTCACTTTACCTTTTTTTGCCCCTGGAAGAATAGTGTCTCATCTCCAAAAACGCTAATTTTGAGTTATATCCACAAGAGGTATGTCTGAGACCACATCTACCTAGTGCAATAGTGTCACACGTCTGTTTTCTAAAATGGCCGCGAGAGGGCAGAAGTGTCGTTGTTCTTTTGATCCGATTTCGTCGCCCTGGGTAGTGGAACAAGTGATATTTGTGATTTGCTGCAGTAAGTATCGGGTGATTCTACTTGAACGACACATATAAAAAATAGAGACATTTGAAAAGTGGAGCTATGTACGGTCCTGCGCAAAATGTTTCAATCATTCGTGAAGCGAAAAAAAATAGGACCACCGTATAATTTTAATGAAATGACGCACGAAGATTTTTTTTTATTTGAAAGCACTCTCAGGTTCCCTTGGAAGCAATTTTTCAAAAACAACTGAAAACAAGACCGTAAAAATGACAGACATTAAAATTGTCAAAGTAGACAAACGCAGTCCCTACACATTCTCCTTCAAAACGTCCTGCTCTCGGGAAAATTACAAAAACCGTTGCTGTGAATGACAGAAGAGAGACAAAACCTACAGCCGCCCAATTAGTCCTGCAGCCAGCGTACTCTAAGAAGTTGCCAATAGAAGACAAAAATAAAATTGATATTCTCGACCTATATAGAAAAAATCATATTCCCAAATTTTATGCTAATTTTTGATCCCCTATTTCAATTATATTTATAATATTCAAGGTACTACTCGTCACTTTTGTATTTTGTTTCTTTCATTAATTATGACAATTATGTAATTATTAATGTATGATACAACTTAATTTATCGTCAGAATTTTAATTTTTCGTTCAGAAGTGTTGTTTATTTCGTGACCTTTTAACTTTTAAAGCCGATACAAGTTTATTGAAAACATAAAAAATGGTGCAAGAACAGCGACACAACTCCAAAAATCATCCTTTGGTTAGTCCTGGGTTTCTTAAATGTTGAATCTTGATAAAGTCACTGAATGCCTATTTAAGGAACATTATGTACTTCTTTATAACCAAATATTTCAATTTTAATTGCAACAGCTTCCACACAATTCGAAGAAATTAAATTAAAATTTGGTTTTTCCTCTCTCCTGAAAAGTTGTATGTTTCGAGTTGTGAGATTATTTTTCGAGGGGTGCGGTATGATTGGTGCATGAGGAAAAAAAAAACCTTCATTTTAAGTAGTAACATTATACCCAGATGCTTGTTTAAAAAAATCTTAATAAATTCTTGCCACCTTACAAAAAAGACACTAATACTTTACTAAAGTAACAATAATTTCAAACAATTCTCAGGTCATTAACAGGCCTTGTGCTCTTCTTGTGTTGCAAGGTGAAGAAGCCAATTTGGTGCTAAGAAATATTTCTGCACCAGTCAGCCAGGTACTGTCTGCTATCTGAACGATGAGTCTGCTACAATAGGCTAAGAAAGGGGTATTATAGAGATTGTTGTTGAACTCAGGCCAGTAACCTGTCACTTGCATGAACACAAGAGAGCATTGCCTGACAAACACACATTGCTAAGCAATTGTAGGTATCTCAACCAGCTTTACAATGCGGGACGACAGCACCCTCTTCATCAGTAGACTCCCTCTCTGAGTGTCCTACATACCTCGGTAAATCTATGTTAAAGGGATGATAGTAATGTGCTGGTTTCGATATTGATACGGAAACATGGCCGACAGACAGCAGGAACTGAAATACCTCAAGTCGCGTACCTGACAGTAAGATGTCCTCGAAACATTTCATGACGTCCATTATCATTCAAGTGTCTCAATCAAATGAGGCTTTGTACTATAAATTAGTAAGCCTTATTATTAAATATGGCGGTCCAGGTCTTGTGCATGATTCTCATTAGTGCTAATTCGTAGCACGTTACATTTGCCAAACAGCCCTACAAGCTGTTAGTTTCGTATCATTGCCGAGTTTGTACAGGTTTCAAATGTCAATTATTTACGATATGTCTGCAAAAACAATTTCGCATACTTGTCTGGCCATAGTCTTCAAAATGAAAGCTAAGAACTGACTGTGTTGAATCCCAGACTCCTAAACTGACACATACTTTTCCTGTTCTTCTTTTTTTTTTATTCTACACCAGTTAGAGGAGTGTCTCCCGTTGTCTTTCTGTGCACTCAACACCGTGTTGATAATTCTCACCATTTATCCCGGCTGTTGACATTGTGAGCATGCAAATATTCAGGCGGCACCTTCAATTAGGTTACGACCGCTTCCTTCAACTTGCTTTGTATTTCATTATACGTTACTCCTACTCCACTCAGCGGTATTTGTCTAGCCTGCAGTTAGCGTTGCTAATAGGGTACAAAGCAAAAATATCAAATAAAAATACATTACATATCTCCCTACCGCTTTTTTATCGTTAACATTCTACAAAAGTGGTTTCTGTATCACAGTTTCATATTTTATGGATATATATATATTACGCACATTATGGAGTAGAGTGAAGGGAGATAGAGTCGAACCCAACTCAGATGTTCGCACAAACGAAATAGAAGACAGTCCCTAACAGCATATTCCTATTCAGTTTCCACTGATTTATAAAGTCTTAATATGGGAGAAGCAAGTACTGACGTAATTCTTATTTCCTTATTAGTACACAAAACGTGAAAGGGTGTACAGTGTACTTGTACAATGCACAGGACACATTTCGAATGAAATATTGCACGTTTCAGTACAATAACATAGTAGCTGTTTAAGATCAAATTCAGAAGCGATGTCATGGATCAGGGGGTTAGTCGGTGGCCTCTTATATCAGAGGTGCGGGTTTAATCGAGTTTTCTTGTCCTTATCATTCCGCCAATGTTCTATATTCATTCATCTATCACAAACGCTACATGAATCAGAACCTGAGAACGTCGTTAAACGTATACATTAAAAACTGAAGTTAAGACAATCTCCTGCAGCCAATCGGTTGTAACGTTAAAGCAATCCCGTTACAGGCCTGGAGTGGCCCATAGGGTTCCAGGAAGTTAAGGTCCGCAGATTTCATGACAACGGCACAGGATGGTGGTAAGGTTGTCAGCCTTACGCACCGGCCGCTTTTACATCCAGGAAATGCTCCTGGTACTCATTTCTGTTAGAGGCTGAGTCGACCCCAGGGCCATAGTGCGATCGGAGGGGTTGTATGTCAATGAAAAATTTCAATGACACCAGCTGGGATCGAACCAGCGACTTTCCGATTTGTAGCACAGCACCTTAACCACTGTGCCACCGCAGTCCCCCCCCCATCTGTTGTAACTACTGTAGATTCCAAAGCGTAAGTTATAAGGAATATAACATTAGGATCAGACGAGATAGAAACCTGATAGAAATAGAGTTGCTGACCATTAGAAAATGTGTTGGACTCCAAAGTGACCTACTCGCATTCCCCTGGTCATACTAAAAGCCCACTAACTACCACAAGCAGAACACTCGGTCTAGTTGAGACCGAATTACTTTTGTCTTAATTCTATCGTCAAAATTCAAGTTCAGTCCAATTGTGTCGTATAAAAATTTAAAAACTGGCATATTACTCAGACGCTAGACTTCTTCCGCTGTCAGGACACAGTGTGTAGAAACGCTGTTGCGTTTGCACTCTCAGGTAAAAATGTGGGAAAGTACGTATTTCAATGGGACCGAAGGATAGACTTATTCCCAATTACTGGGTCCCAAAATGGGAACAGCCCCGCCTGACCGACATACAGTCTGAAAATATCTCTCTAACGGGACCAGAATATGAAAGTAGCTCAGTGTGATCGGCCCAAAGAGACTGACAATATCTCTCTTGCAAGGTCAGGATTTGAGAACAGCTCTATGCAATGGGTCCACAGGTTGAGAATAGTTATCTCTAACAGGGCCAGGTTTTATGAGTACAAATAATGGGTCCAGATACTGAGCTAAGCGCCCTAAGGGGGCAGAAATTGCAAGTAGCTCTAATTCTATTGGGGCCAAAGTCAGAAAATAGCTGTCTGACGAGGCCAGTATTTGAGAATAGTTCCGTCTAATTGTGTCAGAAATTGAAAATAGTTCGTAATATCTGGCAACGATTTTGACAAAGGTTCTGCAAAACATTCGCAGACTTAAAGGTAGCTGTATCTAATGGACCCAGAAATTTATAGTTGGTCAATATAATGGGCCCAGAAATTAACGACAGTTCCATGAAACGGTTCCCGTGACTGAATAACTCCGACATACCCAAAATTGTAGGTACCTTTTACTTGATTGCCAATGTGTTCAAATTTTTACTTTTAAATATTCCATTCTAGCGTTTTTTATGGTAATTATTTGTTGCCTTGCGCATTTATACAGGGAAGAATGCCATACAGCGAATGTTAAGTAATAATCGGCAGTTAAATGAGACGCTGGGCTCAAAAGTTTGATAATCAGTGTTCCAGATGCTGGCAAAGTCCAAATTCTAGTGGTTTACATTCAAGTTTAACATAAAGGCTGAGTTTTGTAATAGTGAATATAGGCGCTGAAAACTAGTATAATCAGCACGCATGACTGACGTGTTCGTACACGTCCTCATCCTCCGTTTTGTAAAAGTGAACCGGTAACTCAGTACAGGCCTTTCAACTTCCTTCATTTTGATATGCAAATAATCACAAACAATTTTCTTTGAACTGAACCTTCTACCATTTGTATGGCACAGTGGCTCTGAGAAACCAGCGGTTGCAATAAATCACTGTTGATTTTACTGCGACCTTTAACATTCACTGATGTTATTACTACATGTATGAAAAATAGGCAGACTTCCCATGTTTTCCATTTCTTGTTGGTAACTTTCCAAGTGTCGTAAGCGACTGCAGGAAATAGAATATTCCAAACAGCGAAACGTGGTTGTGGTCAAGTATTTGGGACATGCAGACGTTAGAAAGTATGAAAAAAATAAAATATCGTTGTTTCAAGTCAGGTATAATTTGCAGCTGAAGAGTCTCCGAGAATAGTTCTCTAATGCCAAAATAATGTAGCCCATGTTTAGACGACAGTACTACTATTATTTGTGATCTACAGATATACGCTTTAAACATGACTGCTAGCATTCCCCTGGACACAGCGATAAGCTTATTATTCCCGACTTTTTCTGAAATTAGACGCAATTGCTAGCAACCGCTGGTTTATCCACTCACTGTAACATAAGCACTTGATATATTCCAATATACAAATTGGACATAACGCCAGATTTTAATTGCAATTTAAGGTGTTGTATGAGGAAAGCGTGTGTTATGCAGGTAAAATTATGTTGTTAGAAAAATGAAATAACTAACATCATGACGTACAGAGCCATAAGTGTGGATTAAGAACAGAAGAAACGGAGTTAACAGTGCACGATGTGTCTACAGAAGCACCCATACTCTCAGATTACCAACATATATACATTTTCTTGGGGTCCGAAAATTCATTAATATATCCACAACAGCCCTTCCTTTGGAAGTGTTATGAGACCGATAACATTAATCTGCATCTCACACATTACTTCTTAAAGATGTTTCGTAAAATCATCACCACACTTCTCTCCATACATTCTGAAGGTACGACCCCTTCAGAGTCCACAATTAGATTTCCGTATCCAATTCTTTTCATTCCACGCATGCTACATGTGGCGACCATCACATTTTTCCGCCATTTAAACAGCGAATAGTCTCTGACAAACAAGCGGATAGTGTAAAAGTTAAAAAAAATGCCTTCGAAGGAAGACTAAGAAAATCGTACGAGATTATTGGGAGTGATATCTTGAAAAAATGTTGGGAGATTAAGAGACAGGCTGCAGTATCTCAGAATTTGTAATAAATGATAGAATCTGACGTTGGTGGTGTCAGTTGTTTGTATTTAGATAGTTAATTATCTGTCGACTTAGTTATTTGGTCAGTCAAACCAAGAAACAGAACAGCGGCCAGTTCTAATGTGATAATAATGTAAATCATGCTATAGGGGTTCAAGGTTAAATACTTGAAAAATCGTGGAAAATAAAACTCGAATAATCTGGATCGTAACTTTAGGGGAAAAAAACTTTTTACGGAGGCTGTAAATAGCAATGCAAACTCTAATTCTCACTTCTGGTGCCACTATTGATCGAAGCATTTAATTACGATGAGAACCAGTTTTGTCGGATGCGATCATGCAAACCACCCTAATTACAGTATCCCGCTTAATCTCTTTTTAAACATAATCAATGTGGCCAGGGGTAGGGGTAACCCCCGGGTATTTAAAACTCGCTAAAACGACAACACCAATGTTCAAAGCAATAAGAGGCCTGGTAGGAGGCGCCTGCGAACGATAATCAATCAATTGGATTTTGCAGGGTAGGGGGTGGAGACTAACGGTAAGTCAATATTTAACTAACAGCAATTCTTTATAAGTCAGTCTCGTTGGGCGGGTGGATCTAAGGTGCTGGAAGTCTGAGATTTTGTGTTCCATTCCCCTCATCTGAGGGATCGTTTCCAGTGTGTAATAAAGTAAATCGGAGGGATTTATTTTATTATACATTAGTTATTATCACAACAGGGTGTTTAGAATAAAGGTTATAATTTCCAAACTTTGTTGCGTTTTTCTGTGAGGATAGAAAAAGTTTATTCTATCATCCTCTTTCGAAAATTCCCATTTCATATTTCTCTTCTTTGTTATAACTTTAACTACTAGAGCACAACACTTTTAGGCGAGTTTGAAAAACAGCGAAAAGATTTTAGTAATTTTGCGAAAGCGCCTAAAATGCGCAAAAGTTGCACGTCTTTGTTTTTGTCCCGTATGTTACTGCGCTTTCGGTATGTTACAGTACAAGGTTTTGACACTAGGAGGATTAGTAATATACCGGGGTGCTGATAAGTCCTTAGTCCGACCAGGAAGGAAACAAGCTCAGAAGAATGTCAGGGACGCGCGCGATTTCAACAACATCGAGACGCGAGCTGTCATCAAGTTTTTTTTTTCCTGCAAGGCAAAGCGCCGAAGGAAATTCACGCCATTCTGACAGAAACATTAGCTTGTTTCCTTCCTGGTCGGGCTGAGGACTTTTCAGCACCCCTGCATGAAGTTGAAAAGACTTAAACGAAATCGACGTATATTTGCCACTTCTGATTAAGGAAATCTACGAGTGGTCTTGGGATAGCCGATGTCCGGGCCGTGGTTTTAACCTGGCACCTAACTAGAAGTCCAACTCATGCCCTGCACCTGTTAGTCCTTAATTAACCACTAAACATTTCCATCAAACACAACTTGTGTTTTCACATAAAATCAAGAGCTATGTGTTTCGAACTTTCAGCAAGCAATTATAAAGCTCTGAAAGAATAATTGATGCCAACCAAGCTCGCATCCAGCAGTAAGGCTGTTTCTGAATGACGATTGTAACGAGTTCGAGATATGAACCTTCAATAATTCTGCAAATGTTGTTGTAAATTTTCCCTTTCGTATGTTCTTATATAGCCTGATAATGGCTATATAAGAATATACGAATATATATTCCCCATGTCTGTCTGTCTGTCCGCATGGATCATCTCGGCTACAAATGGACGGATTATAATGACATTTGACATTTGAGTATTTTTCGAAAATCCACCGAGAAAATTTCAAGTTTCATTGAACTCTCACAAGATTAAAGCGTCCTTTACTTGAAGACGTGTGTACATTTATGATACTGTCTTACTGAATTCTTCTTAAAAGAGAGAAATATTTCAGACAAAAGTTTTAGAGAAATCGAAACACATATTTTAGGTTCACGAAAGATTTATCCAAAAATCACTGCATTTATAAGATAACGTGAAGGTAGGCGATTGATGATACTATAGTACGGCGCATGCACATTGCATTCTGGAAGAAAAAGGCTACAGTCACACACACAGAATATGTAATACTTATAGTTTTCCACGGTAATAATGGTTTCCACAAACGCGCTTCAATATTAAGTCTATACTTCTTGCTTCCTCTACGGTAATAATTAGATACATGGCAGAAGGCAATAATTTAGAACTGCATGTAATACGTGCTGCCTAGTGAAAGTATTGATTGTAACTCATTAGTGCACTGAGAGTCAAAGATAATCGCATTTGATTCGGAAACAGAAGGAAAAAAAAATCACGTAAAATAATTCAGAAGACTGAACTGCTGCACCAGAGTTTCTCAACCAGAGTACCGCGGATCCTTGGCGTTCCGCAGAATATCTTTACATGTGCGCGAGGTATGATGGAATAAATAAATAAACATTTTGAAATGCCGCGAAGATTTGGGAATATAACTCGAAACGTGGCAGGAATTTTTGTCCGGCAATTGGCAATTCTGAATTAATCTCCGTGACATGATATTTTGCAACTTGAAAAATAATAGATTAAATAATACAAAAGTACAAAAAGTGGTTCAGTTTTTTCTTGTAATGCAAGTTGTCACGCGTGTACAACGTACCATACGATACGAATAATTATTCCTGAAAATAACAAAGTCTAGGTTTTTTATGTTCCTTGGAATATGAAACACGATATCAGGGCTTCTTTCACGTAAAAAAAGTCTAGAAACATTGCTCTAAAGCACAGTTACTAAAACTAATACAACTTAGTTCAAAAGTTGTAAACTCTGCAAAATCGCCCCAGCGGTAATATAAGTTTTGTGTGGTTAAGTAACGATAATTTTCCTAATATAGCTTGATCAGTTGATGGAGATGCAGCGCCCTTTCTAGAGATCAGAACAGAATTTTTAGTATTTTAACGTGAATAAAAATTTTCAAATATAAAATTTCCAAATTTTATATTGACCGTGCATCTCGATATAATCGTGTAAAGAAAAACCAACTTGATGCACAACTTATTCTTAGTATATTTCGTCAATTTCTACATGCTTCGGGCGTATATAGACCCATCATCGGGAGGTACAACCTATGTATACAACAATCGGTACTTATTTTTCTTTGTAGATGACTTTCTGTTTTCCTGGTTGGATTGTTCCAATCCAACCAGGAAAACAGGCAGAGGTTGACGAAATATACTATGAATAAGTTGCGCATCAAGTTGGTTTTCCTTTACAAGATAAAATTTCCACCTTACATCGAAGGCCCAACTCACTTCCTTTCTTCTGCAACAAAACAAAAAACAGGCCACTTCACAATGCTGCAACTTATTATTTCCGACGGTTTATATTCTGGTCATATTCTCCTTGCAAGAAGAACAAAAGGGAACTGTGTGGAAATCAGAAACGAAAATATTCTAAAACTTTCTCGTGCAATAAAAGCGGTATTTCTCACAAGTTCCTGGCAATCTTTCCTTCTACTTGCCTTAAGTAAGAAAAAATTATATAAATTTTGAATAAGTGAAGATAAAGTTGTGTTTATGCACGCCAAGACGGAAAAAGTGGGATTGGGGTTACGGCCTCACTCATTCTTATCCTCTGCGTTATATGAGGCTTAGCGGTTAGCTGCAAGCCGTGTCTGCCTTAGCCACGAGAAGAGAGCTCCTGTCATCATCGGAATAGGAGAATGGGTTGGATTTGGAGCCTTGTGGACGTTTCGGAGTTGATATAAATTATTTCGCCCTGCACGAAAGCTAACCACGATTCCTCTGAGTGCAACCCGTATGCAAGTCACCGTACCGACAACGCAATCCTACGTCTAATTTTTCTTGAGTGAGACGATCTGAAATACAGTTCACTACTTGTGGAATTAAAGCAGACGTGTTTCCTTTTGATTCCACTGCGCAGTCAGCGTCAGCTGTAATGAATCTGTGCAGATAAGGTCATTGCAGGACATAACTACTCTCATAGAACATTTATAGCTCCTTCATACTAGTCAGAATTCATTCACGACTGCTGTTAACAGTAATCTAATCAGTTCTAACTAACTCCATAGGGCGCAGGCCTTCTTGAGAAGCTAATAGACGCTTAGCTACCCCAGAGAATTCTCTGTTCTTGTGTAATTCGACGGTTTATCACTGTACGTAAGAACCGGCCACTGGTACATACCCTGCATCAAACGAGTGGAGACTACAACATCGTAACCCTAATAAGAAATCTTTTAACCTTTTGACGCCTAATGTCAACTACAGTGGTCGTACCGCACCGCTAACCTCTAAAGTTGCATTTTATATATTTATTCAACAAATATAGGAACTGAATATTTTAAACATGGTACACACTCTCCGTTTTTTTCCTTCAAAATGCAGTTTGTTTCATAATTCTAATGTATTTGGTTCCTGTATTATTCACATTTTATATACAGGTGTGCTAAAATTAAAAAAATAATTCCGGCGCCAAAAGGTTAATATTCTCCCAGGTACACCTGGAACCTATCTGTTTGTTATTAATAAATGATATTTCTGATCACTAGGAATGCGTGACATAAGGGGCGCGCGTTTTGGGGTCTTTTGAAAGTTACAGTTTCGAATTCGATTTCCAGCTGGGACCCGGGCGTTAAGTTACGGGTTGTGTTTATTTTTTATTTTGTACCAGCACCAGCCTTGCCATCACCTGATCCAATGCAGAAATAAATCGACAGGTTTTTTAAAACTTTTCTTAGTTTCAGAACCTTTCTTTATTGGACAGACCAGACGGCCTAATCTGTGATACCCGAAGAATATCTCGTAACTAGTGAGATGCTTTTCCAAAGTACAAGAATTTGACAATTTATATATTTAGTTACGGTGCTCGTAGATTATTCTTCAACTGATAAAGAATTACATATCCACTGCGTGACAATTTAAAATAAATACTTCACGGAATTTCTATGCGCTGTAACCTATTTGGTCAGAGGCACCCTACAGTACAGACTGAAATACAAGCAGACCCTTGTCACTGCCAATTATTTCTGCCATTATTGGTTCTAATTTTATACAGGGTGTATCTAAAATAATTGGAAAAACGTCAAGAGTAAGTTACACATCAAAACAAAGAAAATGTTTCATATAAATATCTGTCGGAAAATGAATGTTTTTTTAGTTCAATTGAAAGATTCCGACAAACAATAATTATTTTAACTATGTAATATTTAAAGTGCCGATCCCAGTAGCCGCGCGGTCTAAGGCGTAGGTCTACGGCCGCTCGCCTGCTGAGATCGTGGGTTCGAATCCCGCCGGGGGCATGGATGTCTGTCTGTTGTGAGTGTTGTGTGTTGTCAGGTAGAGGTCTCTGCGACGAGCTGATAACTCGTCCAGATGAGTCCTACCGACTGTGGTGCGTCGTTGTGTGTGATCTAGAAACCTCAAGAATGAGGAGGCCATGGCCCGCGTTGGGCCGCAGCGCCATAAAAAAAATTACTTGAAGTAACCATTTTAAGGTCCCGGCGGCGGTGACGTATGTTTTGAGTCATAAAAAATTCGTTGGTGAAGTGTCTCTTTCTCTTCAGCTGGGGCTGAATGCACTAGGACTTTTAAGTTTCCCATAGATAAACATCTAAAGGCATGCGGTCAACACGCTGTTGGACTGTAACTCGACAACTTTTTGCGGACAAACAGAATATTGATAAGAACTTGTTTTATTATACGGGTGTAGGGAGAACTCACTTGTGAATTTTGTTCAAAAATTTTAGATAAAACCTTTGCAATAAAAATTATTTATTTTCATAACGAACACTCGTAGTCCATCTTAAAACGTGACCTGTTCGGCATACATAGGCTTACAGAATAATATCCATTAATTAACTTCTTGATAGGTAAGACGTTTACACAATAAGACGTTCATTAAACGAAGTAATCGCTGTAAGTGCCTACTGAGAACTGACTCTCTTTAAATTCTATTGTATGAGGATTTTCAGCTTGAATTTTTGCAACCTGGTCACTCTCCTCGTTGCTCTCAAAATAGCGTCTTCTATCTCTCTGCGGAGTAAGTTCCTGGTTTGACGTCCATACAGAGATCATTGCTGCAAACTCCCACGTAACTCCTTAGAGACGAGTCAGACAATAAATAATAAATAAATCGGGTGTAAATATAAATCCAACAACATCCTAAAATTGTAGCATGCAGATTTGAGTCAAAGTCACGTACCAGAAATATCAACAGCATTTACAAGAACTTTTTCCGAAACATATTTCTTTGCTGTCGCCATTTTTGTGGCGATGAAAAAAGTTCTTGTCAAACGCTGCTAATATTTCTTGTAACATTATAAAACCTTTATTCTCTACATACCTTTGTGATAATACATTAAATAAATTGAAATAACCGTCAGTTCACAACTCAAATTTATTTTCAGTGTTCATTACTCATTACAACATGTTTCGGCCAACGTCGCAATTTTAGGTGGAACAGTAATGTATTGTCGACTTCGACTGAAGATGGTCAAGTTGACCGAAATATGTTGTGAAGAATAACATGTACTGAAAATAAATTGCAGTTGTGAACTGGCGGTAATTTTTAATATAGTCAAAATTATAAATGACTTACTTCAATTGTTTTGGTTTATGAAGTTGGTTATAAAATAAACATCAAATAAGAATTTAATTAATAGTTGTATATGAGAATAATATAAAACAGGGTGTTTCATTTGGTACTGTCACATGGCTTATACATTAATACCCTATAACAAGAGGGGCAGAATTTCAACTAAGTATTTTTTATGTGATACGTGTAGAGTACCTACGAAGCACTTAACAAATATTACATGAAGACGCGTTTTATTGGAACCCTAAACTGTACTGCTCCTTAACTCGCCCAAGGCTAAAAATTTCCTCCTCGAGGCCCGGATTTACAGATGTCACCAATTAAATCTGTTCAGTTGTGCATCAAATTGATAAAATTTCTGGATACAGACTTCAGCATAAACGTTGGAAATAAATCAGGAGGTTGTATGGATTTTAGAGGTCATACGCCAACAGTGTTATCTCGACTAGAGATCAGATGACGTGAAACGAAGCCTTCAATAAACCCAGAGCCATCTTGACAAAAAAAAGTAAGAATCAAGACCACGCCCATCGAAAATTACTAACAAGGAGACAAAAGGTACGCAGTGTCGATACCGCAGCATGCATCCATATAGTACACAGTGAAAAATCGAACGTCTGAAGAAGCCATGTACATATTTACGGGTGTAGCCTCGAATGAGTAACCGGATCTACATCATCGTCAGTTTTACTACTTCGCCTTTTTGTTCGTGAATATAATTGTAAGACCAGCAGTTACTAAGAAAAACAATGAGAATTGGACAGAAACTGAATGAAGAAAATATTATTTATCTTGGGCCACGTAAACCCTGTCAACAAGTTCAAACCCTGTTCCGTAAAGATTAATAATGCTATTATTTCTCTAAACTACGGTTAGGTTTCTTATAACATATCTTCGTTTTGCGGCTTTCTATTAAAGTTCTGTACGCACTTAATCATACAAAATCTCCATGCCAGCTTGTGACCCTCCTACCTCATTCTGTCAACTTGGATATTACAATTACAAATGTGTAAAAGTAGTATACCCAGTAAATTCATCTTCATGGTACATCAAAATTTCTTTTCACATATCCTCTGCTATGGGCGTGAACGTTCTTCTCAGGTCCCTGTTCACACACACAAAAATTGATATTCGCCCTTAGGATGAAACGCCAAATATTACACCCAAGTACGACAATAGACACAATTATATCTGTTTGTGAGTGCTAACGTCTAGGTATTTCTATACGGAACAAAGATACTAACAAAATAAGTGTAAAGCGTTTCAGGGATTAGTCTGTAATTAATTTATTAATAAATACGATTTTTATGTTATAAGTGTCTTATCTAATATTTGAAATTTGTCAACATTTCTAAAGATTTTCATTTATTGCTATATTAAGACTTTGTCTCGCAACCTGATGTCGATATAAACGACTTTTGGTTCGGACAGATCCTGCGTAAAGTCACGTACAATTTAAAAAAGAGAACACCGTCGCCGGTCCCATAGGTTATGCTCATTGACTTTATACATTAAGCGATTTATACGATGGTTTGGCTATGTGAGCTGCTTTGTTCGTAATAAGTGGATACTAAAGACAAAGAAAAACACAAGACCGTACAAAGTGTTTGGAAACACATGCAGGCAATTCCGTAACGAAAAGATGTCCGGATTTTTTTATGGCTCATCCGTAACTGCGACCTGCGTACCGGACTGAACGTGGAAAAGTAGCAATAAGTGGTTCATCTAAGAGTCTAAAATTATCGTATAATTTTTATAGTATATACATAATTTATAAATGTGGCCGCGGTTCGCGTAACACAACAAGACCGGCCGCGGGTTAGAGAACCATTTTTGAACAGAATACAGAGTTACATGTATATTTATCTCAGTAATTAACTAACTTGATGCACAAACGTTTTGTTTTACAATAAGTTTATTTCATGCCTCTACACCTATAGGTGTGATGATACCAGAGGCTGTGTAATGAAATTTTGACCTCCTGATGATAAGCACATGGTGCTCGAAACATGTAGAGTCATGAAATAAACCTATAGGTGTGATGATACCAGAGGC
>Ga0123354_10004818_pt1 | contig 19306 bp, 23 predicted proteins | sample TergutLab28metaG_2_FD_97872 | JGI IMG/M metagenome (GOLD analysis project Ga0123354, IMG submission 97872) | Labiotermes labralis P4 segment gut microbial communities from Petit-Saut dam, French Guiana - Lab288 P4 | ecosystem: Host-associated > Arthropoda: Insects > Digestive system > Gut ...
AGATGACCGTCCACGGGTTTCGCTCCATAGCCTCCACCCTCTTGAATGAACGCGGCTACAACAAGGATTGGATCGAGCGCCAGCTTGCTCACGGCGAGCGCGACGGCGTCCGGGGCGCATACAACTATGCCGAATACCTCCCCAAGCGCCGCCGCATGATGCAGGAATGGGCTGACTATCTCGACGACCTTCGGGCGACGACAGGGTGATGAGGTTTGTTGAATTGGAGTAGTTCAGACTTGATCCGACAGTGCTCTCCGTTTTGACGGTATCCCTGTCCGATGAGTTGAGCTGCCCGACCTTTTCCTCCCAGGGCGGCCTGGCTTCATCGGTGCGCCAAAGTCGTAGACGCGCTCGCGGCAAAAAAATAGGATGCCTTCGCTATCAGCATTTCGGAGACCTCTGAAACGGTGAGGCAAAACGCAAATGTCCATCTTCTTCACTGCGGACACCCATTTCCAGGACGCCGACTCCATCGGCTGGTGGAAGCGGCCCTTTCGCAACGCCCGCGAGATGGACGCGGCGCTCACCGCCAATTGGAACGCTGTGGTTCAGCCCGACGACATCGTTTACCACCTGGGCGACGTGTTCTCCGGGAATCCGGAGACGGCCCTGCCCAAGCTGTATATGCTCGCGGGGCAAAAATTCCTGATTCCCGGCAACCATGACGAACCCGATCAACTGACGGCCATGCGCGATATTTTCACCATCCTGCCGCCGCTGGTTGAGATTCCCTTTCCCGGATCGGAAGCCACGGGCAAAACGATCACGCTTTGCCACTACGCCATGCGCACCTGGAAGAAGAGCCACAAGTGGTCCATCCACCTGTTCGGGCATACCCATGGAGCCTTGCCGGACAGCCACCAGAGCTGTGATGTGGGCGTTGATTGCTGGGATTTCCATCCGGTAAGCATCAAGGAAATCAAAATCCGGCTGCGCCATTCGCATGGGCTGGCCGAAGACAGCATCCAGCTGCGGCAAACGTCATAGCCGGAGGGAAATCATAGGGAAGGAGTGATAGAACAATTCCCGCGTGCCTGTCCCATCCATGATATCCTCGCTGTTGCGGCTATCATTTCTTCAAGTATTTTGAACAAGAGACGAAACATGCGTCCATCCATAGTATTTGAAAAAAATCGAAGAACGATCCGGAAGATTGTGGAAAGCGGGGAGTTTGACCTGACCAACCCTCGTGTCTTCGGTTCAGTACTCCATGGAACGGATCGAGAAAACAGCGATTTGGACCTTCTCGTTGACGCCTCGCCTGAGACGACATTTTTCGATTTATACGGCCTTGAAGCGAAACTGGAAGCTTTGCTTGGAATCCCCGTCCAAGTATTAGCCTCAGACGGACTTCCGGCAAAATTTAAAGAGGCCGTGCTTGCGGAGGCTTGCCCGATATGAGTCTCTCGCTGACAGGAGTCAACATCTCGACAAAGCCAGATCGAATCATCCTCCGATTGGCGGACTATCTTGACCACATCGAGGTAACTGCGGCCCGCGCCTAGCTTTCAGCTAGCAGTTGCATTTTTATGTCATCATGCTGGTTTACTAAAGGATGGCCCAGTAGTGCTTGGCCCATCACTGAATCGTGACTCCATCTTGAGCAACCGGCTGCGAAGCCAGCCGGTCTGGAGCTGGACTTTCAGTCCGCCAGTTTTAAACCCACCAGCTTCAGCTGGTGGGCGTTTAGTTGGTCCGGGTTTTCCTCGGAAAGCCCGGATTATTTTTTTAGGTCAAAGTCGATACAACGTGATAATTTTTATACAAATTTGATACAAACTGATTATTTTCATACAATTTTTTCTGTACAAAATTTAATATGTCACGAATCATTAGTAATTTTGCATTGTTAAACAAATAAGGTCGCCAGGATTCGCATGTATATGCACACAATTCCAGAGTTTATTGCGCTGGACCTGTGGCGGGGCGTATGGGGTGAGGACGGTCGCCAATGGGTGGCCCAGAAGGAGTGAACATGAAAACAGAATTTCCGGCGACTCTGCCCGAGATTGGATTTATTAGGTTGCCACACTTTTTATACCTGCTCGGCGGGTTATCAAAATCAACGTTCTGGGATGGGGTCAAAACAGGCCGATTTCCGCGTCCTGTAAAAATAGCGGATCGCGCGTCTGGGTGGCCTGTCGCGGTGGTTCGCAAAACCCTGGCCGAGATCGAAGCTGGTCAGCAATGAAGCCTCTGGCGTTCGAGCTGGCTGGAGATGGCTTTTGGTGCTTTCCGATGCCTGCCATCGAAGGGGCAACAGAGTGGACGGCCATGCGGGCCTGCAAGGTAGTCCCCTCCGGTGCGGGGCGGGGGCCGGAGCGCCCTGGTATTACAAATGCTCCGCATTTTCCATACCAGGGCTCACCTTCCTCGCTTCGCTCGTCACCCCGATCGTCGCTGCGCTCCTCTCGGGGTACGGTGTCCGGCTAGGCGCTGCGCCCTGGACCCGCGATCATGAAGAACATGGCTCATGGTCTTCGACACGCGCTCACGGCGCAAAAAACTATCAAGCGGCAATGCCGGCTAATCATCAATATTCACATGGCTATCTAATCGTCCGATTGGAGGGACAAAATGCAATTTGAAGAAATGCAAAACACGGACAACGGGCGCTTTCCAGTGACAATGACCTTTCGATGCACCCGCGATGAGCGTGAGGTGATCCGGCGACGCGCCCGAGAGACGGGTTTGAGCCTTTCGACCTACTTGCGCAAACGGGCGACGGGCGGGCGTACCAATCAGCCGATTCAAGATCTGCGGGACTTGAACGAGCTCAAGCAGCGTCTTGGTCTCCTTAAAACGCTGGTACAAGCGGACAGCGATGTACGTCCGCTTTTGAATCCCTTGGAAACGCTGATCCGCAAAATGTCGGCCAAGGTTCAATAACTGTGGGCTATGGCGGCGTACTGATCAAACCGATCCCAAGCGAGCAGCCCCGGAATCTTGAAGCGACCAGCCGCTATATGCTCGACCTCGCCCACGATGGGGAGAAGGTGCCGCATGATGAGTTTGGCCCGTTGTCAGGATCAATGAATTGCATTGCCAAGGATCGTCGTGGGCAACTCCGCGAGTTTGACCATGCCCTGCGGCTCCATGGCGACACGCGATCCACTCAGGCCGCGTCACACCAAGTCATTACTTACCCCACCGGATTTCGCCCCACGCGCCGTCAAATCGAAAGGGACTTGCGGATCGCCCTGAAGAAGTATGGCATGGAAGGCCATGCGCTGATCTGGGACGCGCACGACAACACCCCAAACTTCCATGTTCATTTTCTGCTTTGCCGCGTCTCTCTTAAGCCCGACGCGCACGGCAAATACCGCATTGCGGACAACGGCTTCGTCAAGAAATCCAGTGCAGAACGCAACGAGAAGACCGGCAAAGTCCGCGTTCGTACCCGGACCTGTTGGGCCTCATGTCGGCAAATCGCTATCGCCGAGATCTGCGGGGCATACGGCTGGGAACAACCGCGAAATGTCCGTCGTACTCCAGACGGCAAGCCGCTTGCCCGGCAGGATCCCAAAGATCGCCAGTCGGACAAGACGAGGGCGGGTGAACGCAAAAAAGGGCTTAAATCCAAGGAGCGACAGCTCGCCGAGATCGCTCAGCAGGTATTCAACGCGTCGGCCTCCTGGCAGGAGTGCGACCAAAAGTTCGCTAAAATGGCCATCCGGATGGTCTTCAAAACGAAGCATGGGAAGCCATACGGCGGGTATCTCATTGGCCCGGATAACCGGCGGTGTTCATTTTCCAAATGCGGTGAAGGCCGCTCCTATCCTGCCCTGGAGAAACGCTTTGGGGCGCCATCCCCCGACCAGTCGGTCCGTGCAAATGCATATGGCCTGAACCCCTTTGAATATCACGATGATTTAACGATGGCAGAGGCCAAGAAGCGTCTGCTTCCCGTATTCCTCAGCGCCGTGGCGGCCGGGAGTTGGAGAGCTTTGGGCGCTGGCGTGGACCAGTTGGGAATGCGGTTGAAGCGGTCAGGCGGCGGGTTGGTTGTCGTTTTCAATGAGGGGAGGGACACCATCAAAGCCTCTGAAATCGCTAATAAATTTTCCCTGTCCCGGTTGGAAAAAGTTCTTGGTCCCTGTCCGCGGTCTCCTGCGAAACCTGTGGCACCCAACCTTATGAGAGACGCCAAAGCTATCCTGGCGGATGCTGCGGCACGGGGACAGGGAGCAGATGCCGCATGTGCGCGCTTGGCCGATGCCCATATCGGGCTAACATACGACGATAGGCAGGTAATGCTGACCCGCGACGGCGTGAGCATGCCGCTTTCGCTGGTTTTTGGTCATGCCAGCAATTTCTATGCGTTGCCTTGGAAATTTTACCAAGCAGTAAAGATATATCAATTAAGAAAAGGAAGAAAGCATGCCGCTGTTGCTATTGCAATGCGCCTGCGCTTGCACGAATTTTCACGCCACCAAATCACGAGCTGTTTTATTCAAGATGGATTTAGTCCTCCAAAAGCACGCAATTTAACAGACTGGTTATATTCTGGAAAAGGAAATGTGATATATTCAAACCTTGTAAAAGATGGCACCATTCCAAGGGATGCTGAATTTCTCTTGTGCAAGAATATATATAGAGCGGTATGTGCCGTACAGCCTCGTCCTCCAAGACTATTTATGGATACTTACGGCAATCTCATCTATGGGACAAAGCCAGGCAAGGACAAAGGTGTTGGAGCCGCTTGGAACAGACTGTCTGAGAGAAGTCGCATAGACGACATTGTGCAGCGACACCAGCCAAACCAGCGTCACCAGCAGAATCCGGGCAGGGGCCAGACTCCGTCCATGTAACCCTCTCTGTGTCAGAGGACCACTGCCAGGAGCTGCCGGATGAACTCAAGTCTCCGTTCGAACGCAACAACCCGTCCGATCAGAACGTTTTTGGCAGCCCAAGGGCCGAAAACGCCTTTTGATTGAGAAGGGTCGGTAGTGTCTTGGTGGATGGAGGCAGGCATCGGGTTGGAGTAGCTGGAGTAGCCCTCGTTTAGACCCGGATGACCTCTATGCGGGCGACCGCTCTTCAGGCGGGCGACTGCATAAGAACCAGGGAAGAGAAAAGCAGAACTCCAAAAATGCTTTTTGGGCCTTTCTCTTCCCTGATGCGTTTGCAGCGTTTTCCCCGCGCCGTTTTCTCGCAGATTGTCCGCTTCGTCGTCAATCAGTGTATCTTGGCCTTGGTGGCGACCAGGAACGACTCCAGGCTGTCGAAGGCCGGCTGGGTGCCGCCCCTCATGCCGTCGGGACGCATGAGGGCGATCGGACGGTCGAGGCCTGTGGACAGACTGATGTCGCCGCCCTTTTCAGTCCATCCCGAGATTTTCGTGACGATCTCTCTGGCGCCGGAGGGCGCCATGCCCGCCTTGACCAAGCTCGTTTCGTTTAACGCCATACCCTGATTGGCCTTGGACGAGTTCCCGGAGGCGGGTATGCTCTCGTCCGGCAGCTTCTGCATGCGGTCGTGGATGCCGGAATCGTTCAGGGAAAGCTCCAGGTCGGCCAGCTTGGCGTTCATGGCGGTCGTTTCCAGCCGCCGCCAGAGGTTCATTTCGTTGGATTGTCCGGTCAGAACCATGGGAATCGCGGCCAGCGTGGCCAGGGCGTCGGGCTCGATGCCGGAAAGATTCAGCGTCATGTCCCATGAACCGGCCTGGGAATCTTCGCCGTGGGTCTTGACCGTGAGTTTGCCTTTATTGCTCAAGTCATAGGAGAGGTTGAGACGGCCCCGCATGGACTGGTATCCCAGTTTGGCCAGGGGAATGGCGGGCTGGACGCCGGTTCGCGCAAGATCCAGCACGGGGACGTTAATCCCGGAAAGAGTCACGTTCGCGCTTCTGGGCGTGTCATGGTTCGTGTCAACGCCGGACAGCGTAACCGTATCGCATTTGATGGGGATATTCCCTACTTTTACGGATACATCCGTGATCGTGGCTTTGCCAAGCGGAGTGGCCGAGATGTCCCCATAGGAAATGACACTTTTCAGATTATTTCTGATGAGAAATCCGTCGATTTCGTCACGGGCGGTCCTGGTCGCATAATGCCCGGCGGCGAACCAGCCGATGCCGGCCAGAAGAATCACGGCTGCTATTCCGATGGCTGCGTGCTTGCGTCCGAGCTTCATTTGCTTTCTCCAAGGGCGTTGGAAAGTTTGGTGTCGATGATCGTCGTGGCGTCGCCGCGATCCTCGCAATTCGCCTGGGTACAGGAGAGGATGGTTTCGGCCGCGAGTCTGGAAGGCGTCAGACCGTCGCCTTCCGGGGTGACAAGCGTTCCGCTGACCAGATACCAGGACGAGGGCGCAAATTCCTTCCCGTCCGGAGCGCTCACGGTCATAAGACCCGGCCACTTGAGCGACACATTATCCGTGCCGCCGGCATCGGTCTGAACGAGCATGGCCACCTGGACGGGCTTGCCGCTCATCAGGGTCTGAAACCTTGCGGCGCGCAGATTGGCGAGTGTAAGTCCCATATTGAGTGGCCCCGTGGCCAGGGCGTTCGCCAAGCGGACTTGCAAGGGAGCGGATTTCAAGGTCGCGATGTCGCGGTCATGGGATGCCTTGGCCTGTTCGAGCCGTAACTGCGCCTGACGGTCGGCCTCGGCCTTCGCCGCCTCGTCGCGTTGTTTGGCCCGCTCCGCGAGAATTTCCGCCACTTGCGTATCGGAAATCGTGGCTACCACTTCAGGCTTGCTCCTGCCGATCCCGGGCGGCATCAGGAAGGTCACGCTTTCGAGCTTGGCCGGAATCGGCTGGTCGGTTGCGAGCTTGTTTTTCATCTGATCCGCAGCGGCGGAATCAAATTTCGCACGCACTCTCACCCAAAGCGGCCTGCTATTCGACTGGCCAAGGTCCGCATATTTTTGGAAAAAGGTCTGGGCGTGGTCCTTGTCGAGGGGGAGACAGTTCGCCACGTCAAGGCCGTCAATCTGAAGAACGAAACGGGAAGGCACGCCGGGGATGGGATGATACATGGCAATGGGATTGGCCACCCCTATCACGCTGCCGCTCATCGCCACAGGGAAACACTGCTTCTGGAAATCGTACTGTTTGAATGTTGTTGCAAGGGTGACATCGATAGCGTCCGGAATGTTCTGGGCCACGGCTTTGGTCATGTCTTCCTTCGCGCGGTCAAGGAGGGCGGCCAGCTTGAAATCCTGAGAGCTGACCCGGTTATACTCCTGCTGGTAGTTCGAGTAGGCCCACCATACTTGTACCTGCTTGTCGTTCACGGCTTGCGGGTTGAGTCGCAGATAGTGAACCAACATGCCTTCGTAATCTTGCCCGACCACAGGAGCCCCACCGGGAACAGCCCCGTCCGGAGCAGCCGCATCCGAGTCCGCAGCGGCGGCGGGAACGGCGGAAACGGTCAAACATGCGGCTAACGCCAGCCCGGCGATCCCCAGAAGGAGCATCGCGGTTTTCCTGAATGCCATGGTCATGTGCAGGCCTCCCTGTGTTTTTTGCGTATTCGCCACTCTCACCACAACCACAACCACAACTACTAATGGAAGGCGTGGAACAGCCCGGCAAGAATGGCTTGCCCTACGAATATGGCGAGAACGTTAATGGCAATGGCGATCCCAGGGATGATCCAACTCGTCCCACCCATGAGCCTCGCCGCCGTCAGGCGGTTTTCCTCAGCGGTCGTGAATTGCAAGGATTGCAGCTTCTTGGTGGCGTGCAGATAATACCAATGGTTTCCCGCCAGTCCTACGGCGATCCCAGCGGCAAGCCAGCCGATGAAAGGAAATAGAATGGTGGCGAGAAGCGAGATCACCCCGAACAGATACATTTTCCGGAAAAAGAGCCACATCTGTGGAAAGACGAAGGCCGCCCAGTTCCAGCTCACTGAAAAGTTTCCTCCCAAAAGCTTGAATTGGTCAAAGCGCGGCGCGTAGTACGGCAGGTTGTCCCCGATAAATGCGGCGTACAGTTCGTCAGAGACGGCTGTTGAACCGGGAGGAGCGATCTGTGAGTTTATAGACATAGGTACCTCCAAGGAGTTTTATTTATTACTCAGAGCAGTTATATGCCTGGGAATGGATGTCCGAAGCCTTATTGGCCGCCATTCGATTGAAACAGCTTGTCCAAGGCATCCGGGGTCTTCACGCCGTTGACAACGATAAGGGGAGTTGCGTTTTTCGTACCATCGAGGCTTTTTACCTGCCAAAACTCCTTCCAATACTCTGCCAGGGCAATGACCGCACGAGCAGCCAGAGTGGGGTGCCCGGGGAAAGGACGCTTATTCTGGTCCATTTGGGCTAAAAGCCCCTTTACGCCACCGGGATAGCCATTATTTTTGAGCCAGATATCAATCAGCCCGTGCATCGCTGCATTTTCCACATCCCGCTTATGGGCATCTGCCACATCATGGAAAAGATTCCTGTGTTTCGACATGTAATCAAGGAACGAGAAGGCCATTTCCTTGTTTACATCCAGCAGACCTTCAAAAAGCATCGCGGGCGGCAAGGACAGTTTTTTTGTTTCCATCAGTTCCCTGAATTGTCCCTCCATGGCAAAGGGAATGGCCGCTTCGGTCAGCCATTTTATGCGTATCCTGCCGTCGGACAGAGCCGCTCTTGTCCCTGGATCTTGCCGTATTTTATCCCAAAACGCCCAGGATTCCATCTGCATAGTTGACAAATACACGTCCACAACAGCGCTCTGCCGGCTAGGCGCGGCCGGATTCCCGGCGTCTTGCGGGTGCGATGAGCGCGCGTTCATCTGTTGCAGCTCGGCGGTTGTGCACGAGAAGAGGAGCAACGCTAGAAGCGCGAGCGCCAACCGTGCGCTTTTCTGGAAGAAGTGATGACTCATGCCGTGTTGCTCCTGTTCATCCGGTTTTGCTTTTGAAACTTCGGCAAATGCCGATACAGCCCCGTCAGTTCGATTCTCCCCGCAGGACGCCATGTCTGTCGCTTTTCACGATCACGCAACAGCGACACATGTCACGGCGCGACCTTGCCCGCCCCTTAAGTCGGATTCCCCCCCGACTGGGGCTGAAATCATTGGGACGCGGGCGGACTGTCCAGTATGGTGTTGGCCGGAGCGGGTTGGACAGCGCCGGACTGTGCGGGCTTGGGCGAAGACCGCTGCGGCTTCCCGGTCTGCTCCACACTCGTAGCGGCAGTGGGGTTCGCTGGCGCAGGGAAATCAGACAGAGAAGGCCCGGCAGGCGCAGCCTTCGCCGATTTCACATGGCGGCGTGATTTTGCGGCCGCATGGGGAGTTTGGGTCTGGGGGGCGGCATTTCTTTGGGCCGCGAGCATTTGGGACAGGGAAAAGACGGCTGGCCCACGCACTCCCGCAGGGGTTATGACCCAGAACTGTATTTGATCCGGCACGTCCGTCTGCTGGGATAGTGCGGTGCTGTTTGCGACCATTGTCACCTTGAAGGGATTGGATACGGCGCCGTTGAGTGTGGTCGTCCAGGCCGCCCCATAGGAAGACGGCATATTGAGCAGTAAAAAAGTTTTGGAGCCGTCGGCCCGTGTGCATTCCAAAACGGCGTATTCACTGTCGCCACCAGAAAATTGTATGACCGATCGGACTTGTGTAAATTCTTCGCCAAGACGGATGACATGGTCCGGCATACCGACTATATACTCATGCGTGACGTGTGTCCTGCCAAGTATATAGCCTCTGCTTGGCGTGCCGAGTGTTTCTATTTTCTCTCGATCAATATTGTTTATCGCGTCTTGAATTTTCCAGTTCATATCTTGAGTGCAGGCTGAAATGCCTACGCCGCAAAGTATTGTCAAAAATACTGTCCGCGCTAAAGCTAAATATGTTTTCTGCATCATTGTATTCTCCTATATCTTTCCTTTTCGTTTCGCATTCATAGCGGAATTAAGTGAGCCTGGAGAAGCGAATTGTGAGTTTATCGACATATGTGCCTCTTTAAAATTTTGCGCCAGTTTCTGCACTGATTAGGTTAAAAATATTTGCGTTAGTTGAACTCTGTCGTTGCCACTATGGCCTTGTATATTTCCGCCGGTCTCTTTCCGGAAACGGAAAGCCCCATGGTGTTATTTATTTTAACAACCTCAAGGAGTAGCTGCGCTCCTGTATTTTTGGCCTTGAGGCATTCTTTTACCATTGCCGGATCTCTGTCGATCAAGAAAATTGTCGCTTTCCCATTGGGAAACAAGTACGTTGCACCCATTTGCAAAGGCCATTCTTGAACAGTTACGCTATATGCACCATTGGCGACGGCAGTGATGGAGATCACTTTTGCCAGGGTGCGGCCACCTGGAGGAAGGGTGTCTTGGGCCGCACATGTTGCGGCAGGGGCAACGCTGAATGCCAAAAGCAGCAACAAGGTTTGTATGCGAAGAATTTTTTTCATTATGATGTGCTCCATGAGATTTAAGAGGAGGATGGACAATTTATGAAAACAGTAATGTTCCTATTTTATCATGATACAGGTTTTATCCAGTATACTGTCTTCGATCTATACCCATGGACAAGAAGATCGTCATTATCATTGATTTCATCTTCCAGGATTACGTGTATTTGTTCTCCTGTTTTCATTGATTTTTTAAGTATGTCGTAAAATTTATCACCACCATCTACAGGCGAAGAATCACAGAAAACAAATGCTTTTCCGTTTTGAAATGTAGGTGTATTATTTCGATGTGATACATCTTGTATTTCAACAACAGTCACTCCAATTACATCTTTTATATCTTCTATTCGCTTCACCAGCACAGCCATTTCTCTTGTGGAGAGCTTCCTCGTGTTTTGTTGGCCCACTCGCGCCGGATTACCGGCATTCTGCTGCACGGTATTTGGGTTCGGCTGCGCGGCATTGGACGTAGCTGATTCAGGTGTGATCCAAGCCCTCTGGACCATCTCTATGGCGGGATCGGACGGGTGTCGCGGCTGCGCAGTGTTTGGACTCGGCTGCACGGCATTTGGGTGTGACGGGCTGCTACCCAGGGTCGTTCCACCATTCCGGAACACATCCATGGCGGCATCGGACGGACGCTGCGTCTGAGCCTGGGCACTGACGCCAGCAAAAGCCAAGCACGCAAGCGTCAGAAAGAACGCGCCTCTTTTCCCGATTTTTCCGAACGGAATACGCATGGTCCTCTCCTTATGATGTGAGATGCCGGGTAGTCACGAATCCATCACCAATCATCAGGGAGTCTTCGTGAATTGCCCCAAATATACTCTAATTGCCGACTCCCTGGCGGATGTCATTATGAAAATTTTGCAGTGAAAAGTTTTTTACGACTCCGTTTTGATCAAAAAGTATAACGAGCTCTTTTTGATCCTGGTTCATTCCTGATTTGAATGCGCTGGCAAATGGAACGAAATCTATCGCCTTTGGCTTCACTCTAAAGAAATCGTAGTGCCATACTTCATTACCGCTATCTGTAAAATTTGTCTGCATCGGATCCCCAAACATAGCGTGAATATCTTGCTTTGTTGTTGTGCCTTTGATAATTTTACTGTTAATAGATTCTTGCGTTTCGTCTTTAATTTCCCTTGAGCCTGCTGTGCCCGCACAACCGTTCACCAGAAGAAGAGACAGGAATGCCAAAAGAAGGATCAGTTTTTTCACGGTAGTATCTCCTGCGGTCGTTCGTCCGGGCAAAACGCCCGGCAACAGAATATGTTATGCCCGAATTTCTCCTGAAAGGCTCACTCTCCCCACGGGGGAGCTCTCCCTGGCAAGGCCTCACTCCGGAAAGGCATGTCTGGTGAGCGCGGAGCCACCCTTCGACCTGCGAAAGGCATGAAGTGCAAGCTACTATAGAAGCTTTCTTGTGCGAGATCAACCCCTCTATGCTATTTGGAGTATATGGATGACCTCCCTAACCTCGCCCGAGCCTTTGGCCAGGCCTTGCGCCATTACCGAGGTCAAGCTGGGTTGACTCAGGAGGCGCTTGCCACGCGCATCGGCAGCGTCAGCTCATACATCCGTTTCCTTGAACATGGGCAGAAAATGCCCACCATCAAGACCTTTCACCTCCTTTGCGCCGCGTTAAGCGTGGACCCGCACGAGTTCATGTCCGAGTACCTGCAAAGCCAAGCCCGGCTGGGCCGTTCGCCCGAATAGACCTCACTCCCCGAGTGCGGCGCCGCGTTCGGCGTCAGACCAGATGTTTCCGCAGCAGGGGCAGTATTCCCTCGTCTGCGACAGGAGCATCCGGAATTCTCGCCGCGCCTGGGCGCTGCCTGCTGAAAACGCCGCCATGAGGACTCCCCCCTCGACCCACAAACGCGTAATCGACACCCGCTTCTCAGGCTCCACGGCGGCGTCCTCCAGGGCGAGCCGCAGGAGGGCCAGCCACCCCGGTGGCACATGCAGATGCCGCCAGGCGTTTCCATCAACGAATGAGTCCGGGTAGCGCTCCACAAGTCCCCGCAACCGCGAGGGCGCGGCATTTATGGACAAATACGTATTCATGGCCTGCCTCATCTTTGGTTCTTCTGAATACAAATCGGTACGCGCGGCAGATTCAGTCGGCACCCATGACATGGAATTGATGGATCCCCACGCCATGGACCGTGATACCGCCATCAATCGTGTTGACGGAGGACACATGGTGGTGCCCATGCACAATCGTCTTCACCCCAAGCGCTCTGGCCAGATCGCCGATAGCCGTAAAGCCGTGCGGGTGGCACTCCGGAGCTTCGTGACAGACCAACACGTCCGCCGGTCCCTGGGCCAGAAGTTCGTCGAAATCCTCCGGGAAAATGGAGGTCCAGTGTTTGAGCGGCACGCCGTCGAGGAAATGCTGCCGCCTGGGCGTATGCGCGCACATCTCCTCCCTGGTCCTGAACCGGAGCATCTCTTCTGGCTCGTTCCCTTGACCCGGATTCCAGACACGGCCACGGAACACGCCGCCCAGGCCCGCGATGCGTAGACCGCCGAAGTCCACGACACGGGCGTTCAGGTTGCGCCGCCACATCTCGCCCATGTGGGCGACGATGAAACCTGGCGCGTCGGAGTCGTGGTTGCCCAGGAGGAACCAGGACTTTGCCGCCAGGACCGGCCCCAACTCCTCCGCAAACGCCCTGGCTGGCGTCTGGTCGCCGAGAAAAATCACGGTGTCGGCCGGGGCGGCCTTGCGCACGGCGTCGAACTCGCCGTGGGGATCACCCGCAAAAAGGATACGCATCACATACCTCAATGTATTTTTCGGAAGGCGGGCCGCCCGGTTATCACCCGCGATTAAAATGCGCGGTGCCTTATTCAGGGCAATACTCCTTGCCCAGGATGTTCCGTGTGGTAGCAATAAGCATTTTAGTCGTCTTTGTTGGGGTTATTCCAACCGTCCACAGTGAATATCTCTCCGGTATTCAGACAATAGGCCGACAGTTTGTTCCCATAAACACATCCGGTATCCACCAATGTCCAGTTGTTATCTCTGTCAATGTACACATCTTTGACAGGTACGTGGCCAATGATACACATCCTCTTGTGCTTCTTCTTGGTAAACTTGGGGTCAATAGCAGCAAGATATGCTTCCGCAAAATCTGGCTGGACAGGATTGGCCCAAAGCAACTGGGTATCGCCCATAAACTCAAGGTCTATATAGGCGGAAACAGCATGTGAGATATGATATCCGTCTATCTCAAAACGCATCCCAAGACCTTCAAAGAAATCTCTATGCGTCTTGGGAAGCTGATCCCACATATCGTTTAAAACCTTGGACCATGGCCAATCTTGCTTGGCGTTATCTTTGACCCCATATTGTTTGATAGTGGTTTCAAATCCATGGTTGGCGCAGTAGTCCTTGTAGGCCTGACGTTTGCCATCCCTGAGTGCCTTGATAAACATGTCTTCATGGTTGCCTTTCAGAGCGATCACGTTCGTGAATGTCCGCATCTCCAGTATATAGTCAATAACACCAGGAGCATCCGGACCTCTGTCAATATAGTCACCAACAAAGACAACATGGTCATCCTTGGTGGGATGGATTTTCCCGACCAGTTCAACCAGTTGATCTTTGCATCCATGTATGTCGCCAATTACATAGTACATTATTCACTCCTAGCCTTGCCGTGAGGCCGTTCGTGTTTACGAACGGCCTCGCGGGTATTTGTTTACTCGGTTCTCCCGGCTTCTGGGGGCAACGGCAGCCGATGCTTCGTCAGGCAGTCCCGGCAGACGGCAAAGGATCCCGTGATCTCGTGGCTGATGGTGAAACCGCCGTCGTCATTGGTCTCCGGGTTGCCCGTGGGGTCCATACGGCTTCCGCACAAAGGACAAAGCCCGCGTGTGCCTCGGAGGAGCGCGTTGAGGAGCCGTTCGCCCATCCGGGCGACCATGTGCCGCCGGGAGCCACTCCTCGGCTCGACGACGGCGGCGGTCAGTGCGCCGTTTTCCAGGCCGAACGCCTCCACGGTTAGTTTGAGGCCGCTGTCCGCAAAAGCCGCGAAGGCATTTTCCGCGCAGTCCAGCCAGCCTGTGGGGATTTCTCGGCCCGTTCCGCCCCTGGCGAAGAATTGGGGAAACCGTTTGTACAGGCGGCTCGCTTCCCCGTCGTCTGGCGGCGCGAGGCTCCCGTCATCGTCGGTGGACGCCGCATCCTCGGACTGCGCCCGCAATCTCCCGGCCAAGCCTCCCGGATCCCGTCGGGATCCCGTCGCTTGATCCGTCAAATACGACCGGGGTTCAAAATCCATGTCCTCAGAAGAGCCCTTGTAGCGCATCCCCATGGCCGCTTGCTCCTTCTTGTGTAATTTCTTTTCCTTTTCAGCCGCTTCCAGTGCGGCTTCGGCCTGTTCCACGCGATCCAGGAGAGAGGATGCTGTCTCCACGTTTTCAGCAATCATGCGAGCCTCCTGATCGACGTTTCCTTGTTGCTTCAGAATTTCACGCGTATTTTCATAAGCTTGCGCTAGCATCTCCATCCCAAATGCATGTTTGCGGCTGCCGGAATCATAGCGGCAGACAAAGGCTTCGCCGGGCTGCAAAGTGTTCAGCCGCACTTTCGGGTCGTAGTGCCCAGCCATTTCCTGCGTGTACGGGTCATCCGAGTAAAACAGCACCCGGTTATTGCAGTTACTGACGAAAGCATTCACTGCGGCCATGGAATCCCCCCGATTTGCCAGAGCGGCCATGGACTGCGTGGAAGCCAGGAAAATGACCTTAAATTCCCGTGCCCAGGCGATAAAGTTAGCGTCGGAAAATCTGTTTGAGCTGCTTAAGTCCGCAAAATCCTGAAACTCGTCGAGGCAGACAAAGCTGTACCGGCCTTCAGCCATAGTAAGCCCGGTATCGTGCACGGCCTTGTAGTATTGCGACAAAATTATCCGGGCGAGCCAGGCCCCCACCAGTCCGGTGTCCTGCCCGAAACACACTTGCACGATTTTGTTCTGTTCCCGCGCATCAAGACCTGGAGCGCCCTGCGCGAAAAGATTCTGGCGCACGCCCGGCGCAGCGAGAACATCGCGCACAGCCATGCGGATGCCCTGAAGATTCCAGGTGACCTGTGCGGCGTAATGGGTATCAGTATCCGCTGCTTTTTTGGCGTCATAGTTGAAGAGGTGAAATTCATCGGCCTTGATTCGGCGCACGAACCGGCGCTGCTCCTTGTCATTTTCGTCATAGGCCGTGAGCATGAACAGCCTGAACACGCGCGCGCCCAGCTCAAGGTCGTTCACCAGCTCGGCGATCATAACCAGCGTCGGCTCAACAAAAGCCGGGTTCTTCGCCGCCAAAAGCCGTAGCGCGTACACACCGTCGGCTGATTGGTTGATGCCCTTGAGCCACCAGTCAGCGTTTTGAAGATTTCCTTGTAAGCGTTGCCACACCAGTGCCGTGAAAAATTCACACACAGCGTGTTCATCCATGCCGCGCAACAGGTTGAGAGGGGTCGCGGACGGCATGGAACCGAACTCAACCACATCACCTTCCCGGCCGCATGACTTGGCCAAGGCACGGACTTGAGCCCTCATGTTGCCCTTGACGTCAACGACGAGTCCGCAATACCCGGCCATGATGAGTTGCCTGAGCGCGGGATGCACAACGCTGGCCGTCTTGCCCGCGCCCGTCGTGCCGAGCACGAGCGTATGATGCCGGCCATCCTCAAAAGTGATAGCCTTGCCAGAGTCGAAGCGCAGCAGACAGTCCCGCTCAGAGATTTCCCGTGAGGCTTCTTGCGCCTGTGGCGGCTTGACAAATCCGATCTGAGGCATAACGTCCTCCCGTATGGCTTTAACGAACTGAGTGCTTTTGCAGAACACACTGTCTTGATTGAACTGGATACTTTTATTGAACCAGTTCTATTTTTTGTCAAGAACTTTTTTCTCCGAAGGAGAAATATGTCTACAGTTCGGCGGCGGGCGGCAATCCTCAAGTCGCCCCATTGCTGACTGGGTCGGAAGACGTTACACACAGAAAACATGAGGATAATGAAGGCGATATGAGCAGTAAAAAATCGGGAAGCCTGGACCTTTTTGGGTATAAGCCGGATTTGGCGGGAGCGGTGGCGGTGGCGGTGTGCACCAAACCGCCATGGACGGTGGACACTGCGCGCCCTTTGGACTGGATAGCGTCGATTCTCGACTCCATCGATTTAGTTTCTGAGGAGGGAGCTTCCCCCTTTGAGGTCGTCTATTACGCGCTGATGGCTGGCCGGAAGGCTTTGCCGTCATTTTTTCCGGTACACGACATCTGCCTGCTGGCCGCCAACTTGTTGTTGTCCCGGCTGGCCAAAGGGCAACCGCTCGTCCTGTTGGACTGGGGGATGCTCCCGGTCGCGGCGCTTGTGGCGCAAGCCGGTGTAAGCGTCACGTTGCCCGCCAATGCGGCGGAGGGGGAAGAACGGGCGATAGCCTCTCTGGTTAAGAGATTGCGCGGCTATCTGCCGAAAACCGAGTGGAATACTCCCAAAGACGAAACGGCGTTGCCGGAAGGATGCCTGGTTTTGGGGCAGCATCCCTTGCAGCATGGAGAGCGGGATCCGCGTTTTCTGGAAAAGCTCAAGGGAATATCCGGTGGAATTTTTTATGCAAGCTGGGATTTTTTGGGCGTCAAGATATACGCGCATACCCGCTCCCTGTGGCTGAAAAACGGTCTCTTGCGCAGCGTGTTTCAGTTGCCGCGTCCGCGCAGACAGACGGCAGCGGAATATCCCGCCCTGGTGGAACTGGGCGTATCCGATCCGAAAAGAAAGTTGCGCATGGCCCGTGTGGCCGCATGGGGCGCCGGACCCGGGGCATTGGATCAATCCGCCGCCGTGGCCTTGCTGGTCGGTCCTCTCCCTGTGGAGAGCAAGGATGCCCTGGACATCTCCCCGGAAACCGTTGCCCAGGACGGCCTGTTCGATCTTTCTCCATCCGCGCATCTGGCAAGGCAAAAGGAAGGCGGGCCGGACACCCCCAGCGTGGACCGGGTGACCCTGCGCCAATGCGCCAAGGTGCTCCATTGCCAACTGCCCCGCGAAAAATTGGACGAGGAGACGATCAAGGGCCTATGGCTGAGGTCCGACGGGGAGAATTGGGGTGAGGGGGAGGAGGGCTCTTTTATCGCGCGGGAAGTGGCCCTGGCGGAGTTGGATCCGTTGACAGGCTTTCTGAATGAGAAAGACGGCAATATCGTTCAACTGCAACTCACGCTGCTCGGCAAGCAGGGCAAGTATGTTCTTAAGGCCAACGACATTCTTTTCGTCTTTCGGGGCGCATCGTCGTCGATAGGCAAAGTGGGCTTTGTGGAGGATGAAGGCCTCCTCGCCATCGCCGGGCGGACCATGTGCGTCATCCGCTGCCTGCCGGGAATCGAGCCGGTGTGGCTGTATTATTATCTGCAGAAGCAATCCGTGCGCGACTGGGTACGCGCCAGAGCGAGCGGCAATACGCTCCTCACGATCAATCTGGAGTCCATCCGCGATATGCCGATAGAACTGTCGGGGCTTCAAAATATCGGAGCCTTGATCAATGAAGATCACCAGACGCTTGTCAAGAAGATGTCCGTCATAACTGGATTGCGTGGTGAAATGGATCAGGCGCGCAGACGTATCAAAGACCGGCTTGGAGATTTAGACAAACAGTAAGCGCGCGGGCCGTCAGTCAATGTCCCAGAGGTCGAACCGCCCTGGCCACAACGCGTCGAGCAATACCTGGGCCGACAGAATGTCGTAGCCCCTGTCGGACAACGCTACGGCCACCTCGATAGGCCCGTTGAGGATACGCCCGAAGTCGTCCGTGATGTGCAATTCAAGGGCCGCCCGTGCGTCCTCGCCGAACTTGGTCACACCCAGCTCAATCCCCATCTGGTGATGGAGAAGGATGCGATGCGCCATGCCCCGGACCTGGATAAAGTAGTGATCAAGCCACTTATGTACCTCGGGCCAGGGCTTCCCCAGGATTTCCAGGCAATGATCCTCATGGTCTGTCTGGCTGGACATGCTCAATTCTCCTGAACAATTCGGCGCATCTCCTCCGGCAAACCTCGGCGAAACCGCGCACCGACCGCCAGTTCGCGCAGGATGTCGAATTTGCCCGGCGCGGCGGGCCATACCGGCGCGGGGCTCTGTTGCCCCTTGCGGACCTCGCCGCCGCACCAGGGGCAGGTGTACTCGCTCTGTTGCGAGAGAGCGCGGGGCGTCGCCCCGGGCGACGATGCCGGTTCGGCCCTCTGGCGCATCGCGCCAGCGTAGCCACAGGCGCATTTGAGGCGTTTGTTTTTGAGCGCATACTGGGCGCGAAAATCGGGCACGTAGCCGAGGGCGGACGACATGTCCTCGGCCAAGCGGCCGATGTCGAAGGAACCTGGCGCGAACGCGGGCATAATCATGATCTCTTCGGGGCCGGGGAAAAGCCGGTGCATGTCGTCCAACACGTGTTGCCGTGCGGCCAGATACGCGTCAGACCCCATAAGCACGCCGACGAGTTCAATGCCCAGACGGTGGTGCAGCACGAGCCTGTGGGTCAGATCCTTGTAGCGTGGGAAGAACCGGTCCATGAAAACATGCACTTCGGAGAAGGGCTTCCCGAACGCCGCCATGGACCTTTCTTCATGTTCCTTGCGTTGCATAACGCCTCCGGTTGCCAGGGGCTGGTCATCATGAGACATGCCCTGACGCCTCCTTGAAAAGTTACCGCGTCCTGATATTTTTTGAGCATCCGCCTTGTTGACAAATTTTATGACAATCAGTAAATAAAAAGCAACCATTATTTTAATAGCCGTCAGCGACTCGGAGAAGGCGGCATGTTTTTAGACAAACCTCCGATCAACAGGCTGGTTTTACCCATGAAGAAAGCGCAACTTCTATACATCTGCGGCGACTTCCACGGCGACTGGACGGGGCTCAATCCCTTCATCAAC
>Ga0123354_10004820_pt1 | contig 19303 bp, 13 predicted proteins | sample TergutLab28metaG_2_FD_97872 | JGI IMG/M metagenome (GOLD analysis project Ga0123354, IMG submission 97872) | Labiotermes labralis P4 segment gut microbial communities from Petit-Saut dam, French Guiana - Lab288 P4 | ecosystem: Host-associated > Arthropoda: Insects > Digestive system > Gut ...
GGGTGCATTTTCAGAAAAATATTTCAGCGAAGTAAGTCCGCGACTTGCCTCCTGAATTTCGTCGAAAATAATCAGCGTGGTGTGCGGTTTGGCTTCTATGCCTGAAAAAGTTTTCAGATGCAACAAGATACGTTCGGGATTTAGGTCGGCTTCAAATAGCGTTTTCATATCTTCGTCAAACTCAAAATTTACGTAAATGTAATCTTTGTATTCGGTTTTGGCAAATTCTTTCATTAGCCAAGTTTTACCAACCTGACGCGCTCCTCGAAGAATAAGCGGTTGCCGTGTTGGACTATTTTTCCATTGTTTCAAATTTTCTAATAATGCTCTTTTCATTTCAATTTTGAAAATTCAAAGGTACAACATTTTTAAAACAATCACAATATTGGAACGTCTTTTTGTTTTGAATTACGTTTTTTGGAACGTCTTTGTGGATAAGTGTGCATTTTTTGGAATGTAGGGTCAGTCGTAAAACCGGTGAGGGATAATAGTGGAAATTATTACTTTTGCATAGCTCTACTTTAACACATTAATAGTGTATCAGCGAAAGAATATCCCGTTTTTATTATTTTCTAAAAACCTGATTGATTGGTAATTTGTAAAATATTAAAATATATTAACTACGGTTTGAGCGGACTTAGTACGGACTTAGTACGGACTTAGTATGGACTTAGACTGAATGCAAAATATTAATATTTATTAAAATGAATACAAACAGTTTTTGTCCGCCACTTGGTACATACGCTCGGCGCAGCGTCTCGCCACAGCCGTCAAGTTTAGATTGTAGTTTTGACGGATAGGGGCGGAGCTTCCGTCGAGGGGAGCGTTTTAAAATAAAAATACAATCAAAAAAAATACCGTTACATTTTTGATTTTTTATTTCACTTAATATCATATAGATAGCAAAGCGTCCGTTACATTTTAAATAAATCCACAAGGGTTCTTCCAAAAAAATATTAAAATAATTTTACATTTATTTTGTTTTATTTGTATAATACAAAAAATATGTTTATATTTGCTGGGTCTTATTATGAAACTTAGTTATTAAAAAATGTTATGATAATCACCGTTTGATATATACAATGAATAACAATAATATTAACTTAACAATGTTTAATGCTTATGGGAAAGGAGTGAACTAATTATTTAACTACTTGTTAACAATATAAATAACTATAACTGTTATTTTTTTATGTGAGTCTTAAGTTTTAATTAACAACAGCGAAGAGAATATGAAAAAATCTTCATTTAACAAACAATTTATAAATCTATTTTTATGCAAAAAATTATCAAAGGCTTAGTAGCTCTAATGCTATTCTTTTGTACGACGCTTACTTTTGCTCAAACTACTACCGTATCTGGAGTAGTTACCGATGCTGCAAACGTCCCGTTAATCGGCGTTAATGTTTCGGTAAAAGGCATGGCGAATGGTACAATCACCGACACAGACGGAAAATATGAAATTCAACAGGTACCGGAAAATGCAGTGTTGGTTTTTGCTTATGTGGGGTATTTGCCTCAGGAAATTACAGTAGGAAACCGAAAAACAATATCGGTGGAGATGAAAGAAGACACAAAAAATCTGGAAGAAGTTGTAGTAGTCGGCTATGGCGTGCAAAAGAAAGAAACAGTAACAGGCGCTGTTTCTTCTGTCAATGGAGCCGATCTTGCAAAAACGCCAACAGCGAACTTGTCCAACGCGCTTGCCGGACGCTTGTCCGGAGTCTTTACCTTCCAAGGATCCGGCGAACCGGGTTATGACGGCACTACGATCAGGATACGTGGTTCAAACACATTGGGCAACAACGACCCGTTGATTGTTATCGACGGCGTGGCTGCAAGAGCCGGCGGTTTGGAACGCTTGAATCCGGATGAAATAGAGAGTATGTCAGTACTTAAAGACGCTTCCGCCGCTATTTACGGCGCCCGGGCGGCTAATGGCGTTATTCTCATTACTACTAAAAAAGGAACTGCAGGTAAAAAACCGGAATTAACCTATACTTATAACAAAGGATGGGGAGCTCCGGGAGTACTTCCCAAAATGGCTAATGCGGCGGAATATGCCGAATTAAGGAATGAATTAATAATTAATGCCGCAATGGTGAATCCGAATGTTGGAACAACTCCTACCAATCTTACCTTATGGAAAACTGCGGATGAAATTCAGAAATACCGCGACGGTTCCGACCCTTGGCGATATCCTAATACGAACTGGTTCAAAGAAACCTACGCCGACTGGTCGCCTCAAAGCATACATAATGCAACTCTGGAGGGAGGTACCGATAGATTTACTTATTTTGCATCTTTCGGTTATACCTACCAGGATGGATATTATAGAAATTCATCCAACAATTATAACCAGTACGATATGCGCATCAATTTGGACGGCAAAATAAATGATTGGGTCAAAATAAGCATGGGTATAATGTGACGGCAGGAAAACAGAAATTTCCCAAGTCAAGGAGCAGGCGACCTCTTGTGGTTTACCGCCAGAGGACGTCCTACCGATCCTGCTTACTGGCCTAACGGTTTGCCCGGTCCCGCTCAGGAATACGGACGTAATCCTGTTGTTGCTGTAACCAATCAAACAGGTTATGACAGGGATAAACGATATTATATCCAAACGAATGCAAACTTGGAAATCTCGCAACCTTGGATCGACGGATTGAAACTCAATTTAACGGTTTCTTATGATAAATATTTGCAGCAAAGGAAACTATGGTTCCAACCATGGTATTTATATACTTGGGATGGAGCGACAGTCGATGCTAATAATATTCCCGTATTGACAAAGTCGTTGAGTTATCCCAACACTCCGGATCCAAGCTTGAATATGTATTCGGACGACCAAACGAATATGGTTACTGGCGCTATCTTGCACTATGATAAACAATTCGGCAACCATGGCATCAGTTTTCTGGCAGGTACGGAAAAAGATAATTCCGATGATTCTTATTTCGATGCTTATCGCAGGTATTTTCTTGCAACCACGCTTCAGGTGTTTAACGCCGGAGGCGACCTGGAAAAATCCAATAGCAGCGGCGGTTCGGGCAATAACTGGGTACGGGCGCGTATGAATTATTTCGGACGTCTTGCTTACAACTATAAAGAAAAATATCTGGCTGAATTCAATTGGCGCGACGACGCTTCCTATATGTTTCCTGCCGATACGCGCTATGGCTTCTTCCCCGGATTCTTGATTGGATACCGGATTTCGGAAGAAAATTTCTGGAAAAATCATCTGTCGTTCATCGATTACTTTAAGATACGCGCTTCTTGGGGACAAATGGGTAATGACCAGATTTGGTTTAATAATCAATTATATGAATATCAATACATGTCAACTTATAATATTGCATGGGGATACATCATTGATAATGCCGACGTAAAAGGACTTCATATCAGTAATTTCCCGAATCCGAACATTACTTGGGAAGTTGCGTCGAACTCCAATCTTGGTATTGAAATGCGGACATTAAAAAACCGGTTATATCTCGAAGCGGATTACTTCTTCAATCGCCGTTCAAGAATCCTTTGGCAAAGAAACGCTTCTATTCCTCAATCAACCGGTTTAACCCTGCCGGCTGAAAACATTGGCAAAATGAACAATACCGGATTTGACTGTAAATTAGAATGGAATGATAAAATTGGGAGAGATTTCATCTATCGCATTTCAGTAACCGGAGGTTATGCAAAAAATACCATCATATTCTGGGATGAAGCTCCCGGAGCTCCTGCTTGGCAAAAATCGACAGGACATCCGAAGGACGCCGGCTTGTATTACATTTATGACGGCGCATTCAAAGACTGGAATGAGATTAATGATAAGGCTCATCGTCCGGATTATAGCGGCATCACCAATGACGACCAACTGCAACCCGGCGACATGAAATTCAAAGATATCGACGGAGATGGTAAAATCACGCCGAATGACCAGATACGCATGGACAAAACGGGTGAACCCAAATGGGTTTATGGAATCAATGTCGCTGCACAATGGAAATGGTTCGATTTGAACTTCCTTTTTCAAGGCGCAGCAGATGTTTGGAGAAGAGAATATTTCGATTCCGGAGATATTGGAAACTATACGCAATGGATCTATGATCATCACTGGTCGGTGGACAATCCTACAAACTTATATCCACGTGTGTATGCCCGCCAAATGTTTTACTGGGATGGCACCACTGCAGAAAACAATACCTTCTGGATGCGGAACTCCGACTATTTACGATTAAAGAATTTTGAAATAGGATATACGCTTCCCAAACAATTAGTCGAAAAAACCCGGTTTTTCTCCTATTTGCGCTTATTTGCCAATGGGCAAAATCTATTGACTTTCTCTCCGTGTAAGGATCTTGACCCGGAAACATCGGCAGATAACGGTACGTCGATCCCTATGTCTAAGATTATTAATGTTGGTTTTTCAGTTAAATTTTAATAAAGATAATAATTATGAAACATATTAAATTAATATTTTCCTTGCTGCTTCTTTTGGTATTCACAAGTGCATGCAACAATGATTTCTTAAATACCCAGCCGGAATCGGCGTTTCCTGCCGAAGCAGTCTGGCAAGAAAGTTCTTTGGCTGAAGCTTACATGTTCGATATCTATTTTACATTTCAAGATGCAGGTTTTACGGAAGAATTGCAGGCTTCCGCATGTGATGAAGCCTTGTTTACTCATGGCGGACGGGATTTTCAGCCAACAAATACCGGAGCTGTAACGGATGTCAATATCGGATGGTTTGGCGATACGCAGAGCGGACACCAATGGCAGCGCTTGTACACAAGTATTCGCTCTTGTAACGACTTCATCGAAAATGTTGACAATGCAACTTTTGATCAGTCGTATAAAACGCAGTTGAAAGGTGAAGCCTATTTCCTGCGGGCTTATTTTTACCACCGCTTAACGAGAGGTTACGGCGGTGTTCCTATGGAATTAAGAGTAACTCAGTTGACCGATAGCAGCTTTATGATACCGAGATCGACCTATACCGAATGTATCGATCAAATTGTGAGCGATCTGGATAGTGCAGCTGATTTGTTGAAAGAGAGGCGATTTGACAACACGCAAAAAGGTCGTGCTACTTTGGCTGCCGTTTTAGCATTGAAAGCGCGCGTATTAACCGATGCGGCAAGCGATCTTCACGATCAGGCTACCGCTACGGCAAAAGTGCCTTTATTTGCCTCGTATGAAAATAAAGATTTGATTTTCTACACCAAAGGAACGCGCGACGAACGGTGGCAGGCTGTAAAAGACGCTGCAAAAGCGCTGATGGATAATCCAATGGGGCATGCCCTTTCGACTTATGGCGGTACCGGGCTTTCCACGCAAGACAAAGCGCAGGCGATTTGGCAATTTTTCCTGCAAGAAAGCGAAGAGAGTATTTTCTCCCGCTATTTCATTTCAACAAAAGATGAAAGCGGATGTAAAATGCCTTTATTTAATGGTCCGTCGGGCTATCATGCTTGGGGCGGAAACACACCGACACAAGAAATGGTGGATGCTTATGCAATGGAAGACGGAAGCAAATTCGACTGGAATAATCCCGACGAAAAAGCATTTCCGTATAGAAACAGAGAACCGCGTTTTTACGCGTCCATTATGTATGATGGAATGCAATGGATTCCTCGTCCTGCCGATTATGCAGTTGCCGACCCATCCGGAACAATTGAAACAGGTTATTATCAGACCGACCCCGCACAAACCCAAGACGGTTTTTATCCGGGCATGGACACCCGTGCGGGCGCCGGTGAAAACTGGAATGCCACCTTCACGGGATATTACTTGAAAAAGTACATCAATCCTGCCGACGGCGACCATCGTAATCGAATTAACAGTATTTTCCCATTTATCCGTTACTCGGAAGTAGTTGCCGATTATATCGAAGCTTGCATCGGACTGAATCAATTGGATGAAGCGGAAAAATATCTGAACATGTTCCGCGAACGCGTAAATATGCCTGATATTACGACTACCGATAGAGACGAATTGACAAAGATATTCCAAAATGAATGCCGCTTGGAATTTTATTTTGAAGAACACAGGTATTGGGATATTCGCCGGTGGCTGATAGGACATGACTGCCCCGGAATAAACAGCTTGTATGGAATTGAAGTTGTTGCAACTCTCAAGCCCGGAGTTGGCAAACAAGCCCTGTATGAACACGACGAAACTCGTTGGAATTATGCCTATAATGTCATTCCATTAACCAATGAAGGAAGGGTTTTCTTGGATAAAGGCTATTACCTTCCCTTCTCAAGAGATGAGATGAACAGAAACTTATCGCTGATTCAAAATCCGGGATATTAGGTTTTGAGCGATTTCTAATGAATGAAGCCAAGGATAACTTTCAGGTTATTCTTGGCTTTAATGCGTTTACCGGTGTCATGTGAACAAATAATAACGGCAGCTAATAAAACAATCTTAAAAAATCAATAAAAAGTTTCCATTATTAAATATTAGGTAGTACCTTTGTAGTCTAAATGTTTAACTTAAATTAATAAACAAATGGATATTTCGCATATTGAACACATAGGGATAGCTGTTCGGAAAATAGCCGATCATCTGCCCTATTATGAAAATGTGTTAGGTCTGAAATGCTACAATATTGAAGAAGTAGCCGACCAAAAAGTAAAAACAGCATTTTTCAAAGTAGGTCAAACAAAAATTGAACTGCTCGAACCCACTTCAGAAGAATCGACTATTGCAAAATTTATTGAAAAAAGAGGCGAAGGCGTTCATCACGTTGCTTTTGCTGTTCCTGACGTAGCGCAAGCATTAATTGAAGTTGAAGCAAAAGGCGTTCAATTAATTGATAAAAAGCCCCGCAAAGGCGCTGAAGGCTTGCAAATTGCTTTTTTGCATCCGAAATCAACAGGAAGTGTATTAACTGAATTATGCCAATAGTATTATGAGTAGTCAATTAGATAAAGTAAGAGACCTTATTGAACTACGGGCGAAGGCTCGTTTGGGAGGAGGCGAAAAAGCCATCGAAAAGCAGCATGCACAAGGTAAATATACGGCGCGGGAACGTATTAACATGCTGGTTGATGAAGGTAGTTTCGAAGAAATTGACATGTTTTTGGAACATCGCTGTACCAATTTTGGTATGGAGAAAAAACAATTCTTAGGCGACGGTGTTATTACCGGTTACGGTACCATTGAAGGACGGCTAATCTATCTTTTTGCTCAAGACTTTACGGTTATGGGAGGCTCTTTGTCTGAAACCATGGCGAAAAAAATCTGCAAGATAATGGATTTAGCGATGTTGATGGGCGCACCTATTATTGGATTGAATGACTCCGGCGGAGCGCGTATTCAGGAAGGAATTAACGCCTTGGGCGGCTTTGGAGAAATTTTTCAACGGAATATTCTGGCTTCCGGCGTAGTACCTCAAATATCGGGTATTTTCGGACCTTGCGCCGGCGGCGCCGTATATTCTCCTGCACTCACCGATTTCACAATTATGGTGAAAGGAATGAGTTATATGTTCCTCACAGGTCCTAAAGTTGTAAAAACCGTTACCGGCGAAGATGTTACCCAAGAACAGTTAGGCGGCGCGGAAATACACGCCACCCGTTCGGGAGTTACCCATTTTGCCGTTGAAAGCGGAAAAGATGGAATTGACCTTATACGCCGCTTATTAAGTTACTTGCCCCAAAATAATCTCGAAGAGCCGCCGGTCAAACCGACTAACGACCCGATTGACCGTTTGGAGGAATCATTGAATGAAATTATTCCCGACAGTCCAAATAAACCGTATGACATGTATGAAGTGATTGGAGCCATTATCGACGATGGCAGATTTTTAGAAGTTCATGCCGATTACGCCAAAAATATTATTATAGGATTTGCCCGCTTCAACGGACGTTCGGTAGGTATAGTAGCCAACCAGCCCAAGACGCTTGCCGGCGTTTTGGACATCAACGCCTCTCGTAAAGCCGCTCGTTTTGTTCGTTTTTGCGACGCATTCAATATTCCTCTCGTTTCATTAGTCGATGTTCCGGGATTCCTTCCGGGAACCGGTCAGGAATATGGCGGCGTCATCGTTCACGGTGCAAAGCTGCTTTATGCTTATGGTGAAGCAACCGTTCCAAAAGTAACCGTCACCTTGAGAAAGTCGTACGGCGGCGCTCATATTGTGATGAGTTGCAAGCAGCTAAGAGGCGATATGAATTATGCATGGCCTACCGCTGAAATTGCCGTAATGGGTGGCGCCGGCGCAGTAGAAGTCCTCTATGCTAAAGAAGCTAAGGAATCGGATGATCCGGCAAAAGTGCTGGCAGAAAAAGAAGCCGAATATACAAAAGCGTTTGCAAATCCATACAATGCAGCTAAATACGGTTACATCGACGATGTGATTGAACCTCGAAATACTCGTTTTCGCATCATTCGCGCTTTGCAACAACTCTCAACGAAGAAACAAGTCAATCCGCCGAAGAAGCATGATAATTTACCTTTATAAAATTATAAATTTATGAGTATGAAGAGGTATTATTATATAATAGGCGTAGTGTCGGGGTTGTTTATCAGCATGAGTATGCAAGCGCAGACCGTTGATAAAATCAACAACTTCAAAGATAACGACAAATGGGGGATTGGAATGGCAATCATTGCAATAGGAGTTGTATTTGTTGTATTAGTAGGACTATATTTGTTATTCAATTTAGTCGGAAGTTGGGGACTCTCCCTCACTCATAAACGTGCAATGAAAACCTTCGGTATGAGTAAAGAAGAAGCCAAAGGTATTGCTCAACAATCGGGTGAAATCTATGCCGCGATTGCGATGGCTATTTACGAAGCCACTGAATTGCACGATGAAGAAAATACAATTCTCACTATTAAAAATACGGTGCGTAATTATTCTCCATGGAGTTCGAAAATTTACACATTGAGAGAAATGCCCAAAAGATAGAAGTTATATATAAGTTATAAATTATACAATCGATGAATAATTATAAATATACAATTAACGGAAATGTTTATAAGGTTGTTATAAACAGAATTGAAGATACTGTTGCCGATGTTGAAGTAAACGGTACTTCTTACAAAGTCGAAATGAACCGACCTGCCAAAACGCAGATTGTTACGATCAATCGACCGATTCAGACTCCGCTTAAGCCTGTTGCCCAAGTGCAAAAGGGCAATCCAAAAGCTTCAGCTTTGCGTTCGCCATTGCCCGGCATCGTTTTGGACATATTCTGTAAAGTAGGCGATAGTGTAAAGAAAGGACAGAAGATGATGGTTTTGGAAGCCATGAAAATGGAAAACGTCATCAATGCCGACAAAGACGGGGTTGTAAAAGAGATTAAAGTAAATAAAGGAGATTCTGTCTTGGAAGGTGCAGATCTCTTCATAATCGAATAATCAATCGAAGCCGTATGAATTTTGTATCATTTTTAGGAGAAAATCTTCACACTTTCTTCGCATACACCGGTTTTGCCAACGTCACATGGGGACACATCCTGATGATTGTGATAGGTTTGTTATTTATCTATCTGGCAATTTCCAAAGAATTTGAACCATTGTTATTGATTCCCATTGGTATTGGGATATTAATAGGTAATATTCCTTTTAAAGACGCCGGTTTACAATTAGGCATTTTTGAGGAAGGTTCTGTGTTAAATACATTGTATCAAGGAGTAGCCAAAGGATGGTATCCTCCTTTGATATTTCTTGGAATCGGGTCTATGATTGACTTTTCATCATTAATAGCCAATCCGAAATTGATGTTGATTAGCGCTGCGGCGCAATTTGGAATTTTCGGCGCTTACATGCTGGCTCTATTATTAGGCTTTGAGCCTGATCACGCGGGAGCTATCGGAATGATTGGCGGAGCGGATGGTCCATCGGCTATCTTCCTTTCGTCTAAATTAGCTCCGGAACTATTGGGCGCTATCGTGATTTCGGCTTATGCCTATATTGCATTGATTCCTTTGATACAACCCTTTGTCATGCGTTTGCTTACGACCAAGAAAGAACGGCTGATCCGAATGAAACCGCCCCGTGCTGTTTCTCAAACGGAGAAAATCATTTTTTCGATTTTGGGCTTATTGTTCACTTGTTTTTGGGTGCCTTCAGGACTTCCTTTGTTAGGTATGTTGTTTTTTGGTAATTTATTGAGGGAATCCGGCGTAACCCGCCGTTTAGCAGACACGGCGCGAGGTCCGTTGAATGATATCGTCATCATTTTGTTAGGTTTAACTGTTGGAGCTTCTATTCAAGCGCCCCAATTTCTTACATTAAATACGGTGAAAATATTTGGCTTAGGCATTGTATCATTCATTATTGCTACAGCGGCAGGCGTTTTGTTCGTCAAGTTTTTCAATTTATTCTTGAGAAAAGGAAACAAAATAAACCCGTTAATCGGGAATGCCGGCATATCCGCAGTTCCCGACTCAGCGAAAATTTCTCAAAAAGTGGGATTGGAATACGACAGTACAAATCACTTATTGGCGCACGCCATGGGTCCGAATGTAGCTGGAGTAATCGGCTCGGCGATCGCTGCCGGAATGTTATTGGGATTCTTGGGATAAGAATAATTCAAAACAAATGATAAAGAGAGAGGGTGTCATTGACGCCCTCTTTTTTGTGTAATTTCAGAACACAACCTCATAATCCTTGCGGGTTTCATTGTTTGCTCTATCTCTCACTACCAAAGTCAACGTTTGTTTTCCCGTTTTCATTCTTTTCGCATCGTAATCGCAAAAAAGTGAACGAGTTTTTGCATCGTATTCAAAAAGAGCGAATTTCCCGTCCAATCTTCCCTGATAGAAATCGATTCCGCTTAATTCATCCCAAATTTTGAATGAAATACGCTTGTTTACAGTCCATTTATCGGGATTTTGAGGAACAACAACTGGCGGAACCGTATCAATAGTTACCGTAAATTTTCCTAATTCCTGAATCTGTGTTGTGAGTTTACTTGATATGTATTTACCTCCCAGCCAAGCGAATTTGTTATTGTTAACCGAAACGATGCCATATTTACTTTTGTCGGGGTAGGAATCGTTTGTAATACTCAACGTGAGTGAGCAATAGCTTTGTAAAGGCGCTCGTTCTCCAAAAGAATAGATTGGAGCAAAAGAGGTAATCAAACCATTGTAAAGATTGTCTTTTATGATGTTAGGGTTTATATAAATATCGTTATATAAACTTCCTTCCGGAACAGTCAGCGTCATCCCGCTTCCATTGTATTCATTATTGCGGTTATAGGAGAATAGAACGCCTTTCTTCTTTCCGTCCGGAATCGGACGCTTTTCGCCGATAATGTTAAAACTGAAAGTAGTCGTGTTGCCATACGCATCTTTAAGAATATATTCGCAGGAATAGGTTTTAGATTCTTGTATGGAAATAAGACCGTTTGAATGGGAGCGATAGATTCCGAGTTTATTTCCGGGGTCGATGAACGATTTCATGAAAAACGCTTGGTGTGTTTTCCATTCATTCCAGTCGATGAAGCTGTTGATATAGCGTGTTTCACTGAAATAAAAACCATCCATTACGGAATGATACACTTCCGTATTATTCACTCGAAGCTGAATTTCTTTTACGCCATAAATATTTGAAACGGCATTCATTTTATCGTATGCTTTTATTCCTACCCCAATCGTACCCCAAGCTTTAACCGGTTTAGCAAGGGCGTATTGTCCTTTTTTATTTTTGATAACGTTGATTATTTGTGTGTTGACGCTACCGTTGACAATTCCTTTTCCCTGCTGGGGGAAAAATGCCAATCCTCTGATTTCCGGAGGACGACTGTCTTTCACGCGGGTTTTAAATTCAGGCAAAGGATCGACGGCTTTTTCTGTTTCCGTATTGCGTAATTCAAAATGCAAATGGGGTCCGCCGGAATCTCCGTTATTTCCGCTATAAGCGATTACTTCTCCTTGCTTGACCGGAAATTGTCCGGCGGAAAAAATCAGATTGACGGAAAATGACTCGTTGACGTACTGGCTATCTCTCACTGCTGATTCTATTTTCGGGGCGAAACGTTCCAAATGTCCGTAAACGGAAGTTGTTCCGTCGGGGTGGTTAATATAAACAGCCCGTCCAAAGCCATACGGACCGACGTATATTCGGGAAACAAAACCTGCTTTGACTGCACTGACCGGATGACCGATTGTTCCTTGCGTTTTGAAATCAAGTCCCGAATGAAAATGGTTGCTTCGCAATTCGCCGAAGTTACCGCTCAAATAGAGCGGAATGTCTAAGGGAGCTGTTAGTTTCTGAGCGTAGATACAGATGGAAAAGCAAAACAGTAGCAAGAAAAACAATAACCGGTTCATTCGACTAATTCTCCTTTCCCTTGTCGCACAATTTCTATTTCATCGTTCGTACAATTCACTATTGTTGAAGGTTCTAATCCTCCATAGCCGCCATCGACTACCGCATCGACTTCATTGCCGTATTCCTCTTCTATTAATTCGGGGTCAATACTGTATTCCACTCCCCATGGCTCTTTATCACGGATGGAAGTGGTGAGGAGCGGGTTTCCTAATTCCCGGACTAAGGTCAGCGTGATGTTGTTGTCGGGAACTCTAATTCCTACCTCTTTCCGGTTCTTGTATATTTTGGGCAGACTGTTTGTTGCGTTCAAAATAAATGTAAATGGACCGGGAAGATTACGTTTCATCAGTTTGAATATCGTGTTGCTCACTTTGGCATATTCACTGATATTACTTAAATCGGGACATATAATGGATAGACTGTTTTTTTGCGGATTAAGCCCTTTCATTTTGCATATTTTTTCTACGGCGCGAACGTTTAAAGCATCACATCCCATGGCATAAACGGTATCGGTGGGATAAATAATTATCCCGCCTTCCCTGAGAATGTTGATGACTTTATCGACTTCCCGCTGATTAGGATTTTGTTCGTAGAGACGTATTAACATAATAATTGAGTAATTGAATAATTGAATAACTGAAGGGTTGAACCCGTTATTCAATTATTCCGTTATTTATTTCAACCACTGGTCGAACCAGCGGAAAAATTCACGTTGGAACAATATGCCGTTTTGCGGTTGCAATATCCAGTGGTTTTCGTCGGGAAATATCAATAACCGTGAAGGGATTCCACGCAATTGGGCGGCATTGAACGCCATCATTCCTTGTGAAGCCAAAATCCGGTAATCTTTTTCACCACAGCTTATGGCAATCGGCGTATCCCATTTGTCTATAAACTTGTGAGGAGAATTGGCAAAACTGTTTTGTGCAATTTTATTGGATTTATCCCAAAAAGGACCTCCCAAGTCCCAATTGGCGAACCACATTTCTTCAGTTTCGAGGTATTGGGCTTCCAAATCGAAAATGCCGGCATGCGCCCAAAAAGCTTTGAAGCGTTTGTTGTGATTGCCCGCAATCCAATAAACCGAAAAACCGCCGTAGCTTGCGCCCGTACAACCTAACTTGTCTGCATTCACAAATGGTTCTTTAGCCATAGCGTCGATAGCCGAAAAATAATCCTTCATGTTTTGACCTCCATAATCGCCGCTGATTTCTTCGTTCCATTCCTTACCAAAGCCCGGAAGTCCGCGCCGGTTGGGAGCTACAACAATATAACCGTGAGCAGCCATCAATTGCAGATTCCATCGTACAGACCAAAATTGGCTGACTGTATTTTGAGGTCCTCCTTGGCAATACAAAAGTGCCGGATATTTTTTAGATGCGTCGAAATTCGGAGGATAAACAATCCATGTCAGCATATCTTTTCCGTCGGTCGTTTTAATCCATCGATCTTCCACTTTACCCATGGTTATCCGCTTGAGTATATCCGTATTTTCCTGCGAGATATTGGTTTCTTTTCCATCCGGACTGACGGCATAGACTTCGTTCGGAGCCGACATCGACTGGCGCAGACCAATCAAACAGCCGTTCGCACAAGCTACGGAAGTATAATCGTGTTGCCCCTGGGTAATTGGCGTAATGGTTACCTTTTCATCAGCTTTAGGTAGTTGAACTTCAAATAATTGGGTAGTTCCTTTTACGCAAGCGACCATATAAAGGGATGAAGAGGCGGCGTTCCAGCAAAACGCGTCGGCATTGTAATCGAAATCGGCGGTCAGATAGGTTTTCTTTCCTGTTTCAAGATTCTGAATGAACAATCGGTTTTTATCCGATTCATAACCGTCGCGTTCCATACTTTGCCATGCGACATACTTTCCATCAGGAGAAAAACTCGGATTAACGTCGTATCCCTTATTTTCTTCGGTAATATCTTTTGTTTCTTTGGTTTCAATATTGTAAAAATAAATATCCGAATTAGTGGAAAGCGCATAAGCTTTCCCCGTTTTTTTGCGGGAAGTGTAAGCAACGATTTTACTGTCGGGCGACCAGTCGAATTGCTCGATTCCTCCATAAGGACGCAAGGGCGATTCATACGGTTCGCCTGCCATGATATCGATTATATTGCTCAGCGAACGACCGTCGAAATCGGCAATGAAAGGGTGGGGGACTGCTGTTACCCATTCGTCCCAATGTTTATACATCAAGTCGTCAATGATTCGTCCGCTTGCTTTGTCCAAATCGGGATAGCGGTCGGCGCTTGTCTTAAACGTTTTTACCGTGCTGATAAACAAAACTTTTTTACCGTCGGGCGAGAATTTGAATCCTTCGATTCCTTTTTCGATCGTACTCAGTTGCGTTCTTTCTTTTCCGTCGGGGTCCATTTTCCATAGTTGAGAATCGTAGAGAAAAGCGATTTTCTTACCTTCATTTATCCATTGCGGATTGCTTTCGCTTTTCGGGGAAGAGGTGATCTGTTGTTTGGCGCTTCCGTCGATACCAACCGAGAAAAGTTCCTTATTGCGTTTATTCAAAGCGATATCGGTGTAGGTTACGCCGTACAGGACAGTTTTGCCATCGGGGGAAACGGCTGCATCACTTACTTGTCCGAGCAGTTGCAAGATTTCGGCAGACATCCGTCCGTCCGGAACCTCAACCGCTTTTTTACCGATAATCGGTTCTTCATTTCCGGTTGACTTTTTTTCATTACAAGCTGTAAATAAGAACATCAAAATAAAAATATAATATGAATATTTCATCGTTAAAATAGTATTAATATAATTGAGAACAAAGGTAGTCAAATATTTGCAGAGTTAGATGTTTTTTTATGGATAAAATTAGTATCTTTGCATTTTCATAAATATTGTACGGCTATGATTTACAAATTTGATTTTCTTGTTATTGGTTCAGGGATTGCAGGTATGAGTTATGCCTTGAAAGTTGCCGATAAAGGTAAAGTTGCGCTTCTTTGCAAAACTACGTTGGAAGAAGCCAACACGTTTTATGCACAAGGAGGAATTGCTTCGGTCACCTTGCCTTGGGATGATTTTGAAAAGCATGTTCAAGACACATTAATCGCCGGAGACGACATTTGTGATAAGCAAGTCGTTGAAAAAGTCGTTCGGGAAGCTCCTCAACAAATTGAAGAACTAATTCGCTGGGGCGTCGATTTTGACAAGAACCAAGCAGGCGGATTCGATTTGCACAAAGAGGGCGGTCACTCCGAATTTCGTATTCTTCATCACAAAGACAACACAGGACAAGAAATACAGGAAAGTTTAATTAATGCCGTCAAACGGCATCCGCAAATTCAAGTATTTGACCATCATTTTGCGATTGAATTATTGACGCAACATCATCTGGGTGAAAAAGTGACGAAAGATACTCCCAATATCGAATGTTACGGCGCGTATGCCTTAGACGAAGCAACGAACGAAATTCACACATTCCTTTCGAAAGTGACGATGATTTGTACCGGCGGAATCGGGAATGTTTATCAGACTACGACCAATCCGGTAGTTGCTACAGGCGACGGAATTGCAATGGTTTATCGTGCAAAAGGATTAGTTAAGGACATGGAGTTTGTGCAGTTTCATCCGACCGCTTTGTATAATCCGATGGAACGTCCGTCGTTTCTAATCACCGAAGCCTTGCGTGGTTATGGCGGGGTCTTGCGCAATCGCGAAGGAAAAGAGTTTATGTATAAATACGATGAGCGAGGTTCGTTGGCACCGCGCGATATTGTCGCCCGCGCTATCGACAGCGAGATGAAAAACAGCGGGAGCGATTTTGTCTATTTAGATGTAACTCATAAAGATGCAGAAGAAACAAAAAGAGAATATCCTACTATTTACGAAAAATGCCTGAGTGAAGGAATTGACATTACGAAAGATTATATTCCGGTTGCACCGGCTGCACACTACCTTTGCGGCGGAATTGTAGTAGATTTGGACGCCCGAACGACTATTAACCGGTTGTACGCCGCAGGCGAATGTTCACGTACCGGACTGCATGGAGCAAACCGCCTTGCTTCCAATTCTTTATTAGAAGCAATTGTATATGCCGATGCTGCCGCCAAACATTCTATTGCCAATTTGAATCATTATTCGTTTCAAGAAGGCATCCCTCTATGGAATGATAAAGGCACTTCCTTGACCGAAGAAATGGTTTTGATTACTCAGAGCGCAAAAGAAGTAGGGTCGATAATGAGCAATTACGTGGGCATCGTTCGTTCCAATTTGCGCTTGGAGCGAGCATTGATACGATTAGAAATCATTTACAAAGAAACGGAAAATTTGTTTATCCGTTCCACCGTTTCACGCGACATCTGTGAATTGCGAAATATTGTTAATGTCGGCTATCTGGTTATCAAACAAGCGATGGAGCGGAAAGAAAGTCGCGGATTACATTTCACGATTGATTATCCGAAGAGGAGAGGTATAAATAATTGTAAATAATCACTTATTTTATGAGTATATGAAATTTATAACATATCCATTATACCAATAATTTGATTGAGGTTTTTGAGACAGCTTCACATAATAGTAGTATTTTCCATTTTATAGTGAATAATTTGTTCCTCTGAATATCCTGTAAGTCTGACAATTGTATCTATTGAAATATACTTTTATTGTATGTTTCCATATCTTCTTCCGTTAATCGGTTTTTTTCTGCTAACTCAAATAATTTCTCAAATATAAATGTTTTTTCTGAATCCAACAATAAAATACCGGATAATTTTTTATTTAACTCCTCCTTCATTTCATGTACGTATGGATACATTTCATGTATGCTGAATGTTATTTTATGTATTACCTCATTCTTTGTTATTTTTAATAAAATTTCGTATATATATTTGTGGCAAATATTCATAAGTTTTTTATTCACACATAATAACTTTTTAAAAATGAAAATGAAAATTTACAAACAAATTAAACTTCTGTGTTTATTCGTAGTTTTTTCGCTTGGGAGCTTGGTTAGCGCGCAAGCGCAAGACTCTCCTCCAAATTTATGGGCTGCTCAAACAGTGAACGGCGTTGCCACAGTAAATTATCCTCAGTATGTAGTTTATGGAGTTGCGGGACAGGATGGTGGAATTTTCGCAAGCCCCGTTTCGGGCGATTTGGTTATACCTGAGACAGTAATGACAGTAAATGGAGAAATTTTCAACTTGGGCACTGGTATCATTACTAGTTTCAACTTTCAGGGTCCTTATACCGTTACAGAAATCGACCTCTCTTCCATGTCGGATGTGAATCGCGCTGGCATAACAAGTGTTTCAATTCCAAATACTGTAACAACTATCGGTAGCATTGCAAATTGTAAGAATATGACAAGTATTGTCATACCATCCTCAGTTACCGCAATTAGAAGTAATGCTTTTCAAAACGATTCATCGCTTGTATCGGTTACCATTCCCGAAACGGTTGCTACGATGGGAGGCAACGTTTTTCTAAACTGCACCTCTTTAGAAAGCGCAAACATATTGAACAGCACAATTTTTGATTATCAGTTTAGTAATTGTACAGCGTTGAAAGACGTGACAATTTCAAATAATGTGTCAAACATTGGCGCCAATGTTTTTGGTAATTGCCCAAGTGTGGAAACATTGACTGTACCAACTTCAGTAACATCTATTAATGGAAGTTCTTTTAGTGGATTAACGGGCTTGAAAAACTTAAACTATTATGCAAAAACCGTTTCGGTTAGTTTTAGCGGTTTACCCATCGAGAATTTAGATTTGACTGGAGTAGAAACAATTGCTAATTTCGCATTTCAAAATTGTACCGAATTAAAAACTGTCATCTTGTCCGAATCGTTGACAACCATTGGACAATCTGCCTTTCAAAGCGATTCATCGCTTGTATCGGTTACTATTCCTTCATCGGTTACTACCCCCGGTTTTGCATCATTTAAAAGCTGTACTTCTTTAGAAAGCGCTGTCATATTGAACAGCACAATTGCCGGTTATGAGTTTAGTAATTGTACAGCGTTGAAAGACGTGACACTTTCAAATAATGTAACAACAATCAGTGGATATGCTTTTGAAAATTGTCCAAGCGTGGAAACATTAACTGTCCCAGCTTCATTAACAAGCGGTAATCTTGTTGCTTTTAGCGGATTAACGGGCTTAAAAAACTTAAACTTTTATGCAAATAGAGTTACTGGTAGTAATTTCAACGGTTTACCTATCGTAAATTTGGATTTGACAGGGGTACAAACTATTGATCTAAGCGCTTTTCAAAATTGCACTCAATTGAAAAACCTCATTCTGTCCGATTCAATGAAAACCATTGGCCAATCTGCTTTCCAAAATTGTACCGATTTGCAAGCGGTAACGGTAGGATGGCAAACACCATTATCTGTTCCTACAAATGTATTTGCCAATGTCAATACAGTAGCGGATACTCTGTACGTTCCTGCCGGAACCGCCGCGCTCTATCAAGCAGCTCCTGTATGGAAAGATTTCGGAACCATCATTGAACTCGCTGCTCCAATAACTCCTGTCTTATCCGTATCGCCGGATTCATTGAACTTTGCTGCAACAGGAGGAGAGCAAACGTTCACTATATCTTCCAATACCGATTGGACAGTCAGCAACACCTCTTCGTGGCTTACCGTTTCTCCTGCTTCTGGAAATAGCGACAGCACAATAACCGTTGCAGCTACCGCAAACACAGCAACCACTCAACGGACGGCAACAATCACCGTCAGCGGAACAGAGGTTGATGCACAGGTAATTAGTATAACTCAGGATGCCGCTCCCAATCTTGATTCGATTGCAGTCAATAATGCAAAAGCGATTATCGAAGCGGCAAGTTATACCGTATCTCAAGACACAGCAAACACCGAACCAACAATAGCAGCTTGGTTGGTCGAACAAATCAACACTCTCACGGGAATGAGCGATACCGGTATAACAGTGACCGCAGACGACATTACATTAGACAGCTTTAATCCTGCTCTAACCGGAAACGGACATTTTACCTTTACAGTTTCACTCACCAAAGGCAGCA
>Ga0123354_10004822_pt1 | contig 19302 bp, 12 predicted proteins | sample TergutLab28metaG_2_FD_97872 | JGI IMG/M metagenome (GOLD analysis project Ga0123354, IMG submission 97872) | Labiotermes labralis P4 segment gut microbial communities from Petit-Saut dam, French Guiana - Lab288 P4 | ecosystem: Host-associated > Arthropoda: Insects > Digestive system > Gut ...
CTTAAGTACCACTGAAATAATCGGCGATTTTTCAGACGCAGTAACGGTTGCCGAAACAACCACGCTCTCGCCTGACTGGGGGGATTCGATACTCCTGATCAAATTGGTAATTTCAGGAGGTGATGTGTCTTCGATCGGTTTTTCACAATTGAAAACACAAAAAGACAAAAAGATGGCACGGAGTTGGAGGGGGGGAAGGTTTTTTTTTGGGGGGGGGGGGGGGGGGGAGGGTTGGGGTGGAATGTGGAATTTCCTACAAGCTTTGCAAATGTTAATGATCACATCCTTCAACTTCTTCCATGGCCTTGCATAAAAATGGCTTATTTTCTGGTTCCCTCTAACAACAACAAAACACAGTATCCCACTAACTGTGCCCCTGAGCCTAGTTAGGACAACACCAGCTCCTTTACACAAGGCAACTGCCAGAAATTTACCTTCATATTAAAGCTGAAACATTGGACAGGAGCCCTGTCAGTTAAGTGTTTTGCTAGAGATAGTGGTCACGGCATGTGTAAAATGTTTTATGTTGATCCAAATGTGCTCATATGCGACAGTGTTGTAAAATGCAGCAGCACAGAAAGAATGACACTCAAAGTTTTCTAAAAAAAATTATCCTGTGTCAACTGTACTATGCAAAGGAACAATATACAAACAGACAAACAATTCTAAATGACAAGTTCAAACTGAACAAAAAGAAAATATGAAAAAATTTCGAGGATTTGTTTTCTGCAATATGGTGCCATGTCACCAAGTAATTAGATCCCGACATTTCAAAGGAATGAAGTACCATCATCTTCAAATGTCAATAGATCCCAGAAAAATTCTTCTAGGACTTCTCTTTAAGACACTAGGACTGATGACTCAGTGCCACAGTGTGATCAGAGAACGAAATCCTAACCTACCCATTTTTAAATTAACATTGCTATATCCAGTTAATTCTGGCACAATTTATCACAGAATTAACAGAAAAAAAATGTATAGTTACTTCTTGCAGGACAATACCACGGCCCACACAACAATATTCTCAAACAGGTAACCTAAAAGAGCTATATGGTAAACAGTTGATACCTAGCCCACTGAAGTCTCCTAGTTATCCAGATTTTAACCCATGAAATTATGATTTGTCAGGGACACAGAAAGATAGAGTTTGTGACCCAACCATGTTCACTACAAGAACCTAAAGGACAATATTCAAAGAATACACACCATTATTTCAAGAAAACAGCTCAGTTGTGGGTCAAGAAATACAAGGTGTGAAGTGTGCTTAGAAGCTGGAGGTTGGCACTTCTAGAATCTTTTACGAAATAAGATAAGTCGTATTGCAGTGGAAAAATAGACTCTTAAATTCCCAGCAGATATAAACTCCAATGTGATAAAGCTCTGATAACAGCTGGCGTGTTCAGGATCATGATTAGGGGCCTTCTCTCTACTGCTTGTATGAAGGAAGAATGTTTCTCTAATATACTAATACATACAAAATCTGCCTCAACTGAGAGAATGCCATAATACTATGTGTGAATTCAGATATTTGTTGAAGTCAACAAATATACCCTGGCTTTAATTTGTAGATGTGAACAATTCCAGTCATCTATAAGCCTGTTGGGACAAAACATTATACAAATGAGGTTAGTCTTCTGCCTTGTAAGACCATGTAGTTGTATCAGAGGATACCAACTGCCTCAAACAAGGGTTAGGCCTCATTTCCTGATGCTCATCTGCTGTGGCCCTGAAAAAGGCTCTCCTCCAATGTTTTACTTTTTTATGGTCTTCAAGTCCCCTTTTAAGACTGAAATATTGTGCACGGGCTGCTTTGTATCTTCACATTCCTGGCCACTGTTTTCATCGGCCTGGAGTGGGATCTACTGCCTTGCCACCTCCCAAGAGTTTTCCTTACAACCCCCCTACATAACTCACCACATATGTACCCTATTCACCTTGACCCTGCAGGATGGAAGCAGCAAGCTCACCCAAAACACTCCATCAGAATAGGACTACACAGTATCACAATCCTCAAATTCATAACCTAATACACATCACTGTAAAAAACTCCTACCTTATAAGGTTAAAAAAAATTACAAAAATAATGATATCTATGTATGAATATGGTTAACATGATAATTAGCAAGGGGAAAATTTAGTACTCAAAGAAAAACTTGTTCCACTGCCATTTTGTCCATCACAAATCCCGTTCTAGAACATAATCCATGTCTGTACTGTGAGAAGCTGATGGCCACAAAAAGAGTTGAACTGTGTTAGGTCCACTGTGCCAAGTTTGAAACTAGCTCCATCTAATGTATCCAAAACAAGGGGTTTTATATTACTTCCACCTACTGCCAGAAGCAGAAACATTGTTTATATCAAGTACACATCAGACAACAGAAAGTTCAACATTATATTCTTACAAAAGTTACTCAAGTGTAGAGTGCTTAACATGAAGAGCACATTCATATCTGCAACACGTACTTACATTAGGATAAGACTCTGCAGCAGACCAGTACATTCTGATGAAACTGCCAGAGTACAGGCTAAGACACATTTTGGAACTGGGCTGTTGAATTTCTCCTCTGATTTTAATACAGCCAACCACCATGCAAGGAAGTAAGATTTGAAACACAACTTGCCAGGTTTTTTGTGATTTAACTAATAAACACCTAATAAAGAGTTCGTGATTTCATATTCTTTTATTACATTACATGGGCAGCCAAGCAAACAATTACTCACACATAACAGTCAGGTAATTTCTACCTGCCACATTAATATTCTGGTTCAGTAGCCTAAATAAATTTTTCAGTATTAAATATGACCTATGCGTGTGTATTCAGTGCCATAATGAACACTGTGCCAATCCATAAGGAAGTTACTGCCCTGTCTAACTTCCTCCTGATGTGACACCTGCCTGGCCCAAACAACAGCAGTTTACATGGTTTGGTGGTCTGGAGAGGGCAATATTTAAAATTATTTCCCTTTCAGCAATCCTACCATGCTGGACAAGGCTTTGTAATCTCTCCCTGTCCCATGGCTCTGGGTGACAAAATCCACATCATCCTGCCTACATAACTTGCTTTCATCCTCATCCCATTTCAACCTTGATGACGGAGGCAGCACTCTGTTCTAAAATGCCGATATTTACCAACACTTCTAAATGACGTGTTACCCAAAATACCAGAATCTTAAACTGTTGTGAAACACTCAAACTATGACGGGGTGGTGGTAAGTCCATAACCCGACCTACTTCCCGATGTCGTAGGATGGAATCGATAGTGTCGTTGGAAAGAGGGGTCTGTTCATGTGCCGAATTGCAAGTCTTTCTTGTTACAGAGGCTGAAGGGAAGCATGTCAGGCAACGCGCGCGATTTCAACAACATGGAGACGCGAGCTGTCAAAGTTACCCCCCCCCCCTGCAAGGCAAGGCGCCGAAGAACATTCACGCCATTCTGAAAGAAACATTTGGGGAACATGCACTATCGTATGCCACCGTCAAAAACTGGGTAGCCCAATTTAAACTTGGTGATTTTTCCACCTGTGATGCGCCTCGTCCCGGACGACCCAAAACAGTGACCACCTCGGAGATTATTGATCAAATTCACGAGCTAATCTTGGAAGACCGTCGGTTTTCGGTTAAATCAATAGCTCAGCAACTGGACATCTCACGTGAGCGGGTTGGGTCCACCATTCATGAAGATTCGGACATGCGGAAGTTCTCCGCGAAGTGGGTCCCGATATGCCTGAACGCGGATCAAAAACGTCAACGCTGCCAGACGTCTAAGCAACTTTTGGATTTTTTTTTCAGCGCGATTCAAATGATTCCTTTCGCGATTGGTGACCATGGACGAAACCTGGTCATATTACAATGACCCGGAGGCAAAGCAACAATAAATGGAGTGGCGGCATAGCGGCTCACCCCGCACGCTCCAAAAAATTCAGAGGGGAAAAATCCGTTGGAAAAGTTCTCGCCTCGATATTTTGGGATCATGACGGCATCCTCCTCACTGATTATCTTCCAAAGGGCCAAACTATCAACGCTGAGTTTTACTCGTCTCTGCTGGTGCAATTGAAGGACTTTTGAAGGAAAAACGCCGCGGGAAGGTCACCAAGGGGGTCCTGTTCTTGCACGACAATGCCTCGGCTCACCGGGCACTTGCAACCCAGAAGAAACTGGCCTACCTGGTCTTCCAATGTCTTGATCACCCACCCTATTCTCCGGATCTGGCCCCGTCGGACTACCACCTGTTCCCTGACAGAAAAAACGATTGAAAGGTCGACATTTTTCGCCCGACGCGGAGGTCATTGTTGCCACGGAGACCTGGTTGGACGGACAACCTGATTTTTTTTTGAGTGGCTTACAAAAGTTCGAGCAACGGGCTAAAAAGTGTATTGAGCTTCGTGGGGAGTATGTTGAATAAATCCCGAGTTTATTCCCTGTAGCTTGTTTCCTTCCTGGTCGGGCTATGGACTTTTCAGCACCCCCTCTTATAAAACACATACACAGCTTGTGTCAAACCCAGTAACTTATGCTGCATGTCTCTATGCAAATTCTACTGAAGGAACTAACTAAACTAATTTAACTGAAACAGTAAAGTCTCAACACTGCTCCAAAAGGACACACACATCTGGTACATCTTATACAAACTCATAATAAAGATAAGACTTGAAGATGCACATGGTTTGTCATTAACATGTACCTATTATATCAGTCATTAAAATTTACAGTGCCAAATTTTTACAAACATCTAATTATTGGCTGAACCTGAAGTACCATCAGCACAAAATGGCTCAACCCACACACTTTAAGTTCAGTGTGCTGAACTGTCAATGTGTTTGCATATACAATGATGGGTTTAAAAGATATGTCTTGGCAATACAACATGCTTTCTTCTAAATCAATATTTATCGGAGCTTTCTATTACAGCTTATACTGTATTAATAAAACTATTTAATGCACTTGAAAGTGTACTGTAATGGATAATACAAAACAAATAGCACAATGAGCTGTCCTCACAATAATAGAAATATGACCTTGTAAATATATCATACCACAAGGAGTCTCTTTTCTTTCCACAATAAAACAAATTAACAATAATAAAATATTTAAATGATATGCAGTTAAAGTACAAACACATTAATGAAAAAATTTACGATCGGTACACAAATGGTGCAGAGCTACTGTCAAACTAAGGCAAGAGACAGAGGTGTAAATGCAAGAAAACCTGAGGGAATACAACAAACTTCTGTTCTGGTAATATTTTATGAGCATAATGAGAAAAAACTTGGCCTCTGTTCAGTACCTGTGGCCCTCCACTTTCATTCAAATTTGAAAATAATGCACAAGGTTTGTGCCATTTCAAAAGTCATTATTTTGCAATATGAAGCAAACTGAATTGCACCACCGCACATTAACGTTGATGAAATGCTGCGCATTCACTAATTTCAGCACATAATACCCACATGAATAATAGATGTAATACAGAAAGGTAATATACTGCTGGTATTCCTACGGCATGTGCACATTCTAGGACTACAACATGCAAATCAGGGGTTCACCAATTGCTCCCTTTCCAACCAACATTAAGAGGATAGTACAAATTTTGGAACATAGCTCCTATTAAATGTACTTTCCATCTCCATACAATCATCAGATAAAATTCATAGCAACTTTATAATCTAGCATTATGCCAAAGTACATGCCCTTTTCCAACTTAATGTTCTACAGTGAATGCCAAATGTTTATTCATGTGGCCATACTGTTGGTATTTACGGAGGAATGCATTTAAAAAAGCAGAGCATAGGAATGCTTATGTTACCCAGACACTACCCCATTTGTTTGAAAGTCATACAAACTAAATGAACACAAAAAATAATTCTACATCACACTTTTTACTTTAAAAACTAGTGTCATTCAATTCAAATTAAGTGCTCATATGTCATCTAATTTAATGCTTGTCATTTTTAAGACAAAACAGGATGATAAACCAATGCCTTGCCCAATCTACATTCTGTGTATTGCAAGATTTAACTTTTAAATGACCACTGCATCTTTTGAAGACATGGCTATGGTATCCCGAGCTGGCCCACTGTAGATTAAAAGATACAGCCTAGCAGGGAGTACAGCTTCTAACAACTGGTGCTTGAAGAATTTAGGTTCTCACAGATGTGGTGACAAAGATTCAAGTCTTCTGTGGTGTTACACTACGTCCAAGACAAAGGTATGCTCCTGAGGATGACGATACTACACTCATTTGAAACACAGTAATGACTACTAGCTAGCACACTGTAAAATCCCAGGAGCCTTAAATATTCTTCTGTGTATTGTTTCTAAAAGTTATATTTTAACTCTGTCTGTTCTAACCATTTTGACGATTTATGTCCTAACTCTGATAGAAGATGTACCAAGGAAATCAACTGTTCACTGTAGGACACATTTCTATAATCACATATTTATATGTTTGTATTAAATTCTATCACACAGTGTTTTTCAGCCAGATTTAAAATTTGATAAACATATAAAATTTTATGCTCCCATACCTCGTTAGGAATTGCACTGACATACTGGCATAAATTCTAGAGTTTTAAGACACATGAATGAAGATTATTTACATGTGAACTTTTTTATCTGAATTCTGATCCACTACAACAGTTCTACAGCTCAACAATACATTCATCCCTGCACAATGTTAGGAGTATGCTCAATAAATTATTGTTATATTTTTATCCTCATTACTATATCAGAACTATCAAATGGTGTAAAGTACATCTGAAACTGGACCACCCACCCCTAATTTAAGAGACAATATAAAAGTGAATTGCTCTACCTTTTACATATTTAGATGCAAGGGAATCTTGACATACCGGAGAAATGGAAAAGGGTCAACACCAATCCAGTCAGCAGCTAGTGCCCTGACCTACAAATGAACCTGGCACCACCTGAATGCAAGTCCTGTGTGTCACAGCTGCACAACAAAGTCTACAATGCCAAGCCCATTTTCACTGATAGTGTCAAGTAAATTGCCTTTCCTAATTTTCAGTCTGTCTCTCCTATTTTCAAGTTAAAAATATCACCTCTTCATACTTCTGCACTGAAATCTCCCATGTCATACTTGAACTGCTCAAACATGCACCTTAGTTCCTCATAAAAGCTGCCCCATGAACCATAATTTTTATTCTCTGTTGTCACATGCACATTCAGATCACCAACTTCTAACTTATTATAAACAACACAGTTAACAAACTCTAGCTGTCCTAACTGCACATTTTATTCCTTCATGTACAAGGAGGCCTGTCTGTATGTCATATTAGTATTCCTACCTCCACAGACAAATGTAATAATTGCCTGCTGTTCCATACCACCCTTGTCCCATCTGACCAATGGTACTCCTGCTAAATCGACTGGTAATGTATACTTTGCTAATAATCTTCCTGATTTTTCCCCAATAAACCTGACCTACATACTCCTAACATTAAGTTCCAAAACTGATGTTCAGTTTTTGCTGCTTATGGCATGTCAAGGAATCCATCCCCAAGAAAAGTTCTGTAACACTATCATGTTACAAAGGCAGGAGCTGTCAGCCACCCTGTCAACTGCCAAGCTACAAGATGACCCCTTTTTGGCTGTCTGTGACTGGTTATTTGACAAATTCACAATTACTCCCCATATCTGGAGGATGCCCCTCCCACCTACAACCTGCAGACACCGAGGTGACAATGGTCCAACATAACACACAACACTCAACAGTTGTGTAATGAATGTAATACTGAATAAATAACTGTAAGTACACATGCATTACTACATCATCCAAGGTTACACACACACACACACACAAAACAAACTATTTAAATATTACATTTTTATATGTTTTCAACTACCAATGTCCTAACAGCTCCAATAATTTGTGTATGTCTTACAATAATGGTGTCAGAGACAGTCCAAGTGTTCACTAACACTTCCAAAGTCCTCCAATGCAAATCAAGACATAATACGAAGCTCCTGAGATGTACAAGTGTTGTTCCCACTTCATAAATTCACAAGACAACCATGAAGGTATTGATGTCTATGCCAGGAAGCAAAGAAGTACTAAGATGCATTGTTGTCAGTGGCACACTAGTTACACGAAGTTTAATTAGAAGTGCAAAATTCATATCCATAGTAGCAATGTCTCAATATTAAACTCAGAACAGTCAGATGGGAGCATGGACGTGTGGATCAATAAGACACATGTAGCAAACTACCAGTGTTCAGAAGACAGATCCATAGAATTTCTTCTTAATTCTAAGTGAGTAAACCATAGACTGACAACTTTCTTCAGTTAGCTCCGCAGTATTCTGGTGGTTGTGGGTTTGAGAGCTAGCAGAGACAACAAAGCAGTTTTCAGCTGGAGGTTAATCCAGTGTGCATGGAAGGACATGCAGTATCCTTTAACAACCAAGCATAACAGACTACAGAGCTCTTACATGCACACTGCAAATGTACTTGATAACACATGCCACTACTATTTGTCCAACATAACAGCTCCAGTTCCTGCAACCTTCACCACAAACATGTTATCAGAATTAATTCTTGTCTTACCTGGAATGACCGGGGATGGGGATGATGGAACTGTGCTGTCTGAATCATGTTGCTCAGAATTCCTAGCTCTTCATCCGAATTATCCAACAGTTCGTCTGGCTCTTGCTTTAAATCTTCGATGCTAGAATCCTTTGCAGGAGATGAAGCCTCTGGCACAGACTGGGACACAGGTACACTGTCTTGCTTGACAGGTTTCACCTGACACAAAGAAGTGCAGACATCGTAACTGAGAAGTTTGGACATTGCCTTCAAAACCACTGTGTTGATGCAAGCTTGGTTAGAGTATACAAGCATGCTGGAAACTGTTACGGTCACAAGATACAGGTAGAGAAAATGTCTCTATCAAGGTACATACAGCATCCGTAAATACATATAATTGAATTAAAATCTAACACTTTTAAATTCAGGAGTTAAGCAGCACATTCTACATTTCCAAAACAGTGTTAACGACGGAGTTTCAAAGCAACTCAAGGAAGAGTGAGAAACACTTCATGTTGTCACACATCAGAAACACAAACTATTCAGTAGGAGAGAATATGAAATGTAGGTAAAATACTCAATAATGGCATCAACTTTTAACAACAATGCACAAGAGCCTTGAATGATGAAGTGAGAGCTCCTTGTTGTATGATGGGAAGCACAAGTATTCACTACCAATGTGAAATTATTTTTCACTGACAATTATCAAAATAATGTCTACTATATTTATACATATATTTTTCAAGGGCTACCCTCTCTTCTGGTCAGTCACATAATGGAGGCAACTGAGCAATGGGGATCCTACAAAGAAAAGAAAAAGGGACTCAGCAATAATTAACAGAAGTTACAGACATATCACAATGTCTCACAAACAGTAACATTTACATTGCACACTCTGCCATTATTACCTGGCCATAACAAAATTTCATGCCATGTTTTTCAGCATGGATTTGGTCATGCTTCATCACAAGTAAAACTATGACACACCCAAAAGATGTCATCAGCTTCGGGTTTTATCCCTTGCTGTATGTGCTCACATAATAAAATGAATGACTTTACAGCTGGGAACAAGATTTTGGTCAGACGGGGAGCCAACTTCCAGAGAGTTTGGTACATTCATATCGAACACTTTTACCAGTTCCCTCAGAACATAGCCTACCAATATAGATGGTTCAATCACAAGCATTAATCAAGAATTCCGTAAATTACTAAGACACCATAACCCTTCTTGAGCAGCTTATATAACATATGAGGTTTAGATGAATCTGAAGATTTGGTTTGTGTTCTTCTCAGGTATGACACCATGCAGCCTGGTAAGAGGATACAAAATTTTTAGAGAAACTTGCTACCTCCAACTTCAAAGTAGAAGGCAGAGGCAGCTTCACAGTAGACAATGGAAGCAGCAGTTTATACCAAGATGCTGGTTATCATTTACCAGACTAAACTATGTTATCACAGATGACCCCACTACAAGGCCAACAGTCATAGAGCTGGTAAAGAAATTCCTCCTCATTTTACAAAACACATAATGTTATTTTGTTCAAAATGGCCCACTACTGGTCACCATCTTGAATCAGACAATTCACTCCACACCCTCACAAACTATTTTTCCAAGACCCAGCTAAATATTATTCTAGGCCTTTCAAGTCACCCCTTCCATTCTGGTTTCACAATTAAAATTTTATGTGCAGTTCTCATCTCTCCCATACTAACAAAGAACAGTAAGAAATCAATGAAACCTAACATGAGTAATTCATAAGTTTCACTAATCAAATTCCCATTGTAATGTAAATATGTTGCAGATTTACAACGTTTGTGGTGCAGAAGCACCATCTTTCTAAGCAAGTGGAGTCATAATTGAAGATGGATCTGGGCATGACTAGATAATTGTTCACTCTTTTGCTCTGTTGAATATCCTCTTATAACCATCACTGATTCCTAATGTTTTTATTCATCACTGTCACCACCACAACAACCACAACCACCACCACTGCCATCGCCATCACCATCATAACAACAACAACAATAATACACAATGACCCTGACAGGCATTAATTTCATGTGAAACAAAATTAATACATAGTGAGAAATAGATATCAACTGGCTGCAACCCAGACATGCTACAAATGTGCCTATGATTTGAACATTACAATCACATTTTGAGACAGTTCTTTCTGTCCTTAAACCACTTCCAGAATAATAATTCAGAGACTGCATGTTGCTTACCTCTGTGGAATCTTCATCCAAGCCAACAAGTTGCAGTGCTTCTTCTAAGGAAAACTCTGGTAGATCAATGAGAGATGATGGCTCTTCTTCAGCCAGAGCACTGCCACTGCTGCTCAGCTCATCAGCAATACCACCGGTCTTGACAACATATTCACCTAGGATGGACAAGAAACACGACACAATGTGGTGATAAAAACTCCTGATATTAGTGGCAGAAAATTACAAATTCCTTTATGATTTTTTAATCTCATCCTTGTACAAATTGCATTATAGTCCTCTGACACTGCAATATAGAAGAAAGAAACAAGCCTTGAAGCAATATTTCTGTTCATAAGTCTTACAAATGACATGTTAGACATAACTTCAAGAATCTGCCAAAGATGAACCATTGTTTTTTAATGCAATACAGCTCTCATAATTTCCTAATTTATTTGTTCTTTTATATTACAATTTATTGTGAAATGTGTTACTCGAATTGCACAGACTTCTGCACTCTTTTCTACAGCAGTAATCATTCAACAACACAGCTGCAACACCATCAGGCAATCAAGAAGAAAATGGAATTTGAGCACTTCTCCTCATTGCCAACAAAACAACAAAAAAAGTAATTCAATTCTATTTTCACAACCTTTGTTATCACTCCATAAAAATACATCTTATAGCCTGACTGAAGAAATTGTCCTTCATTACTTATGAATGGCTCCATTTTGAATGACTTTTAGATAGTTATGGGTGGGATGACCTTGGATTCGATTCCCGGTAGAGGCAAGAATTTCTGCTCTTCTCCAAAACCCACAAATGACCTCTGGGGCCCAACTCAGCCTCCTATTCAATGGGTAATGGGGTTTCTATCTCTGGGGATAAAGAGGGTGGGGCGTGAAGCTTCATACTCACCTGCATCTCATACAAACATTAAAAATGAGTGCACCTATATCCCTACTCACCCTATATGCTTTCAGGGCATGTCTACAGACAACTTTATCTCCACCTTAAAGGAAACTTAAAGACCAAAACGATTATGAAACAAAGCTGACATTTTATAAGGAAACAACAATACCAACTGAACTACATGGAAGAAAATACTGGACAATTTAAGTAGCAACAGCCATAAACAAAATACAGTCAGCAGACAGAAAGTAATTAAGGCTGCATTAGACTACACCACATGAAGTATGAAGACAGGAACAAACTGATAATGCACACAGTAACAAAATTAAATATATGACCCCCCCCCCCAAAAAAAAAAATTGGATAAACCTTTTGGCGGGAACAAGTGATGAAAGAATGCCGAACATATTCTACAGTATAAAACTAAAGTCAGTCACTGTGGTGAAGATCTTAAAAAATGAGACTTCCTGTGCATTAAAGAATCTGATGCAATGAGACTGTCGGCACACACTTTGCGAACAAACTGTAATTGCTTTAGCTTTGCTGATTCTTTCTGTAATTCTATACACATTTTCAACATTTTTTATGAAAACAGGTACGAACTTTTTGTACGTGTTGTAAGATAATCTGTGTTCTGAAAATGTATGCTGTGCACCAATCAACCTTGCACAAAATAAAAGTACCCCATGCCAAACAAATTAATACAATAAAGGAAATGGCATTAAGTACCAAAACAAGATCGTGCTCTAGGCAAAATATTCAATTTAATCAGTCACAACATAAGTTGTAGTCCTTCTGTCTAACATTCAAGACAAAAGCTCAAGAAGTTACAGAAATATGAAACAGAGAGTCATGTGAAATTCTGGGGTTGGGGGTTCAGTATCAGATATGTTAGCGCATTTGGTTCTGCTGTGTCATGTTTCCCATACCAGCAGAAATGTTTTCTGTTCTCCCCTGAATTAACAACTGGGGGGGAAGTTGGTTGCCAGCATATGCGGCAGAAATAAATACAGTCCAACAGACATTATCCAGAGGATCTAAAACTGTAGCAACAGTCCCAGCTTTCAGCACACTTTCTAAACAGTCTCTCCTCTCTCTCTTTTTTCCCCCCTAGAATTAATTGCTTCCTGGGTTAGTATCCCCCAACCCCTTGACCACACCTGCCAAGCCAACCTGAGTCGGCATGTCGGTCTACCTTTGTTCCCCCTGAACCTCCATCTTGTTTCCAACTTCCATTAGGTGGAAATTTATTCAGGACCAATCTTGCTCCCTCCTACTACTATTGTGTAAGACATTTGCCACCGAAATTTTAACAAAAGACTCCCACTTCACAGTCTGCCTTCAAGTATCAGCGAAGGGATGAAAACTGTTGTTAATTTAATCCCATGTCTTGACAAAGCATGAGAGAGATGAAGGGAGGAGGGAATAGGAGGAAAATAACACTGCAAGCAGTGTTCATTGGAAGTATACCAGCACATCACATCAGAAAAATGTGTATCTTATACAAAATACATGCACATATCTCATATGCATGGAGCAAGTAAATGATCAATGCATATGATATACAGTGCTTCCAGTCATATTATATTGCCTGTGCTTTACATGGTCCCTGAACATAAAAAAATGTACGTTCTACCCTCAAACTCCTTTCTGCATAACATATGAGCCAAATCAATCAAATTTACAGTTCTAATGGGATATACAAGTCATAATCAGATGGTCTGTAAACTGGTAACTGGCATCCACCACACCAATAAACGCTTTTGAATGAGTTTTCAAATAGCTCCATGATATTTTCCCTCATCTTTATAAACTCACTACTCATAATGACCCTACTAAGCATACTGCCACAACAGAACTTCATATGCCTTCAACTCAGGAGCTGCATGGCACAAAATCTAGTCAGAACCAGTCATTCTGATGTTTTTCATTATTCGTATAAGGAAGAAGTTGGTAAGGTAGTAATCACATCCAACTACACAGAAAGAAGAGCTTGACCAGAGTTGAAAAACAGTTTTAAAACTTTTTTTTAATTCATTCATACAAATTAAAGTATGGTATCATGAGACAAGTAATGATCACATTTCAAATTACTGTACCACCTGTCTGAACTTAGCAACTGCTGTGACATCATGTGAACTAAAATTATGGAACAGAGTCCTTACTGAAAAGCTAACAGTCACACAGCTAGTCAAGAAATTCCCTGTATTATATGGGCCCTCTAAGTTTCTAGAAATCCATTACTGATCTCTATAGCCAGCCAGGTGAGTCCACTTAATGTCACATCCTATTTTTATGTGATCTATATAAACTTATCCTCCAATCTACACTCTAGGTCTCTGAAGTTTCCTTGTTTTCCGCATTTTCCAAACTACATGCAAGAAGTATTTCCTGTCCCTCACACGTGCGCTATATCCTGCTAATCTCATCCCCCTCCATACACTCAGCATATAAGTACAAATCAAAACACAACTGTATTTACGACTCCATTTTTAAGTATGGCACATGAAATGTAATATAAGTATATAATCACACAGAATGTAAATATAATACTGCTCAAGATCATGGGTATGATAGTAAGAATATTAAAAATTTACTATAAAAATATAACAAAGGAGAAAAAGTAACATTTTTATGGTATCTATTATTTGTACATAATGCAAACACCAAAGTGTCTTCAAAATATTTCCAGAAGTTCTACGTTTCTTATTCAGAGAAAGAAAAACCATCAATCATACAAGATTTTTGACAGTCCTCAACTTTTAGCTTGAAAATATCCCAAACAACTGATGATTAATAATACCATGCTTAGTGGTTTGCTTCACACCTGTCCCTGGCCAGGCTGTGGCAGAATAAACAATATATCCATCACATATCAATTTATTTTGTTTCATTCTTCAATGTAACTGCATTTTGACATGCAGTGTTATACATACCTCAACTTCAAAATGTCTACTTCACTGCACAGTATTCACAAGCTTATGTGCATGCTCAGTTTTAGCACTTCTTACAGGTATTCCAGTAACCCCATTCTATTATGAGAGAGCACATAACACACAACAATCACAGCAGTTCACAAAATTTACGTACAACTATTCCTTTTGACAGTCAATGCTGCTATTCAGTCACCACAAGAAAGGAAGCCGAGGAGTGCTGGTGTGCACGGCTGGCCTCCACGCAAACTGTTTTCTGGGTTGCGTCCTCCATCCAGTCGACAACTACATTACAGCAGTCTTTCAAGCCGAATCAAGCCGCTTACAGCTCTACAGTCTAACACTGCTTGGTACCAACACTTCCACAGCAAAAACCAATCACAATCCTTGAACCGAGGAGGCAGCGGCAGCAGCATGCAATATGGCTGCCGTGTTGCCACAGCAAACACCAGAGATGAGACAATAGTTTGGCCTGGGGTTGTTCAAGCAAGGGTTGCCAAGAAGAGACCAAGCGTTCAATGCTTTATTTCCCATAATCCCCTGCGGCAACAGTCGTGATACCCCACTGGGATGACCGTCTCGCCCATGAATACTCCAGACAACCAGCACAGTCCGCCCTACTGCCCGTCACGTTCCAGGCTTTCCAAGGCCTTCCCACTAGTCACACAATTGCACTGTTGCCAATATGCAGTTTTTACATCAAAGAAACAGACAATTTACATTTATCTTCAAATTAACACTGAAACAATTATTCTGCTTGTCACCAAGTGCAAGCACCAACTGTCTAAATGTGTGACAGACTGAAACGTTGACACCTGACGACTGATGCAGCATAACGCGTTTTACAAACCACCAAGAAGGCAGTCAACTTCGGATGTGGCAACAGCGGTTAACAAGTATCGAAGGCCTCTAGATTCCTCCACCTCCTCTTCCTCCTCTCCCCTTCTCATCTCAACTGAGCTTAGGCTAGGGGAACCAATACCTGCAACTTCTGACAGCTACAATAAATGGTGGCCAATTTTAATGATATGACAACCTTAAGACCAAGCATCTTTATGGCATCAATGAATATATCGAGAACCTTAGCGGGAAGAATCCATTATTGTCAGAAGTGAGACTTCCTAACCCTCATCCATTGGTCATTGTTTCAACAGGGGGATGGGACCATAAACTGGGAACCAATCACTATCATGAACAAAGAGCAGACAACAAAAGAACACTCTCATCCAAAACATATGATACTGTAGATGGACTGTTAAAGACACAAAACACCTAACAACAAATTACCTTGTGCATACTTATGATAATGAAATGTATCCTACTTAAAGGGATACCAATCACATTCTAAAGAATGTTCTTCAAGGGTGCACAGTGAAGATAACAATTCTGTGTCTTCAGGAGCAACAGGCACCAACTGTATTCACATCCCATGTATCTCACATTTTAAAACATTCACATTTTGATGAGAACTTGTAAAAATCTTCATTATATATGCATTAACATAATTCACATACATATTACATTTACATCCCTGTCTATTACAGTACTTTATTGTGTACATCCGATATTGTATCCTATACACCTTATATGTAGAGCTGTAGGTTTCTCTTTGAAATAAAGAATAAGTTGCAGAATAAAAGCAAACAGTTACGGCAGTCAGCAGAATGTACGGGGTTTCACTGGTCATCTAAATGCAATACTGATACACAAACAAAAGCATCAAGAAATTGAACATCTCAATTACTTTTTAGGGAGCCACAAACTTCATACTGCCTTGGGTGTAGGTTGTCCCACAACTCTACTTTTGAGGTCAGAGTAAACAGAATAAGAAAGAGAGGTGGGACATTATCACAGCAGGGACCCACAGCCACTAAATAGGAGATACTTTCTGCCAAGTTAAATTTCTCAATACATTAATAACAGCACACTTAGTTTAATACATTTAAAAGTCTTATGATTCCTGTAGTCCTTATGACCCCGACTACATGACAAAAATTGGAGCCTGCTGCCAAAGACAACAACAATGACATAGACCTAAACCAGAATATACTCACAGCAAGAGGGAATATTTATGCAATTTTGAAATGGATGCTTTGAAACATGTGAGCAATGGGTATGGGGGACCAGCCCACCTCCTATTTTACAGGTACCAGGGGCTCTTTCCCTAGTGGTAAAGCAACCAGGGCATGAAGCTGACCAGTCACCTCCACCTTGTGTTGAGGTTAAGAATGAATGGAGCTGTACCTCTACACCCCCTGTATCTTCGTGGCATGCACAGCGACAACTTCTATACAGCCCAGAGGACAGTAATATGACCAAAGGACACAAACGGCACAATTTTTTGAAACAGGCACACATACTATAAATACAAAGTAAAATTAGCATACTGGGTGGGGTGAAATAGAGAGGGAACCCAAACTTAGAAACTTGTGAGAGTTCTGTGAGGTTTAAATGGAATAACTGTGTGAATGCAGGTAAATGCTGAAGATTTTAACACACTCAGGCATAAAAGTTACTTACAACATGCAAAAATTCAGTTCATACCTCAGAGAAAACAGACTGTTTCTCCAAGACAAAGACCATCTGGTTAACGTCGTCTTTTGAATAAATGATATTCTGAGAATCACATGGAAAGCATTATGTGGGCAAAACGCAGTTTTTTGGCGCTCTCGCAAAGCAGTTGCGAAAAGCGATTATTTGCCTCGTCATGCATCTATGTCTTCTGTCTGTCCGTCCATCCGGGTGGAACAGCGCAACTCACACCGTACGGGTTTTCGTAAACTTCCATATTCGGGATTTCTACTAAAATTCGTGACATATTCTGATTCTAGTTACAAATGTACAAAAATGTGAAGCTCTTTACATGACGATCTAAGTACACACATGTGATTCGTTGTTATGATTTTCTCTGTGAGCAACGAGCCAGGCGGGAAAACCTGGTAGTGATCACAGATCATCTAGTTTGGTAGTGATAAACAACTGCGGCCAGGCGGTCAGTCGCCGGTCTCGCACCGCGGAGGCCGACATTCGATCTTCGACCAGTCCTTATGAAATGTGATGGGCAAAGTGGTACTGGGGCACGTTTTCTCCGGCGACCTCGGCTTTCCCGTGCGATGTTATCATTCTACCAATGTTCAGAGCAACGCTCCTTCGGATATCGGAAAGCACTAGAAAGAGAAACAACCACTTCCCAACAAGAGTCAGGTATGATCGATTGAAAATCTCACCGTTTACGAGATAAACAAGAATTAGGATGTTTCTCATATATCGATTATAATCGACTGTACATCTGTTGTTAAGAAACGAAGCGTCTGTGTGTAAAAGAAGGGAAATCATTTCAAATACTCGCATCGTGTTCCTCTGAAAACAGTGATTGATTTAAGGGGACTGGGCCACTGGCAAAGCGAACGTGCCAACAAGTGTTACCATCTGCGGACATTTCCTAACAAGTATAATATTAAAACAGTTGGTACATACAGTCTGAACTAAGCTTTACAAGTTTTAACAGCAGTAAATGGCTGCCAAAACTTCACAGCGTTTTATATCAAACATATATTCCTTTACTCATCCACCGGGGCTTGTAGTTACAGTAGTATTAAGTTCTTCTGCATTCCTTTTACTAAGTGGAAGAATTTGTAGGTTTGTAACTATGTAGCTTCATTAGCTCTGTACCTAATTTAAGTTTCATTACACTGTATATAAACGGTTCTGAAATCATTTGTAGAATACTATGTTCGTTGCTATTGGACTTATCTCACTTCTTGTATATTGCTAGAAACTGACGAGTCCACTATCATGTATGATATTTTGGACTAATAAACTAAACTAAACCAATGTGTGTTTGTATGTTTTCGCACCAACACACACAGCCTTCAGATATGACCTTTAATATCTAATTATGGAAAATAATCTTTCCCAATGTACACAAATTCAGATCAGTGAGCTCATACAGTATCTTCAGCCATGCTAAATCGTTCAGAAATGCTAAGCCATTTGTCTTTAAGTTTCATATGTGAGAATGCCCTACAGCAACAACAAGGTTTCCACAAGTTAACGTGCACTTTCACTGATTAGTACCAAAATATAATTAAACGATAAGCACTGTAAAGCTAATGAGATGATGAAGAGAACTTGTACTATACCATAAAAGTTGTGGCCTATGAAAAGTTATCGTTTACTACAGTTCCAGAAGAATCAAACCACTTATACTTAGTCCATCTTCTACTATGTGTAGGTGTGCTTTCACTGACATTACTATGAACCAGATATCATATATGAACTGAATGACTGGAAGAGTTTTATTTCTTCATGCTTGCATCTTAGTGGACTGCTGAGTGGAACAATATTTGTCTCTCAGAATAATCTGAGTTATTCAGTACATTTAGGAACTATGGAGGAACAACATAAAATATATTTGTTTCATCTAAGAACAGACCCAACATTTGATCTTAAGAGTGTACACCGAGAAAGACAAAATTTTAAGGCACCAACTATTACCTACACACAATATGAATAAATTTGTATCTGTGTACATCATGGAAGTGCTACATTTATATGTATTCATCCAACTACTGTACTTTTAGTTTACTCTCATACTCCAGGAAAAAAGTATGCTTGTTAGACCACCATGCCATTCGTCTCACTGACCCTCCCCCCCCCCCCCCCATTTCTCCCTATCACATCACAACACACCCAATCACCCTACAACACAACACA
>Ga0123354_10004823_pt1 | contig 19302 bp, 13 predicted proteins | sample TergutLab28metaG_2_FD_97872 | JGI IMG/M metagenome (GOLD analysis project Ga0123354, IMG submission 97872) | Labiotermes labralis P4 segment gut microbial communities from Petit-Saut dam, French Guiana - Lab288 P4 | ecosystem: Host-associated > Arthropoda: Insects > Digestive system > Gut ...
TATATCTTGATCTTTAAATTTTTGGATAGCAACCTGGAAGACAAAAGGTTCTGCACCGAATGATAGCAAGCATTTCCTGACCTCAATCTGCTCTTAATTTCTTCCGCAATAGGATTTTTATTTGTTAGTTACTATCATATAAATATAACCCCATGCGTTATTCATGGCATTTAACTCACAAAATTTGATTCTCACGCTATAGATTTATATCGAAATCTAAGATATTCAAAACACTTCAGTCACCAAAACTTTTTAGTAAAAATTAATATAAGAATAGACGTCAGCCACTACAAATCTTATGCATTTTATTCTCAGTTTCAAATGTCGTGTATGTAATGCCTAAAGATGGTCAGTACGGCCGGAACACGAAGTTTGTGTTGACGGAGCTAATGAAATTTGTTGTGGTTGACGGTGATGGATATATTAATTTTAAGTATAATACACCACAACGGGATGAACCGTACAAAAAAAGAGTTTTAACGTGACTGATGATATTAAAATCGTACTTTTATGTATATTGACCTCTACTTCTTATATACAATAATTATTATAAATATAATTCATAACTAATATTAATCCAATTTTCTTATATCATAGTGCATGATACCTGTCTGAGCGCGCGCGTCTGCGTGAATGCCCCTGTACTCGCACTAACAGAGCTTTTTTTCACAAAATTCGGCATCTGCGTTGAAACGTGGAGCAGGGAGAGCTCAGTCGATACAGTTACTAGGCTAGGGGCTGAACAGCCGAAAAATCGAAGTTAGATGTCCGGCAAGGGCCAGTGGTATTTCTTTCCCCCAATAGGTCCACACCGGCTCTGTGCTTCAACCAGCCTACTATCCAAAGAACACTGGGAGGTTATTCCATGTGGTTATAGTGACCGGTGTTTCGCCTCCGTCTAGTTCGAGGTTAAGAAGGCTTGCGTCTACAACGTGCCCCACCACTGCTACAAATGCGCTGATGGCGCTATACTTAGACCCTTTGACGCCTAGGGGTCGTACCGCACAGCTAACCTCTAAAGTTGCATTGTATATATTTATTCAACAAATATAGGTACTGAATATTTTAAGCATGGTATATACCCTCCGTTTTTTCTCTTCAAAATGCAGTTTGTTTCATAATTCCAACGTATTTGGTTCCTGTATTATTCACGTTTTATATACAGAATGTGCTAAAATTAAAGAAATAATTCCGGCGCCAAAAGGTTAAGAAGGCTTACGTCTATAACGTGCCCCACCACTGCTCCAAATGCGCTGATGGCGCTATACTTAGACCTAATTAGGCAATATTTCATCGTTGGAGGCCACCCCATTTCGCACTTTATAATTACCTGCCATCAGCAGCTCCATGCTTATACCCGTTCGATTCTCTGAGGAGGGGGTAATCAAAGGAATGCCATCTGTTTTTATATGAAAATAATGATTTAAAAAAAAAGAGCATGCAGGTTTTCAAGGTAATGTTTTGTACCATTTAATTGCAATAAGTAAATATTTACACCTGACGTATTAAACCTGTTACGGTGATACAATGAGTTATTACGATATATTCGATTCGTGTAAGCACGGGCCTACCTACAGAGACAAGTAATGTGAAATATTTTCTGATGTGGGCAGAATTATGAGATCGTTGACGGTGCGATACTCTGAGTTAAGTCTAACGGTTTCAGCGACTAAATGTGTGTACTAGCGGGAAACTTAGACGAAGCCAGATTGGTAATATAAACAGTTATTCTCTGTAATTTCCGTTCTTTCCTTCATGCGGAAGATATATGTATCCAGAAATAGACGTTGCAGTTTCTCTCAGAAATTTCTTATTTAATTTCGAATGAAATTATTCGAAGTGTCTTACAAAAACATCGCCACCTTCTACTTCCTTTTTTTTTTTTTTAACTAATTTGAATGTAGACACTTCTTTAGAACACCCCGATAATGGTCGTATAGCAATAAACATTTATGTAACTGAATATTAGAAAATATTTCAAAGCGCTTACAAGCATTTTTACAATTTACCTAAAAGTTACTCATAACCCCGTCACTTATGTCCATCCGTCCGTCCTCATGGAACAAACAAATCGGTTCGCGCTGGATGAATTTTCGTGAAATTTTACATTGGGTCGGTTTTACTAAAATCCTTAGAGAAAACACACTTTCGGTAAAATCGAAAAAAAAAATAACGGGCATTTTACATGTCGATAGTAATAGATAAGTGGTAATCGATAATAACGATACGGTTCGAAAATAATCGATAATAATCTGTCTTAATTTTTCGTGTGGGGTTGCGAATGTCCGATAATTTTAACAAGATCAACGTAAACATATTAATAATAAATCGTGAAGTGAGAGAGAAAACCAACAAGATGTAACAGTTAGATGTTTATTATCAAACTGTTGCATCTTGTTGGTTTTCTCTCTCAATTCACGATTTGCTCACGATGTACGGTCACAGAAACCTAACGCATATAATTAATACGTTCTGAAATGAATTATAAAGCAGATCCTAATAACAATTACACTCCGCATTATGTGCTCAACCACAAATAATAACGAGAAGTGTGATCACAAAGGGTTAAATGACCTAATGGTCTGTGAACGGTCCAGGAAAAAGATTCGAACACACTGCAGTGTTCGTTAAACTTAGGTTTATCTTGCTTTCGTTTCCGTTTCAGAGAGAGGATTGAAAGATTTATCGATGAGAATAAGGCGCTAATGAAGAGGATGTATGGAGAATTCACAATGAGTACAGAGTACGGACCGCCTTCTAGAGAAACATACGATCAGACGGGCAAGAGGAACGTGAAACGTGAGGCTACAGGTGAAGGAGGTGGCGGCAGTAGTAGTGGTGATGGTGGTGGTGGTGGTGGAGGTGGTGGTGCTCAAGATGGGAAGAAGAAATCTATGCCTCCAGGAGTGCCGGATATACACACCGTCCCAGGACCAGACCCTGTAGCCGATACCGGCTCCAATGGAGGCGAATCCTACTTCTCTAAACTAAGACATACAAGACAGTCTTTCCGGAATAACCAGTCAAGCGAGAGTGGGAGGTAAGTTGATTGAATCAAAATGTAATTTTCTTCTGAACCCCAATAAAACTTATTATACTTACCTATCCTGTCAGAAGGGGTTTTTTTAACTAACGCCACTGCGGTTAATCAACAAAAGATCCGACGGACGTTTCTTTAAAACTACACAATCAGTTCAACACTGTCCTCCTGATCCCATACATAATTACTATAATCGATAAGGCTGTAAGAATTTCAAATGGATTTCTTTCTATCAGAATGCTGTGTGCTTCACTATCATGGTTTTATACTTCTCATTCGTGGAACAAAGGGAGAAGCGGATAAGCGGGACTTTGATTTGAAGCACAGGTATATTTATTTTGTAGACATTTACGGGTAAGTAGCCTAGTCTTTTGGTTAGTTAATTGGTTTAAAGTTGATTCAACTCTAATTTATGATTATGCGGGAAATTGTAACTGAAATTATCAATACATTTTAGTGATTTTTCTCAATACCAGATTCACATATGACAACACACATGTCTCTGCTGTCATCTTGAATTAGGAGGTTACACTACTTTCATACAATATGGAATCGAGGCGTACTGTAATACAGTATACAGCATGCAAGGAGAGATAACCAATATGATTGCATTTTCTAACCTCTTACTTGAAACAACCATTTAATGTTGCAATTGCAGCAACCGTAGGCAAACAATGGTCTCTAGAAGAGGACCCGCAAACGACCCGTTCATTTAATAGTAAAATTTCCCATTAATAATAATCATGGCAATTTTGTACATTATACAGAGGGGCTTCATACACCTGCAACGAAACTCAGTTGTGTATCGCGGGCTTATCTAGCACGTTGCGTCCTCCAGTTTGTGTTTTTGTCCCTCTATTCCTTGAGTCACAAGGACGGTCCGGAATCGAATCCCGGTGGGGACGAGATTTTCCGTCCGTCCAGACCGGCCCTGGGGCCCACCCAGCCTCCTGTAAAATGGGTACCGGGTCTCTCCCGGGGGTAAAGTGCGGCCGTGGCGTGCTGCTGACCACTCACCACCTTCTAGTGCCGCGGTCATGGAAGAGTAGAGCTATACCTCTACCCACCCTCTGGGCCACACCCGGCCTGTAACGGAATCACTTTACCTATTCCTTGAGTCACACAGTATGTGCTGTAACCATGCAGGTTCGCACAAGGGACATACAATCCTGCGGTATCGCTGCCGTGCAGCTGCTGTCAGAAAATGACGGACGCGAAGAAAATTACGCTTGCCGCACCCTGCCACCTAGCGTGAATGCGGCGAGTGACTCACGGCAGACATGGCATGAAGAGCAACAGACTTTACAAGTGGCTGGAAGGTATTCAGTGCGGCATGCCTTGATCAGTGGCTAAATGTTTAGTTTTCGTTATATTTCAGTCGCTTGCGTAAGATGCCACTGAATTCTCTGTTCCGGATTTCGAGCCATATACTTGTCCTTAAGTGAGAACATGACGGGCAATGTACGTATAACGTAACCCGGAGGCAACCTAATTGCATTGGAAAAGCAATGAGTTTTACACAACCTGAGTGCATTTGTAGCCTTAGGTATCCAGCATGCAATGCGCACGCGCCATAGAGTAATTTGTGGCCTGCTCCTTTCTACAATATTTTTCCACATTATCTCATACACATCACGATTTTCGAAAATATAAATTTATTGAACACAAAATGTTTGTTTTGATTTTCCCTACAATATTTGTCTGAAACATTTTTTATTTTATGAAGAAATTAGCGAGATATGGTAAAAAATTTATATTGGCTTTCATGTAGATTATCCTTTATTCTTGTCCGATTTTAATGAAACTTGAATTTTTTCGACATATTTTTTAAAAATCCCCCAAATATCAAATTTCATGAAAATCCGTCCATTGGGAGCCGAGTTGTTCCATGCAGATGGACGGACGTACAGACATAACGAAGCTAATAGTCACTTTTTGCAATTTTGTTAATGTGCCTAAAAACTGCTGTAGGCCTACTCTGTCCTTTGTAAGTCGGTTGCTAATAAATAAACGATCTTATGGAGTACATAGGACGTAACAGGTCATTGGCTGGAAGTATCCACTTTTCCTCACTGAAGGTACTGCCCTATATTACGTGGCTCACGTAAATTAGAGCAAAGGCACATCATGTTATCCCACAGCACAATAATCTTCACAGTCAGTGCTAGGAGACTTGAATCTATCACACACATAAGGTTTTAGCCATCCAATACAAGCCTTGGTGCAGTGTACAAACCATTTATCCAACCCATGCTACCAGCCCTGGTGTACCATATGGTCATATCTACATTTAAGGACACTACAAATTTAACACCCCCTCATCCTGTGCAGTAGACATTTAAGAATTAACTTTATGACTTTAGCTACATATGCAGAAACAAACTGGTACAAAAATTGTCTATGCTTGTTTCAGTAACCACTACATAATGTTACAGATAATTTTGTATACAGTTAATAATGCACAGTGTTAATTAAAACCCATATTATATAAACACTAATTAACCAATTGATTATTTACAGAGTGGACGCATGTGAATCTAAAGTGGAGATCGTAACACCGTATTGGGCTTCGAACAGCGCTGGGAAAATCCGAGCTATTGTCAATACACAACATTTTGAACAAGCCATCCACCAAGAAGTTTGTTCGTAAGTAGACCACAGTAAAACATGCCATTTTCTGCAACACAAGGACCAAGGTTTATGGGCTATCATAATTTTCCAGACATTAGACTATTACACCTAAGATACATCTATGTGCACTTGTCATCCTCATGGTAGAAACTAAACCTTTAACTTGTCAGTGGGTAACCTGTCTTTTGCCCTGCTACACTTTCTATTCCCTATCCACTACTTCTTTTATAACATGGTGCATACATAATCTAGAAAAACCAAAAAGACACCAACACTGATAGTTAGTGGTCAAAATCTTGGATTTGGCCCTGGTTGTTGCCGATTCATGGAATGGTGAAATGTAATGGACCCCATAGACAAATTCAAGGTAAAAGAGCTTACCAGACATTGTAGCTTCCACTGAATTTGCACAGCCAGCTAATACACAGTCATGTACAGTTGCCCACATGCTTGTGTGTAATAACCATGTATGATTTGAAATACAAAATGCAGTTGAACCTGGTTATAACAACATCGGTTTATGCGACACCTCATCTATAGCGTCAGATATTCTGTACTACCAGTTAATTCCTCACTGTTAACCATAATCTTATACTCCTCGGATATAAGACTTGTTTATAATGACACAAAATACCATTTCATGATGTTATAACCGAATTTGACTGCATACATTTTGAATAATTTACTGAATGGACTTCATCCATCACTCCGGCTTAAAAATAAAAAAGATGCATGTAGGGGAGACAACTGATACCTGTCTTCATGTTTAAAATAAGGATAAAACCTTCTTTGTTGGCTCTAGGAGGTAAAGCATTCTTAACCCCTAAAATATAGGTCTTATTTTACAGGAGCAAGCTGCAGACTAAGAGATGTTCTGGAGACTGTGGTTGTGAACAGAAGTACAAATGGCATCGTTTGCTGGCCTATGACCCTGACAATGACTGTAAAGGAATTTTCATGGACTGGTTCCTCTTCCCATCCTGCTGTGTATGTCGCTGTGCACCCATATTTGGGAACAAATGACAAGTGATGAATGTTCCAACATAATACAAAATTACCATGAATAGAAAGGTATAACAGTATTTGTATGGGGCACACAGAAATGCCTCCTTCTGGTTTATCATTAATATGCAACCAATTCTGAAGCACAATGTACATTAAAAAGATCTATGGAACCCTAAAAGTATCAATATTACAACCGAAGGGACTTTCTTAATATGTTTCTGTAAACAAATCACAAATATCATATTCTAATGTCTGTTACATTTCAAGAAATATAAATGAGAAATAATTCTGAAATTGACTGAGATTAAATGTAATGAGTGACAGTGCTTCAGTATTTGATGTAATCATCATTACTGATTCTAAATTAAATACCAAATTAACATACTACAGCTCTGATGTGGCAACTGAATGTCTGTCTTTACCTATGTTCCATCTAAATTTTACCAAGAAGATTATTTTCACTGTGTCTTTGCACTAGTTACAGTAATTTTGCAACATCTGAATTCCCTAAATTTCTAATTATAAGTCCTATAAATTTCAATATAACAGATCTGGAATGACACCACATATTAGAATTTATTAAAGCAAAGTACAATCACATTTGTGCGGCCTATGGATGAGTGGGAGGATAATATTAAAGCAGATCTTGAAGGAAAGATGTATAAGGGTGTAGACTGGATTCTTCTTTTTCATGACAGGGAAGAGCCGAAAGTTGTTGTGAATAAGGTAATGAACCTTCAATTTCCATACATTGCACCAAGTCTCTGGACTAGCATAGTACCTATTAGCTTCTCAGGAACTCTGTTCCATTCACTTTAGCTACTTAAAGAGTAATCACATATTTCAGTATCACCCTGAATGAATATTATTTTAATTGATATACTTTATTGATTCTCAATTTCTACACAATGACTTGCTTTTTCGTTAAGTGTGGTGTCTGGAGCATTCACACAATTCTTTGCTGAGAAATGTAGACATAGTATTCAGATACATTCTTCATACTGACAAAGAAACAAATGTCTCAGAGTAAATAATACTAACCCTATCACATGCAGCACTGTTACTTAATTGTAGTAATGTGGATGAGAATTTCTAATTATGTGATGGACTGACAAATGTGATTTATAAGACAGAAACATATTAACACATGATTCAAATCTGATGAAATATCTGACAGATTTATTTTGTGTTGTTCTTTGAGTGTATGTTGTTGAGTGAACAATTTTCCACAAGAATGAATAAAGAATAGTTTGCAAACCACTTCAAAAACTTTGTTATAAAAAAGGAAGTTTTTAAAGTTATTATCATGATTATTAGAAGTGTGCAGTTTTTATTTTGAACTGATTGTTTCAATATTGTTCTCAATCCAACATAGTTGTGTGTTTTTTTATTTTTATTTTGTGCAGTTATTATACAGAGATCACATTTTGTGAAAGAGTCCTTTGATATATATTTTAGAACTATGTTTTTAGTAGTAATTAAATGAATACATCCTAAAATTAAAATTAAAAATCTGGCAAGTGTGTGTAAGTAAAAAAGTTTATGTAACTTTTCATTTCTTTTCGCTTCTACAGATTCAGATTAAATTCGGTATAAGTACACAGGAAAATTCTGTTCAGTTGGCCACTTAACCACGATGACCATAACTCTGAGCTACTGTTAGAACCTAACACACAGCCATTCCTTCCACAACACTGAATTATGACCACAGCACTGAAATCCTCAAAAGGGTGTTATATAATTATATCATGCATGTGGATTTACGTATACAAGTAATGCATGCTTTTTGTGTCCAAGTTATGAAACATACTGATCCTTCCTGTTATGGTCCGTATATGAATTTATCACAACATCTTCCATCAAAAGATTCATAACTTGATTTTCTCAACAACGCTTGGGACAACAGACATTTCAAACAAAATGACATAATTTTAAGTGACATACTTCCTGAGTTCATGTATGCTATTTCACAAACAGTGTTTAATTCCAAGCTTCTTCCATGGTGTAAATGCTATCTTCACTCTTCTGAGGTGTTATGTGGGGTTGAGTGATAGTTACCAATATTCTGGGACAACATATAGGTGCCATCTTCAAGGGCCCCAGTACATCGTCCCAAAATGTCGGTAACTAACTGCCAACCAACACTCTGTAACATCCCATAAGAGCAATGATCTCAGGCAGTGTGTACTTTGAAATTGTATTTTATCTACAGAAGCAGAGATAACAAATGGCAATGTCAGGGGAAATACATATTCATTGGAATATTTTCTAGGAATGTTTAAAAGTAGACCCAAAAATTTATTATAATTTTACATCCAATAAGAGGGGCATACCCATTAGAGGTTCAGTAGCAAATAAACTACATTCCACCAGGCAGCACAAACATACAAACATACTCTACTACACAGACTTATAACCAATCCTGTCTTAAAATATATTTAAAAAACCAATGTTTTGAAAGGCAGCGGCAAGGAGAGGGGGTGTTGGTGGTAGAAGGGAGCAAGTAAGAGGTAAGTTCTTGCTTTCTTGCTTCACAGATACATACAGAGACATACTGACCATGTTTTTAGAGATATAAAAATATAGCTCATCTCAGAATGTTTCTATACCCTGCATAAAATAGTAAGGAATTATAAAAATTATGCTCTCTTCAGTACCAAGATGTTCTCAATTTGCTGACATTTTCAGGTTGATAATCTTTACAGTCCTGAACAATATATCCTTCATGTTTCAGCAGGAAAGTTAAGTAACCATTTATTTCAAAATTTGTTCCAAGCAGCTAGAAACAAGATTTGATTTAGCTTAGAAACCATTAGCATTTTGAAAAACACGGTAGACTTTCTCTCTGTATTTTATAAAATTATAAATGCTAATGCCTCAACATGGTTACTGAACAGAAAATTAGGTAGGAAAAAGGATTGTACAATATCAGAACACTGCCACATCTCACTGCAACAGTCAACAGTATTATGCCACTGGTGGTGACCAAGGAGCAGAAAAAAGGATTTATTTCAGTGCTGTATTATCACAAAACACAGTACAACAAAATTCCATCAATCTGACATCCAATAATTCAGAAGTCCCGACAATCCAGCACTTGAGAAGAGTAGTCCCTGGACTGAATGTAATGGTAAAGTTCACCCTAGAACAAACCACAAAGGACCAGAGCAGGAGTAGAGGTATAGCTCTACTCTTTCTTTAACCTCGGTGCTAAATAGGGGCGGGTGGTCAATGCTACGCCCCGTCGGCTTTACCCCCGAGGAAGAGCCGATACCCATTGTATAGGAGGCTGGGTGGGCCCCCGGGCCAGTCTGGACGCGTGTGAAAAATCTCGCCTCCCACCAGGATTCGATTCCTGGACCGTCCAGCCCATAGAAAGTCGCTATACCGACTACACTGTTTTGCTTTTAACTAGGAAAAGGGCTTCTTGAAAGAAAGAGGTTGATCTCAGGAACATGCTGAAAGAAGCCTCTAAGTGTGTGTGTAAACCAATCATTCAGGTATCTCATAATGCCTTGTCCCCTTCTGCAGCAGTTTCTTCATGTATGAAGACTCCAAAAAACATGGAAGAGGACCCATATGACCCTGAACCAGTGGGTGAAGAGCTATAAAGATGGAATACTCCTCTGATTGCTTGTGCAGCCCAAGTACAAGAGCAATAACAAAGTGTTATTTGTAAGAACTAAGATCAGCAGAAGTACCACTTGATAATCTAGAATATTCAATAATTAAGCTCCTGTCCTGTCCAATGCAAGTCAGGTTGATGGAATTTTGCTGTATATGTAATTCATTATCAATGAAATACATCTTATCATTTGGCTTCCTTTTATGAAAGTAGCACTTGCCAAACCAGATATATTACGCTGTATTTTAACCGTTCATTGTCTTACATATAGAGTACTTTCAACTGTGTGTACGTATTCCTGCTCAACAGGCTACTTTTAAAGGGCCTGGTTTAGTATGCAGTATCATCTGGAATGGTAGGAGACAAAACATGTAACTAAGATGCCTGAATTTCAGTTGTGTGCCCTCATCTATATTCTATTACCATGACGGGCACAGTGGCAAATCTTAGAATTACTCTAAACTCCGTGCAATGTATTTAAAGGTGCAATAATGCAATGGATATTTTGTGTTTTAAAGTATATTATGTATAAATCACCAGAATTTACACTTTTAAATGTACAGAATGTCACATGAGCAGAAGAATGAGTTTCATATTTTAAGAATATGTCTCTTATCATAAGCATTTAAAAAATTGATTTGGTATTGTTTTAATAAATACATTACATGTGACAGAGGATTTAATTATTCTCGTGTATCTCTTCCTTATTTGAGATATATATGAGTATTAAATGCTTTGCTGGTGAGATTAATTTTTTCCATGTACCTGTACCATAGGCATAACTTGGGGGAGGACAGGTAAATGGTGCTCCAACATTTTTTTAACTAAAAATAGTTTTTCTTTTTTTGGTTGTTGAGTTGAAGATGGCAAATAAAAAAAATTGAGGTGAGAGTGGGGGAAAGGGTTGTATGTATATTGAGGACTGGTTCAAACCAATCTTCTCCATCTTTCTAACTTGACTGCTTCTTAAATTAAAGTTCCTAATTTCCACAGTCAATGTTGTTCTTCTTGTGTTATTAGCCAAGTACGCTTATGACCTGTACCTATGAATAATCTGAGTGTCTTGTAGACATACTGGTCAGATTGTGTGGTCAGTTTGCACTGACTTACACTGTTGGGTTTCATTTATTATACATTCATTCTGTTACATATGTAACCTTGGACTGGTCCACCCTTAAATTAGCATTAAGAAAGCACTGAATTTTTAATTCATCAAACAAGTAAAAAGCAAGAGAACCTCGCAGGAGGGTACCAACATTTGGGAGAAATATATTACCTCCATTTTGAGGGTAGCAATCCTACTCTGGAAACGTAGGCAGTATGTTCCTCCAAATGTTGATGTCCACCAATAGTCTAAGGTATGTGGCATCATAAATCATAAGTTTACAAAGTTAATGTTCACTCATATAGAAACCTCAATCTTGTGTAGGAGGTACATACTTCATATTTAAATGTGTATTCCCTACCATGACTTTGATTTTACTGAGATTCCTCTCAGTTTCATCACGCAGTATATAAATACCTTATTCTTCATGGGGCCATAGGCGATCTGCTTCCCATCCATTTCCTGTACAAACACAAGTATGCAAAGTTTTCAGGAGCTGTAGTAAGTCTAGGGGGTTCATTGCAGGTGCTTTCAAAGATGGCTGGCTAATGGATGACATTATTAAACAAACCTGCTTACAAATACAGCAAGTAATAAAGACTCTGTATACTCAAATGACCAGCCATCTGGTGACAAATTTTTACTACTAAAGTCAGACATTGAATTTCATCCTGAGAGGGATCAATCCAAGTCACTTTTTCACAACCTATTTCACATTTTGTCTCATTTTGGGTCCTTCAAAGATGTTTCACCCCAATATTCATTATTCGTTTCTTTTTCTCTCTCTCTCCTGAGTTACATTTCCAACCTTCATGACTTGACTACCACATTAATAATAAATTACAATCACAACAGCAAACCAACAATGTACACTGCTGTTGGAATAGTCCTCCTATTTTATTGCATCTTCAACATGTTTTGGCCCAGCAAAGCCACTGTCAGGTAATAAATGCCTGGAGTATTCCAACCTAAGTGTATGCAGTTGGTTTACTTTAATATAGACAAATGTACATGGTATAATCGTGGTTTTGCAATTGCTGTACATTTGTTGATTATATTGTCAAATGAGTCTGTTATATTGCATCATAGTAAAAAAATGGTAACAACTGGGGAGGGGAAATTGTGATTGAAAAGAAGCTTTTTACTATTCTATCACATGCACCCATAGTATTACAAGGTTTTTCAAGAATACTGGTCCTTAACAGTGATTTCTGATGCAGGTATCAGAAATTGGGTATGAATTTGAAAAGAGCATTTATACATGGATATTTTTATAAGTAAAAAGCGGTACAAGATCTTTATAAAAGAGTAACAAATTAATAAATATATTAACAGTATTCACTTTATTTGCAAAAAGCATTAAATTAATTGTCACTATTTCGGCTGTTAAGGTACATAGTCATAAAACAGGCTACTGAGTCAGACAGTTTGGAAATAATTCATACTCTGTCAATTTAATATGGAATAAAACCAGAAACTGTTTTAGGTAACTTAGATTAAAATGCATAATGTCTAGTAAAATCTAATTCATTTTCAATTAACGTACAGTTAATCTAAAGAGAATGTGACATAACAGAAATTTCTTCCTTGCTTCCTAACCAGCAAAGTGTTGGATCATTGATGGACACAAATGCCAGCATCTGTGTTCAGCAAGCTCTGTGTTGATGGGGAAGCAAAGAGAATCTGTGTGTGCATGACAAGATAGACAGCTGCAATAGCTGTGTTTTGGCTTATGGAGATGGACTTCCCTGATGATGGAGATGGCAGCCACCGAAACATGTTGGAATGTAGTTTGACAACATAAGAATTTTGTAGTGCATAGTGTTGGATCAAATTTTAGATAATAACTTGGTAGTTATTCACAGTACAAGTAATATTGAGAAATTTACAATTTTCATATTTGTCACTTCCATATTATTTCCTTGGACCAATATACCATGGTTCCCTAAGGATTTACTTTATCTGTTGGTTTTGTGTAAAAGGATACACACATCATAAAAACAAAATCAGAAATAAGATGAAAACATACAAGGACTGAATGGATACTTGATATGTGGCTGTGAAATAAATAAGAATATAGTCCCATAACTCACTCTCCATATTGGTCCACTGTTACATCAATAAAAATTTATTAGGCTGCAGACACACTCACCCATAACTTTGTACCTTATCTAAGGTTTACATATGTAAGGAAATAAATAACCTTGCTGAATGAATTATACAGCCAAATTAAAAATAGTTTATTTTATGTAACTCTTAATTGCTCTCATTGGTACATCACAGTAAGGGACTTGGGCTAATAAATGTATGAAGACTTCCTGATTTTTTGGCAAAAAAACATTATAGTTTCTATCATCCAGGTAAAAGAATCAGAAGATTATCTTGAAGCCCTTATACAGATTTAATGATGGCCTGAATGGGTGGGGGAAAGTACCATGTTGGGGAGTGGCCCACTTCCCCATTATCCTTCAGCCAAAGTGATCCAGTCCACGTTACATTCTCACTGGGTTCAATCCCCAGATGTCTGTTCAACCAACACTTTCCTTCCAAAGGACTCTTTGCTGGAATGGAGATACTCCCACAAGCAGTATGAACACATAAATGGCTCAGCCAAGGCACCAGACCCATTAATATAGTATCATTTTTAGTTCAAATTCATAAGGCATAAATTTTCACATTCCCTAGTTCATCTCATACACAGGAATTGTTGAACTAAGATGCATTTCATTCATCTCTATGCCCTTAGTTTTTGGTTTGTTTGGTTCTTGCCCCAGAATCATTCACCACCCTGAAGACAGCAAATGTAATATTTGAAGATTCACATCTTTTAGGGTATGATTCAAAAGGGGTCCAGCAGCTGGAGCAATTATTTTTGCACTGCTTGAGCTGTGAAAATGAAGAAGCCACAACATTGCTTTGCCACATCGGAAACCACTCACTGAATGACACATCGTCACATTACACAGAACCTCAATTCTCAGCAATAATGCTGGGAAAACCGCAAATCGAGAACTCTAACATTTGCCTAAATGTTTGGAAATGTTCATTCTTCTATGTGGACTAACCTGAAAGTCGGCTCAGCTGATGGAAATATAAATTAAACAAGTGCACATGGTTTGTTCGTATATTCTAGAATATGTTGGCCTACCGGTATTTTAATTTAAGGGGCGGTGGGGATGGGTGCTGAATTAAAGTCTCAACTGTGATTTATAAGCATGTGACGAAAACACCGATACAATGGATGTCCTTCCCGGCTACTCCCCTCCTTGCCGCCCGCAACAGAGCTTCGTCGTCCAATCATAAATTTATTGCAATGTGTAGCTGAGAAGAATACATTGCATAAGAAACGGAAATAGTGTATAGTGGGTGGTGCGTTCACAACATTCGGGAAACAACGGAAACCTTCAAACAGGGCCGGCACGAGACAGGTGAGTGCCCCAAGCAAGGTCATAATTTGTCGACCCTTAGAATCGATATTCTCTAAGCTTTTTCGGCCTAGTATAGTGTTGGGGAACTTTTTGAGATTGCGTGCCTAAAGTAGGGATAATTTTCGCAAAAACACTTTCACGTGTGGAAACCTGAGTTTGCTAGCACCATATTTCCGTTTATTCTAGTGACGTCCTAGCACCCCTTATAGGTTGGCCAACGGGCGGTTGTCCGGCTGACCAGCCCCTTCGACCGTCCCTACATTCAAATAACCAAAATGCAGAAAGAGATGACTGACGTCACTGAAACATTTTTGACGAGAAGGGGTACTATTGGCCAGCAAGAAGCTTGTCGGTATGTGTAGAAATGCGTGTGGAGGAAAAAGACGCAATTATGGCAAATGTTACAGATAAAATCATAATTAACTTGGGCAATAATGATAGCAATGATAAATATAACAGTGTTGGAGGCAGTGATAATGGTCGATGTTGTGGAAACGTTTAGGCCTATGTCTGATTTCGCTTCTTACAAAACAGGCGAGTAGACTGATATTTGGGGTAGACCACAGCACAGATCTGAGTACAGATCATATATGAGATCTGAGGATAGTATAAAGTTACCCCCTTCCCCCGTCGTACACAGCGTGTTGGTAGCGACGCTTACGAGAATGGGATATTTGTAAAATGACGGTAAATTCGTCGAATGCTGGGGTATTTGCAGTTGCCAGTACTGTAAAGTAGTTGAAGGAGGAAAATGGCAGTTGAGTAGGTGGTTGTGCTGATAATTGTCTGCGGTGGTTTTGGGAGTAACGTTGTGACATTCTGTTGATGTCAGTTAGCTACATGTGGTCAGTAATTTAGAAGGTACCTTTCGTAGTGCAAGCGTAAATGTAAGTTTTTATGTTGATAACGTCATGCACATATTACGCGAATTTACCAAGTCGTAGTAGCAGGTTATCCATCCGAGTACGCATATTGTTTTGATTCTTTATGTCATTTATTTTGAACAGTCGTAGCTCCGTATTGGACTGTTTACATTGGTTTTCACCTTCAGACTTACGGTAGTATGTACAGTGAATCGCGGTTATCAGAATCTGCTATAGTTGTAGGGTGCCTGTTGTTACCAGTCTGTATCCAGTACCTGCACCTGCCAACTGAAAATATTGGTTCGTTGGTAATTTTTGCACTTGTATAGCTTTATTATAATTCTCTTGATACGTGGTACAAATGTAAAGGAGGCAGTGTTTATCATCAATTCATAATTTATAGAATTTATCCACTGTAATGACATGTTATGAAATGATGTTGGCTCCTTGAACTTTCTGAAGTTATAATATTAATAAATAAAAACTCCAACATTATTGCGATAATTATTTAATCTTTTTTGTCCATTTTAGATGGCAGAGGCGAAGGTTACAGTTCCTGATCTTAATAAATGTAGTAGTGATGACAGATCAAGTTCTACATTGAACCAGAGCAGTAACTTTGAAATGGATCACCAGTTACAAAATCCTGAAGATGTCATTCCAGTATCCGGTCAGCACAGAATTGAAACAGACTATTCTCAAAACCTTATAAACATTCCCGATGAAAATGTTAAGGGGAATTTGAAAGAAAAAGTATGTGCTGAGTTGCAGGTAGCAGAGCCACCACATTTGGAGAATGAATCCAATCTAACAGTTGCAGGCACTTCCACTGAAAATGTCAAAGTAAATTATCACAATCAGCTTGATGAAGACACTACTTTAAAGAAGATACAAAATGGTGAATCTTCATTTGCCCCTTCATCCTTTGCTTCATTCAGTAACATTGTTACTAATAAAGTTAATACAGAAAATACAGGCTCTGGATTTGCATTAAATAGTGAAAATACAGAAAATATGGCCTCAGGATTTGCATTCAATAGTGAGAACGAACAACAACCTATGCAGACTTCATGCAGTCAGGTCTCCAGCACTACTGCAAATTTGTCAAAAGATGTGTCACATTTGTTCACCAATACAGCAGATGTCTTACAGCAAAATAATCAGGAACAAATGAATAATTCCTTGCAGCTGATTTGTGACTATGGCAGTGACTCTGATGTTGATGATGTTATTGAAATGCATTCAAAACCAGAGGCCATCATTATTGGACCTTCAGAAAATGAAAAGGTATTCCTGAATGATTATAGAACAGCTGAAGTGCTATTTTCTGAGGACTCTGATGATGATTCTGATAGTACAGATGAGAAGTCAGACAGTGACAGCTCCACTAGTTCCAGCAGCAGCAGTAGCAGTAGTAGTAGCAGCAGCAACAGTAGCTGTTCAATAGAAACAGAAAATGCATCTGCTGCAAGGAGGTGTGTATGTATGTAGGGTCCTTGGTAAACAAGGGCATTTCCTATTCAGAGTTGTCTGACAAAATGGAAATTTTTTTAATCATTGTTTTTCAACTCTGTTATGCAGTTCAGTGTTAGGATGGTACCAAACAATCAGGAAGAATTGGACAGAAATATGACATCATTTTGTGGTCCCTGCTCATTGTGTTAATTTATTGTGCAGATTTTTGAGTACCATAAATAAAAAACACAAACTCCTAAAAACAGTAAGCAAAGTGGTCTAGAAGTGAGCACGTAGAAAACTAAGAATATGTTCTTTTTTCCTGGCTGTAATTTATGACAGATTTATAGTGTCAAGCCAATACAAGAAACAGTAGAACTGCATTTGCCATTTACACTAATGATTAATATCGGTGTGTGAAACAAATTCCAATAACCATCCTGACTACTCATAATTTTTCTTACATCTAACTTGGAGATACAGAGGTTGGCTCACCATCTTCAAGATTCTATTGTGCCCCTCCCTATTACAGTCAAATAGGTCCATATCTTTTGTTTCATTAACATTTTGCTAATTGTCCAACTTTGTAATTTGTTAATAAATATGGGTACTCCACTGAAGAGCTGCCACATTCTTGAATGGCATGGGCTAGTCATCTTATAGCTAATGGTCAGTCAAGAAGTCTTTCCTGGTGTTAAGCCCTCCCCCCCCTTAGGGTTTATGGCCAGATGTAGAGAGTGTTAGACCTTCCAGAGTTCATTATTTGTGTGTTGTTGTTACCCTGTCTTGTAAGGTGTTTCCAGAACAAAAAGAGAATCATGAAAAGTTGTATGAAATGAATTTGTTGGCACTTCATTACATGTCGTTCTGAGAGCTACAAAAGAGGTGGCATTAACACAGGTTTACTGTTTGTCGGTATATGCCAAGGAAACAAGTGGGGAATTTCATAATATTACACCACACATTACACTTTAACCTGTCGGGAGCAGACAGCAAAGACATATTTTTGGACTATGAAGAGAAGTTTTTTAGGGATCCATTTATAATTCTTTCCAAAGGCTCCTAACTCTTTCTGTTATTTATTATGAACTATGTAAACTTGTAGCTGTAATTCTGTTCCACAAAAATTCTCTGAAAGTAGATTGATGTCATGTATGTACCAGTGTGTGCTGTATGTACAGTATTTTCATGGAATAGTATCAGTGCATAATGGACCTCCCCACTATCTTTGAAACAAGACAGATACTGACATCTTGAAGTAGCCAGTCTGATTATACATAGATTCTTAAACTTGATTTTCATCTGGTACATAGTGCTTTTGTACAAAAGTAAAAAGCATTTCTCTAATACTTTTTCATTCTTTCTGTGTGTGTCTAGGAATGTTATTAATAACACTCCAAAACCTAAGAAGAAAGATCCTATGAGAACCAGGGGAGAAATTTTGATGGAAGACCTTCCCCCCATTCAAGATTTGCATATCAGTGTACCTGCAGAAGAATGTATGGAATTGGGTAAAATATCTAGCATTGTGGACCAATTGGGTACGTATGAGTTGAAGTGAATTTTCATACACTTTAAATAGGTGCTGGATTATTATTTTAATCTGGTATGAAATTGTAAATATAACACTGTGTTGATACTATTATTGATTGTTGCTGCGAGAAACATATGGAATCTGATGTAATTTGTTGTTGGTTGATGTCTTAACATGTGTTTTTGAAGCAAATTAAAAGCTTATTTTCCTCTGTATAAGAAAAGTAGATATTAGTGATTCTTGCAGTTGAAAACAGGTTATACATATTCGTAACTGAAGTACAGTTTTTGAAGGCTGATACACAATTCAGTTTCCACATAAAACTAGTATTTCAATAATGTATTTTAATGCAGATTGCCAGTGACTGTCACTGAATTTTGAATGAAAAATTCATGAATTATATATAGTATGTCATATTTTACTTTCAGAGCCATATTTAAATTTGTTTGGCACTTTGGGGCAATAAGACTTTTTTTTTTTTTTTTTTTTTTTTTTTTTTTTTAACTTTTTTTTTTTTTAAAATTTTTGTTTTTTTTTTATTAAATTTTTTTCAAATTTCAAAAAATATTTTTTTTTTAGTTTTTTTTTTTTTTGATGTTTTTTTTTTTTTTTATCA
>Ga0123354_10004824_pt1 | contig 19302 bp, 14 predicted proteins | sample TergutLab28metaG_2_FD_97872 | JGI IMG/M metagenome (GOLD analysis project Ga0123354, IMG submission 97872) | Labiotermes labralis P4 segment gut microbial communities from Petit-Saut dam, French Guiana - Lab288 P4 | ecosystem: Host-associated > Arthropoda: Insects > Digestive system > Gut ...
CATTGACATAAAATTCTTCCGATCGCACTATGGCCCTGGGGTCGACTCAGCCTCTAACAGAAATGAGTACCAGGAGTATTTCCTGGGGTAAAGGCGGCCGGTGCGTAAGGCTGACAACCTACCACCATCCTGTGCCGTTGTCACGAAATATGGGAACCTTAACTTCCTGGAACCCTCTGGGCATGTCCATGTCTGTAATGGGACTGCTTTACCTTTTTTTTTTTTACACTTACAAATGTGTGGATTGAACTTGAAAACAGATTGAATTATGCCTGACTACTTGTGGTGCCCACTTGAAACATCTGCAAACCGTTTAAGTGTAGGTCACGAAAACTGGATCACATAACCTACCAAAATACGTGTAGTTTTTGTTTTCTGTGCTGCTTCTTGAGAAACACAAGTGTTAAGTTAAAATTGTCTACACTTCATACGTTCTCCTTGTATTTAACTAAATACGATCCTTGTCAATAATTTTTTTTATAGTTGCAGAACTGAAGGTACGACCCGTTGCGAAAAACAGTACACTATTGGGAACTAAATTCTTATCTGCAGTATTGAACCTGGACTACTTGAAGTATGACTAAAGCGATACAAGACTGTCTTATTAATGAAAGAACCTACTGCTACTATCAACCAATTTTAGGAATTTCACATTGTTGTTTTTACCGTGCATATCTATCAAGTTATTATCTACAAACTGACACAACACTACGCAAATATCACGGTTCAAAAATTGTTATATATTCAAGACACTTCCATCATGGTTCGTTGGCGACAACAGTTGTCATCAGAGAAGCCCAACTCCACGAACAAAACACCGCTATTGACAACTGTCTATATTGTTATGCACATATAATCAGATTTATTGTGCATGACAATATAGACAGTTGTCAATAGTGGTGTTTTTGTTGGTGGAGTTGGGCTTCTCTGATGACGGCTGTGGTCGCCAACGAACCATGTTGGAAGTATCTTGATTGTATATAAATTTTTGAACCGTAATATGTGCATAGTTTTGGTTCAATTTGTAGATAACAATTTTGGGAAGTTTTGTTGAACTTTGTCTCTTACAAATCAAAATATCAAGGATGTAGGATGAACACATAAATTTTGACACCTATGAATTTTAAAACGAAATACAGCCAAGAAGAGAGAGCCTTGATGTTCCTTCACCCTAAGCGGTGTTCCCCCACAGCCCGGAAATCCCTACCTGTTCTAAGCACGGCTTCATTAATTTTACTCTTCTGTCTGCATTCACTAAAAACGTATTAATCATAATACTTAACAACATAATTACATGAATGATGTATTCGTACACAGACTTATATTTATATACCTACCGAACACTTCTGTTTCAAATGTTTGAAACGTTCAAACCAGTAGCGTTTTAAATCTCTGGGGACAAGAGTAACGGAAGTGCTTTTGGTAATCCAGTAACTCCCAATTCACGGCTTACAAAATAAGAGAAACAAGTAACAAATACTTCCCTATTAGAAATGTTTGTTGTATTCCTAAATGTCTTATAAAAGCCCAAGCGAAAGCAGATGTAGTGCATTATACAAACTTTATAATCAAGTGCGCCTCATGACGCGTTTCTAAGCGTGGCTGAAGGAACTAGGAAAGAACACTTCGACCGAAATAGCTAAAAATAATTTCACGTGGAAGCAGTACATGTGAATTTGGTGCATTCTTGCTCCCGTAGTTGGCACGAGTGGATAATATCAGTATCATGGCTACAAATTCTGTGCTACTTCGATCGGGACAACGAATGCCCCTTCTGGGACTTGGGACTTGGCAGGTAAGACTTCGTAACTGATACGTCGGTCTTAGTGTTGGTATTATATAATTAGATACCGTTCATGTAACCCTCTCGCCCACGATTTTACAGCTGGCTGTTTTTCAAGGTATTGATCATCGCTACTGAACAGAACGACAGCCGAAGCTCTGCTCACTTTATAATCGTGATATTAGGACTTAGAGGCTGAAAACGAGATTAATTCGTTTTAAGTTTTAATGTAGCGTTGAACTGCCTTATCCCGAGCTACACAAATGCAAGCAGTCCCTCGTCGAGGATACTAAAAGCACGAGTCGGGCAGAAATAATTACGTGCCATAAACGTACAAAATCTTAATCTGAAGAGATTTTATTTTTCTGGACGACAATGGTAAAAGGCAATTCGTACCTGAATTGTTGTGGGTAAAATTTGACTTCAAAAACACGTGAACAATTTGAAGAGACTGAAACGAAACTTAAGCATTCCTGGAATTCAGATGTTTGTTATGTAAGAGGCAAGTGTGTTGGCTCAGTTCCTCACCAAGAAAATTTACTTACGCGGTAATACTTAAACTCTTATTAGGGAAGTGCTTAATTCGAATCTAGGCCGGGGGCTTCGACTACCCTGACTGCGAAATTTGTCTACCCCATTACCTCCGAGGATATGTCAGCAAAATAATCCTAGATCAATAAAGTTTCAAATGATTTTTTCAGCATCCTTTCCAATTCATTATTCACTAAAAACCGTCCTACTCGTTGATGTTACAAGCCTAATTATATTCTGAGCTAAATCGATAATAATTAAATCCCCCATCTTTCACAAACAAAATGTCAATGCATTTTGACGAACACCTTTTAATGTTCTGTATTCGGGGGTGTGATACCGTACAGTGCGGTTCGTTGGTACCCACCAAATGCCATATTTATCAGTGTAAATTATAAAGTGCAGTTGTTTTTGTTGGTTGTGTGGCAGTCCATTCGTTAAACTGTCAACAACATTACTATTTAGTATAAGTGGTTACACGATGCGGCGTATTTTTAGCGCTATCATCATACCATTACAAAAACCAAATGGAAGTACGTCTTATTACACATCGTAGCTTCAAAATGTTCTTGGAATCACTTTATTTCTGAGAGATATAAAACAGTACAATCATTTAAGCCATATTTCCTTCAAAACAGTCGCCCGGGCAACTATTCACTTCTGTCAGCGACTGTAAATGTGTTGGAAGCATTCCTGGAAGACATTTTGTGAAAGCCTTTTCAGCTTTTCCGTCGCATTCTTGATGATGTCAGTAGCATCACAAAAGCGCCGTCCCTTCAATACTGATTTCATTCAAGTGAACAGGTAAAACTCAGCTGGATCCAGGTCAGGAGAGTATGGAGGATGCTCCAGTGTTGTCACATTGTCTTTTGCTAAGAAATCCATGATCAAAATCAACCGGTGTGCTGAAGCATTGTCGTGAAGGAGAAACCAACTGCATCTTTTCCATTTTTCGGGGCGTTTCCTTTTGATGGCATCCCTAAGGCGACGAAAGATGTCAATGAACATTTATTTATTCACAGTTGCAATTCCTGTAAATTATGCCAGCGAATTCCGGGAACATTTTGCCGCTACAACGCATACAAACACTGAACGTTTTCTATAACAGTGAATGTATAGTATTTCAAGTTTAACGATTATAATATTACCGTTGTATGTAAACTCAAAATACAAAATTTCATTATATATGTTGTGGAACTAATGATTAGTTTTCTCAGCTTGCTTTAATGGGGGTGAAGGGGGTACGGTGGCGCAGTTGGCTGAGGCACTTCGCTACAAGCCGGAAGGTCGCGGGTTCGATCCCCGATGGTGTCACTGGAATTTTTCATTGACATAATCCTTCCGGTCGCCCTATGGTCCTGGGCTCGACTCAGCCTCTAACAGAAATGAGTACCAGGAATATTTCCTGGGGGTAAAGGCGGTCGGTGTGTAGGGCTGTCAACCGTACCACCTCCATGTGCCTATTGTCTTGAAATCTGGGAGCCTCAACTTCCTGAAACCCTCAGGACCTGTAATGGGATTGCTTCACTGTTACCTTTCTTACCAGCTTGCTTTAATATGTGTGATCTTCGACACAATTTTTTGAATCTGTAACAAACTGAAGTCTATTTTATATAATATACTGTACAGATATTTAAGTCAGAATCAAAGTGCTAATTAAGGCAAGTTTCCTAGCTAAAAAAATACTGTATGGAATGAATTACTTACGGATGGATTATATGCTCAATTTTAAGCACGTTTAATCTTCGCGAAAAGCTCTAATTGTTTTAAACTTCGTCAAGACTGTCCGTCCTTCTTTGTGTATCAACTCAGCTCCCACTGGATGGATTACCGTGACATTTTATAGGATGCTTTTATTAAAATCTGTCGAGAAAATCCATACTTGGTTAAAATCGGATGAATATATGAGGCACTTTACATGAAGCCCTACGGAAGTTTATTTTTATTTTTGAGAGCTTTACGGAACATATAGCAGCTCGATAGCAATGTCAAGAAAACCCATTGTTATAAACATGGTAACGCTTCATATGTCAACAAAACAAAATTAAGCCATCGTTGTTTTTCCATAATACCAATGGTTAGGCGAACATGCCACATTGTTACGTGTTGGGTACATGGCCTATCTTGTTGTTTTATGCGAAGACCATCACATGGTGTGTCTACCTTCATATGCTCGAGCTCTGTATAGTGTCACAGCTGGAAAATATTCCAACCATTCGTCATTTTCAACGCTGTGGTGAGCTCCCACACTGGAGCAATAATGTGCGGGCATATCTTAAACGAAAGCATTCCTGGAAGGTGGAATGGACGTGGGGTACCATCTCCTGAGCCTCGCCCTCCTCCCGGCGCGATCTGAAGTGCGGAGAAAGGAATGTCCACTCGTACGTGGGCAGAACTGGACTGTCAGGGCTTAATGTGATCAGGGGCAATAGCGGTTCCCACGTGGACCTGGATTAAACCACACATAAACTTTCTGAGTTCAAGAATAGTTTGTAAAAGTCTGCAAATTTCCGTTTTGGTTAACACGTAATATTTCTTTTTAAATACGAACAGAAACTTCGTAGAAATCACATACACACTCAAAATTTAACTTCTTATATTATAACGGATTTAATAAAGTTGCCACGTTGAGGACTTCCGTGTGAATGGCGATCACTTAACAGAATGACTATCAATGTCTTGCTCAGATGTACTCTACAATTGTTAACAACCACATTTATTCAGAAGTAATGCGAATTTGAGCAATTTTTGGTACTGTTACCATTAAAAATGCGGATGTCAATTTATTGTAAACAAGTCTCTTCACTTTCACAACTTTCTCATGTGTGTTTAAATGTGCATCATAACCATAGTGAATACATACATTTCCTTATTTATAATTTCTATTTATAGTTTCTGTCAATAACTCGGACTATGCAACATCAAGTGATTGTGCAGGGAATAATTAACTGGAAAGGCCATAAAGAGATATGGCTGTGGGCTAGTTTAAAGTTTCTCCTAGCATCTTACATGCTGGAGTAAGAAATGGACCACAAACTCTTTAAGTCAATGTCCTGAACAACATTCAAACCTGGCAGCCCCCACACTGAAGTCAGAAGGGTAACCACCTGAGCCAACTTGCTGAGTAATTAGATGAATTCTGAGGATGAGGTGCATACACCCTGTTTTCCTTCTTGCAATTAATAAAATGTTGTGGTGCTGAGTGTGCTACTGTTGCAAAATAATACATATCTAAGCCTCAGAACCACAAGCAGTGATTTATTCAATGCATACTTTTGTTATTTAAAGACAAAACCTGAAGAAGTTGAAAAAGCTGTAGAGGTGGCACTAGAAGAAGGGTATCGTCTTTTTGACACAGCTTACAGTTACAATAATGAAGAAGCCATTGGCCGTGCACTGAAACGATGGGTGGATGCAGGGAAATGCAACAGAGAGGAGCTGTTCATTACAACTAAGGTAAAACAAAGCAATGGTTACAAAAATATCAGACACAGTGCAAATATAATTAAATTATATAAAAACATAATTAAATTCTGTCATGGCTATTTAATTTTGTGATGATGTTCCAAAATATGAAGGAATGTGGCCAGTGTAAGTATTACTATTAAGCAGCATCAAAGAGTAATATTACATACCAGAAGCAGGTATTCTTTATCAGTAACACTGTGGTTGTCTGGATTACAATACTTTACATTCTGTTACCAGTATTCTTAAGGTTACTGCTGTCTCCATCCTCAGGGTAAAAGATGAAGGCAGTAGGTTCATCCATAATGTTTGCAACCACCCAGTTGCCATGGTTTCATAACCATATGGCACAACCCAAAGACCACAGCCTTAATATATGGAACAAAGGCATAATGAATTTTAAGACATTAACCAAGTCATTGCAACATATAATGGACAAGATAAAGTCACACTTCCCCTCGTTATTTGGATTATTAGGGAAACAGTATAAAAATATGTGACATTGTGCCTTTTATTTTGAAGCACAGCTTCACTCCTTCCAAAAACAATCTTTTTTTATATCAAAATTTCTAAACATGACTGTAATATCTACACCCAGCATCAAAGATACTGAAATGTACTTACATCGTCTGTAATAATATTCTGACTGGAAATCTTCCCAAAACCACCACCACATATGGAAGTTTCCAAAAATAGGACCTTTTTTATTTTTCCACAGCTTCCTCATATTGGAAATCGTGCTTCTGATGTGGATAAGTATCTAACCACATCACTATGCAGATTACAACTTGACTACGTGGATTTGTATTTAATTCATGTTCCTTTTGGGTTCATACCTGACACAACCAGCGAGAATCCAGCTAAGGATGCTGATGGATCATATGTACTTGACAATACAGATCTTCTAGCTGTGTGGAAGGTAACTTTCCATTTGATAGTCCTGTTTCAGTACATTTCAAAACCAGTGCAATTTGCACACTACTGCAGTGATCTCAAATCTTCAAAACAATAACAATGTTGAGAATGCACTGGAATGCATTATAAGGTATAGGAATTAAATGATGGTAGTCTATTATTGATAAAATAACATTTATAATGCATGAATATAATGCAAAATATTTCAGCCTTTCTCTGAGAACAGCCATTTTAAAATTTTATATTTTTCATATACGTTTAATGTATGTGAAAAATATAATCAAGAATGATGATTAAAATAGCGTTAACAAAAGGAGCACACACACACACACATATATATATATATATATATATAGATAATACTTTACACAGGTGCAGTAGAAAGTACTGACACATTTTAAATAGTCAAAACGTTATGAATTTAAATGTTAGCATGCCCCCCTCCCCCCCATTCTCAAAGTAGAGATGAATTATTGGAGTTTAGTTTACAGCTGGCACACTAGTTCAACGTGGAATGGCAGTCATTGCAAAATTTAAGCATTATTAAAGTATAAAATGTTTCAGTAGTTTCAGCTGCATCTGCATTATTCAATTAAAAATTGCATCTTGCCTAATTTTCAAAATCCTGAAAAACGGGAAAAGAGTAACCCTGTACACTGCTTCATATACCATGCATGAACCTACCATAGAGCAACAGAAGTATGTTTGAAATGTACAGAACCAATTTTTAAAAACCCAAAATCAGAACACTTAGTAACATTTACATTGCCGTGTGCAGGAAGGCAGAAGGCAACATTTTTAGCCTGACACAAAATAAAAAAATCAGCGTGATTTATTATTACTGCTACAAAGATAAAAATGACATATTCATTTTTCTTTAAATATCTGTTCATCATCCGTCACAATCAAAGTTGAGACTGCATATTCATTAATCTACACATCTTCGTCTCTCTCCTATTCCCTCCTGTTGGTGGCTCGTCAATGGCTATCCTATACCTACACGTTTTTTCCCACTGTGGGAACATCAAAATGTTCGCATGCATTGTCAGAATGTCATACTTTTATGACTTGGAATAACCTGGGACATGTGGTCTCCTGAATAGAATTTTGAGGGACACCATGACATATCTCCTTCAAACCTATCAAACTATGATTGTCCTGGGAAAACTTGAATTCATGGAATACCCACGAAGTGGGACTTCAATGATTTATACTCATTCCATATTGTTAGGACACTTACAATGAACGTTATGATGACCGAACAAGAGACTTGGGTGAAATGAGAAAATTAGCATACTTTTTGTGGGAGAATTCCTACAGAAGTGTTGCTATAAATGGCTCAGACTCTGGAACATATGCCTAAAAACAAAGAAGAATAAATTATTTTAATGCATTGAACTACATATTAAAATTAAAAATATTGAGGAAAATACAAACTGGATTGCAGGTTGAACTGCTACAGCCACAGTAGTTAGAAAGCTTCATTTTGTACAGAACATACACTGCATCAGCAACAAATCATGTTAATTCACAGAGCTCTAGTCCTTTGTGCAAGACTAAATCTACCATGTGAAGCTGATGATAAGCCTAGATGTCTGATTCAAAACGTGGTTCCTACTGGCCATGCACTGAACTCCTAAGCTCTACTCTAACTAGGAAGCCATGTTAAGGTTTAGGCAGCTAGTTGCTGACCTCTTACTCTAGAGTTCAGGCCATTCAGATGGGATTTGTGGTGGATAAATTGGCATTTGGACAGGTTTTTCTCCGAGATTAACATCAGTATCTTAGCAACAAAGCCCCATACTCACACTTCATTCATCTTCTATCAACACAACGTAATCATAGCAACTGACAGCATCATTAAAAAAACACTAACAAGAAGTATATCTGGGTTTCCTTGTATTCCAACTATAATGCCTTAAGATCTATGCTTTTCTTATATACATGTGATACACTCTGCATTAGTAACTCTGCTTTACTTAATTTACATTGATCAAGGATGAATACAAACACTGTTCAGTATGTAAGGTTCAATAGGTCATGAAAGTTAAGTGAAAAGTCACTACACAGATGTATGTAGCTGACTTACTACACTGAAAAATCATGATTTTTTTTTATCATAATACCAAACCACAGATGCACACATCTCATTCTGGTACCAACTTAATTCCACCATGGTAAAAATCAGGTTCTTGCACTCATGAACTATTTCCACTTCCTCATTTATGTAGCCTATCCCAAGATCAGAAGAATGCATCACTGTTCCTGGGGATTGTGCTGAATAATTATGATACTTCAGTGGAATGAATGAGCTACATTTAATGTTGTAATGACTTCTCATATTAATTTTTTTAAGTAGGAAAGCTTACTTATTGACCATCAATTTTTAGGCAACAACATACACTACTGATTAAATAGCACAACAGGATGATATTGCCTAAATTTGTTTCAGCCAGCCAGGTTCAGGCTGTTCTCATCAAGAAATTCAAGAACATAAAGGAAAATTTGCTAAAATGCAATTCTAGTATTTATATTAAATCACTATTGAACATCCACTGTATTATGAGAAGTATAACTTAGGAGTTGTATATCTATCAACAGGCAATGGAGCAACAAGTGGATTTAGGACACACACGTAACATTGGTGTATCTAATTTCAACATTTCACAACTAGAAAAGGTAGCTGCTGCAGCAAAGATTTATCCAGCTACATTGCAAGTGGAGCTCCATGCTTACCTGCAGCAACCAGAGTTATGTGTCTCTTGTGCAAAATTGGGGATCCCCATCACTGCCTACTCACCCTTGGGATCGCCTGGTGCAAAGCTCCATTTCCAGCAGAAGTATAACTTCCATTACTTGTGAGTTAACATATTATTTTGCACTATATGTATGTTGTTCTCCAGTGATGATAAAAGCAAACTAACCACTGATATTCTATGTCAAATATAAGACATGAATATTGTCCTTTTAATGCATTTTACTTTTTGTCTCATACAGAGCAGAATGTGTTTCCTGAGAACACATTTTCAGCATCTTATAGCTAATATTAAAAACTCAATGACTTTCGTAAAAATTCTTGGTGATTTATTTCATGATGCTGGCAGTATCTCAGATTACCTAATATGGATGGCAGGATGACTGGTAAATTGTATTTGAGGATTTGGAAGTGGTGAAGGCCTAACTTGAGATACTGTTCTGGTGTCTAGAGTGACTGTGGAAGACCATGCCACCCCAACCTGGCCAAGATAGCTGGTATCATGGCAATGATTTAAACTCATTCTTCACCATAATATTCTTTCATGGAAAATGCATGTGAGAACAAACAATTGTGTTCCAGTTTCTCCATGACAGCTGACAAAGCAAAATTCTTTTGGACATATTCTAAATACTCTACACTCAGTATCAAGTAACCCGTTCCATTACTGGTTATGTAACAGGTATGTAAAAGTAATTCCTTCTCCTCACGTTCTTTCTCTATGAAGATAATATTTCAAAAATCATTTCTAAGCATACCGTGGCAGATATCAGAAGTTCTGGAACAGGCTAATGCATGATGCCCAATTTATACACCATATACAAAACATCATTTTCCTGGCATGTATTTGCTAAGCTACATAGTTTTGTTCTTTTATAATCCCACTGCACCAAGAAGCATGACAGAATTTACACATGAGTCTCTGGCAGGTAAAATTTGGGTGCATCTTTGAGAAGCATACATTCAGGAAATGATAATGTATTTGGCTGTAAATGTTCTATCATATCAACTACTTCATAAAATATTAAGATTACAGCACACAGAAACAATCATTATTCCATCACATTTTGTAGACATGACATTATTTAAACCTAAAATAATGGAAAAATGTAAACCTGGTAAGAGAATCTACTCATTCTGGGCTACTTAAAACCATCCTTATACTTGACACTATCCTAAGACACTCCCACTAGTCTTCCAACCTCTTAACCACGGTCCGTAAGATCTATTTTAGTGTCATCCTCTCATCTCCACTGTTTTTCAAATTGCTATTTTCCAAGAGTCACCACCAAAATTCTGTATGCATTCCTCATTTCCTTACATTAGCATAATTAAGGGAATGGAAAATATGTCACCAAATGCTTGTATGACTTAATAATACGAGGGAGAATCATAACAAAATGTACCATAGAAAACTGTGCAATAGGTGCACTGAACAGATTCAATATCTGATTTAAGTTTACAGCCATAAAATATGAAAAACAATAAAACTTTCTATCTACAGACACATAACTAAATGAAGTTATGTAACACCATGAAGTCCATAAGTTGAACTCACAGTGTTAAAACAGCTGTAGAAAGTGCTGATAGATGGACGGACCATTAACTATGCAAGAAGACAACAGTGGCTATTTAGTGCCATGTGGATATGACAACAAGATCACATTTGACAAATCTGGTAAGGATAAGGGAGGAAGCAGTCACGGGATACTTTTAAGGTACGACCACAGAATTTGGCTGCAGGAACTGTAACTACAGTTGATATCCCAGCCACAAATGAGTCCCAACAATTACCACTTCAGCCAAGTTCCTCAGACAGCAGCTGCCTAAAACTTTCACTACAACTATCATTATTTATGTGTGAGGTAATACCTAAATATCAGTCCTAAATTGGATTAAATAAGTGAAACACATCTTATTCTTCTTCAGTAGCAGAGCAATCTGGCCTCTTCAGTAGTTCCCTCCACATATTCCGGTCTGCTGCTAGTCTCCTCCATCCTCTTATATTCAGCAGCAAAGAGGAGCTACTCCTGACGTCCTGCCATATCAGCTGTGGTCTTCTGTGAAACTTTCCTTTCAGTACTTTTGTTGGCATTCTGGTATCATCCGTATGACTGTACTATTGTGAACTTCTTAAACTTAATATATTTCACTATATCGGGTCCATCTAACAATTCACAGAGCTCTTCATTATGTCTTAATATCTATCCTGTCATTTTCATAGATTGGTCCAAAGATCCTTCTTAGAATTTTCCTTTCTTCTGATGAGTGAGTTATTGTCCATGCTTTAGACATAACTTAATACTGACAGGATTAGTCTTGTATATTGCAAGTTTATTTTTTCTTCGTACTATGCGTGATTGTACGTTAGGTTATATGGGAAGTAAACTTTGTTTGTGGACATAATTTTCCTTTGTAATTCCACTTCCTCTTCGTTTTCTCTTGTAATTTATGTTCCTAGGTAAATAGAACTGTCAACTACTTCAATGTCCTGTATACCTATTTTCTGGCAACTTAAATCTTTTCTTGACTAGGTCATTACTTTTGTTTTCATATTACTGCCCAAATTCATAGTATTAGTTGTGAGTCCTACTGTCTTGTGTTCCTCTAGCTCTCTATACATCTTGCAAACTGTTTACATGGGTCTTCCCCTAATGTTAATGTAACAGTATAACCAACAATTTGACCAGATATGTGGATGGGTAATGAAGTTGATCTACTAGTACCTGTCTTATGGGATATTCTAAGGCCATGTTAAGCAGGAGATGTGCTATTTCATCTCCTTGTTTCAGTCCCTTTTTAACTTTAAAGTGGTCTGACAAATCATTCCATACCTTGACAAATGCTTTTCCCCTTCCATTATTGCTGATACCAATTTTGTTAACTTCATAGTAATTCATTACCTCAAAAAGTTTGTATCTGTTTATGCCATCATAAGCCTGTTTGAAAAGCGACATACAGTTCATGAACGTAGCCAGACTTGTTCTTATTTTAAAAAAAACTACTAAATGAGCCAAAACTTTGTTATGCTTATGAATTCTGGTGGCATTAGTCATATTAATACTACATTCTTTACAGATAACAGATTATATAAAATAGCCTTAAATTTTCTTTCTACAGGGGAAATAATGAACCGGACCTATTAGAACATCCATTGGTGAAAGAAATTGCCAGTTCTCATGGAAAATCTTCATCACAGGTGTTGCTCAGATACCTTGTACAACAAGGAATTATTGTAATCCCCAAGAGTGGTAACCAAAAACGCATAAAAGAAAATAGCCAGGTAAGTACAATTGTATGCTGCTCAATGCAATGGCATATAAACCTTTTATAAACAGAATTACACACTGTCAACACAACTTTTTATTAGTATTATTAAAATAGTCTGTCACATCTGATAGCAACATGTTTTGACATTAGGTCATCTTCAGGCTACTGATAAAAATCAAAATGTAAACATACTAAAAATGCATAAAATTATAAAAGTTACATGTAAATTTTAAGTCCTTAAGAAAGTATTATAACACGAACTGCTTTTGTTCTTTTTCCTGTATTAAGTTGTGCAAAGACTGTGATATCTTAAAATTTACTAGTCATTCTGTATTGGCTGTAACTAAAACTTTATTGTACTATAAATATAAAATCTTCCCTGATAGTTACTCTTCTTTACGTTAATGGTAAAGTGATTTGTTTGATTGAAATAACCGATGATGTAAATGGTTATGTTCTCCATCAGTAAAATTTGTGGCAGGATGTAATATTCTATTTTAATCTCATAGGATGATGCTAATATAAATATCCATGTTGTATGTCAGTAAATATTTGGAGTACATTACAATGTATGCTACGAGACAGAATTATTTTTTAGATTGGGTTTTATCATGTCCACATACTTTCACCAATGGGAAGGTGACCTAAATAAGAAGTATACAAATGAGAAACAAGGACCTTTGATGAACCTTAAAATGAAATTAAAAAATATTTTTGAAAATTCTTAAGAAATCAGTTTGAAATACCCTGACAAGATTACAGACATTTGTAGACAAGACTGCAACCTAAATATTATATTCAACTTCATAACAACGTTGAAAGTTTAATTCAGCTTTGCAGTAAAAAAAAGACAGTAAATAACGTTAATTTAAAATGAATAAATGTTTTCGAAGTACTGTTACATGCAACTTTTAAATTACTCCATATATGAGCAATTTTGTTTTGAAATTTATAAAACAGGGACCACCATGTTAAGTTTATGTAACTATATGAGATTGTATTTTTCCTATTACAAAACTTCAATTTGATGTGGTCTTACACAATCAGATATTACTAACATTACTGGAAGCACAGCTATTGTAATCAGTAAAATGTGAGTTCATTCTATGGGGAATGCTAACATTGTATTTTGGTGAGCATACAATTTTTGCAAACCTATGTGACAGGTCACTCATTACAGTCCTGTCCATGAATTCTGTCTTACATGTTATAAACAAAATTAAAGACTTGATTGATTGACATCACTGCTGGCACTGAAGCTTCTCCCAGTACAATCTCGTGGAGATCAAAAACAATATTTGACCTCATTTTCACACTCGATACACGCTTATCTCGCCTTTTTGTCAACAAAGTTTACATTTTTTATATTCACTACAATTCCTTTAATCCTGCACCCATGTGACTGGACAGGTGCTGTATTATGAAATATTCTGGATTATCAGACAGTACCTATACTGACCTAAGTTCTTACAGGAAGGTATTTGTTACTGCTCACGTACTTAGTCTGCACAACTAAGTAGATGAGTATTACAGTTTGATATCTCCTTCAGCTGTTGGTTTTTTACAATTTTGCAGCCAGCTCTCAGAGAATGTGTATGTCCATTCCATTTCATCAAACAAATACTTTTTCAATCATAGGCCCAGTCATGGATACTTGTTTGGAACACACTGCAGTTAACCGAATACACAACATCTTGTCCTACTGTGCTAATTTAGGTTGTTTCAATGTCTGTCACTTGAAAAGGCAATTCATTTTCCCTTCATGTCATAAATGATTGTAATTTGTCCATTTCCAAATAACATAGGTAGTGTATTATCCAATGCTCTATGAAGATGTAACCACACCATTGGCTATCACCACTGTCAAGCCTCATAATTATTTCAAGTTTATGAGAAATCATTAGAGTTACATATTTCCTCTTGCAAGAAGTACTTTTTCCCCTCATTTTGGGACCTTTTGAAGCCATAATAATAGCCTCATTGGCTCAATAAAGTCCAGACAACCCACAAAAATATCATAGAATCAGTAAACACAACCAACGTTACCGACAGTAAAACTTTCAGTCTTGGGACAATCTTCCTCAAGTGCCAAACTATCATGAGTACCAGATCATCCATAGCCTGATTAAAGGAATTCTACCCGGTAATATTTTACATCTTAAACAACCATTTATTGAAAAGAGGTTCACAGTATTGACTGAAGTGTTTTTCAAGTTATGTGGATAATTTACTTTGCATTGGATGGTCTCTAGTGTTTGAAAATTGTTACATAAATTATCAATCCAGAAGACACCTGCTGTTACCATCTACAGGATGGTCAACACAGATTTCATCTGCAAAGATTCTATATAAGATTACTGTGTATTATCTGATTAAACATATGTCCACAACCAATCAGCTGCTGATACAAGGGTCAGCAAAACTGTATCAACCAGCTGCCAAAATAAATATTACACATTCACACACAACTTGATGTAGGTAAATTACATTCCTTATTTGGAAACTGGATGGTTATACTAAGTGTTCACCACAAAACACTTTTAGGCTGCTTTCCTTCCTGTCAAGAAAAGTAGTAGGCTTATGAGATCACAGGCGATCATGGTTGAATCTCTACTTCAAAGCGTAAACCAGCCAAATGACTTTCACAAAAGCTGACATGAAAGTTACAACATATGAAGATACCTAATGCCACAATTTTTATTTCTTACAATCACTAACAAAAATATAGCAGATGCACAAACTTATAAGTGAGTATAATTAGCACCAATTGCTTTAGAGTCCTAAAATTATGTACAGTAACATATCTTGGAAAAATATGCAGCTTTAACGAGGGCAATATTTTATATGGTGTAAAATAACAGAATACCAGAACAAAAACATTTCTGTTAACTTTTGGTTTGATGATGATAACTAATGAAGCAAATGAGCTATGTATATGGAATTTGGTATGGACAGAGACATAGATATATTTACAACATATTATGTAATGCAGTGGGAATTGCAAGTCGACAACTACAAACCTGAAAAAGATACGTAACATTTAGGTCATATCCACCATATTTAATGCATACAGAACCTGTATTTATTATATTACTTTTCTGCAAAAATAAAATAACCCAATAATAATACTGATATGTGTGCACACACACACACACACACACATACACAGAGTAGACTTCATGAGTTCTGCTTGAACTCCTTGTTCTATTCCTTATATCACTATTCTTGTAATCACCATTTGTGGCTTGTTACAAACCATGTGAAAAAATACAGCCATTTTTAGGCGCGTTCGCAAATTTGTGAAAAGCGATCATTAGCTTCAACATGTCTGTCCAAATGGAATAACTCATGAAATTAGATATTTGAATATTTTTTTGAAAAACTGTTGAGAAAATTCAGGTTTCATTAAATTCAGACAAGAATACCAGGTACTTTACATGAAGACAACTCTCGCCCAATTCTTCTTAGTGATAAATGTTTCAGACAAAAGTTATAGAGGAAATCAAAACACACATATGTTCAATAATCTTTTTTTAATTGTGCAACGTGTGAGGTAATGTGAAAAAATATTGCAGAGTGGGGCAGGCCATGTATGACAATATGGCGCAAACGCAATTCATGCTGGATAACTAAGGTTATACACATGCACTCATAATATGTAATACTTATTGCTTCTCCACTGTAACAATGGTTGCAAGAACGCACCTCCATGTTATGTTGTATGTACATTACCTGTCTTGTTAAAAATGTTATCCCAATCCACAACTCTGGTAACCCAGAAATCCACTAACGTGAATATTATTTCTTCAATTCACTGTTCCAGATCTTTGATTTCCATCTGACTCCTGAAGAAATGTTACAATTAAAAGGCTTAGACCTTGGGGAGAATGGCAGAATCATAAATTTTCTGTTCTGGAAAGGGTAAGTCTGCTACATTTTGTACCTTCTTACAGAAACTTACATATTTTTATTGACCGTTCTTTTTTAACTATATTATATGTTTCTGCTAATTTACAGAGTGGAAAAGCATCCAGAGTACCCATTCAAGCCATTAGAATAAACATAAATTTGGCATTGGTGACAAATAATTCACAGTATTATAAATGCCAAGTAGATTTGCAGGTGGGAAATGCAAATTCAGGACAGTGAACTGTTAAGTCAGTATATCCTTTCAAGCCTTACCTTACCTCTTATTTTGGAAAATGCAGCATAAATTTATAGTGGCCTGTGATCAATGAACAGTTGTACGAACAGTAACCTTTCTCATTATTGATGTTCCTTATCACAAATGTAAGTTAGCTACACGCGGTTTAATAAATTTAAAGATTTGTAAATAGCTTATGTATGTAATGAAGAGAGGGCTACCACCATGACAACTTGGAGTACAGTGAAGGGTAGACCCAAGAAAACAAGGACAGTGCTCATAAAAACTCAGCTGAGATTATTACTGATGTAAAGAGTTCAACACAGTAACATTAATGAAGTGAATTATGTATAATTACACAGCAGACCCTCCTCTTTCTTGGATTTGCACATCATGATTTCACTTATGAGTGGAAAATTGTGGCAACCCTCATGCATCGCAGTGTAGGTCCTCTCACTCAATCACAGATGCAAACTGCATAGGTATGCACACTAATACACAAGAGGCTACATCTGTCTGTCATCTTTTTTTAGATATTGTGCAATATGGAATGAACTTCAGCTGTACTTCTCACAACTTTTAGGACTCAATGTTGCCCTCAAGTTTTAATTATGTCTGGGCAGGGTTATGACATGATAATGAAAAGTCCAAGGTTAAAAAGGAAAGTGATGTCTATGTCACAGAAAGTGGAAGTGCTGGGTGAGTGGGACAACGGAATGTGCATACTGATGCGGTCCAATGCCATTATGGTGTACACAAACTGATTGTTTCATCAAGAAAATTAAGAAATGATCATGGAAAATGTTAAGTCCAGTGAACTGCAAAAATTACCCATGTATGCTGCCATAACCTTTTCCTCAAAAAGGTGAAAAAGACCTGTGTGTATGGCTAGAAGATGAGACATAGAAATGACTGTCATTCACTGGTGCTATAGTGAGGGAGAAGGCTATGTTAGTAAATGATGAATTGCAAACTGTACCAGAAATCCTGGAATCTAGCAGTCAAAAAGTCTTTACTGTCCGTACTAATGCTGCGAGGCATCGGCAGTTTACAGTCTTGCCCATCCGAACATCCAAGTTGAGTATCTGTCCATTCCAACCACCACCTCACTCCTGCATTTGTTTAATCAGGGCATCATCATAATGATGTGGAGATACTATGTGACTGCACCTTCCACAGTACACTGGATGCACATGAGACCTTTGTTAGCATCAGTGAACACTGGAAATTGTACAGTGTAGATAACTGTAAAGTATGTGTAACGGGTTCCATGGACAAGCTGCTCTGAATGGTTGCTGGAAGAAGCTTCGGCCTGAAACAACTAATTATTTCCAGGGATTCCTCACAAGCAGGGTGAAGTAAGGCAGGTTCTCTGTAAAGTTCCAGCAGAAGGATCCCCAGCTGCAGAGGAGGCTCATATCCAGGAAATTTTGACTCTCATGCCACTGAGTTGACTGAAGACCAACTTGAAGAGATGACAGCTCTCAATGAACCAGAAAATAAAAGAGGATTCTTATGCTATTGTTGACAGACATGAGCTGAATATCAGTGCTCTGAAGAAAGGCCTCCAGACGGTGGATGATTTAGTCAATCATTTCTTTGAAATTAATCATTTCACAGATGGGTACTTAGTATATAAGCGCAAGTTAGAGGTTATTGTGATACCACATCAGGAGGAGGATATGGACAGGTAGCAGAAGGTCAAGCAATTGATGATCACCCCTTGAATCACTAAGAATTTTGTCTCCCCCTCCAATACGCACTCCATGTCACTCAATCACCCTAGCAAGTTTCAGCCAGGAACACCATAATTCCAGTAAACATTCGACGCAAATATTTTTGTGTTTATTAACTATTAATTTACATATTATCATGTTTTGTGTGTCACTGGTTTGCCTAACCACATTCATCACATAAGGTCTTAACTTCTTGCATCAGGGAGTCACGATTTGTAGGAATTTCAGAAATGTAATTGCTATGAACAGCAAGGGTTTGCTGTATGTATAAGCCATACAAAGCAAATAGTGAATGTCCCTATTCCATGTCCTTTTCTTCCATGCATATTAACACAGATTGGTTGGCAAGCACATTCTGGGGTGATAATGGGTTTGTTATTGCACGCACGTCACACATCCAAAAAATGGTCATCTCTGATAGCAACTACCAGTATATGCCTATCCCATACAGAACTGTATCTGAATGTAAAGTACAGTATCTCCTTTGTTAAATAGTGCGACTCACTACAACTGAGTAAAGCGATGGATAGAAGAGTCACTGTTCAACTTGATGAATCAGGTGTCGCTACTTGTCACCCATACATTTATGCCCCTTTTAAGAGGAAAAGAGTTTCTATAATGAATATTTTAGAAAAGTGTGATTTAAGAAAGGAAAAATAAAGGAAAAAATGAAAACTCTTCACTGCCAAAGAAAAGAAAAAAA
>Ga0123354_10004825_pt1 | contig 19295 bp, 6 predicted proteins | sample TergutLab28metaG_2_FD_97872 | JGI IMG/M metagenome (GOLD analysis project Ga0123354, IMG submission 97872) | Labiotermes labralis P4 segment gut microbial communities from Petit-Saut dam, French Guiana - Lab288 P4 | ecosystem: Host-associated > Arthropoda: Insects > Digestive system > Gut ...
GGGATGTTACCAAAAATTTAATGAATTTCAGTTTATTGATAGTGCAAAATAGTTAGTTTTTGTTGCGGTTTTTCCCTTTTTTCCATATTTTTTTTTTTTTTTTTTCCCCCCCCCCCCCCCTCCACCTGACTTTTACTGTTCACATAAGGAGATGGGAGAGCATACTTGGAATAGTAGGGACTGGGTCTGGGGCCCACATAGCCTCCTATTCAGTGGGTACTGGTGGCTCTTTCCAACGGGTACAGCACTTGGAATGTGAAGTTGACTGCTTACCTCCATCTAGGGCTGAGGTAAAACATAGGTGGAGTTATACCTGTATTCACCCATAATCACTATGGCACTATGGTTGGCACAGGGTTGACTTTACTGTGCTTACTGTCTTGGTTGGCAGTTCCTGAATTGTAAGTCAGATGGAAGATATTAAGAACAAAAATACTTATTCTACATATAGCATTGCCTTTGAAGCATATAATTTTACTGGATTTTTCAGCTGCCTCTCTATACTGTATAACCTTCCTGCAGCCATGTGCATTTTGACGCTTTTACTAGCACCATCTTCAGTGGCAGAAGCTCACAGATGACTAAAAATGATGTTGGTATGTTGAAACGTGTATGACCACAGTTAGGTTATGAAGTGTAGAAAGGTCAGAAATTAAAGTAATAACAATACTTACACTCAAAAAGCATGGTATTTTATGTGGCTCTTCTGTTTATCTACAGAAGGAAGTGGTTAACTAAACATTCATCTATTTTATTGCATTGAAATTGCCAAGGATTGATCTTTAAAAATTTTTGTGAAAAAAATAATTTTCCATATTCAGTTACAGAGATGTAGGGCCATGTCATGTGATTTCAAGGTTTTATGTCTTCATTGTTCTTAGACTTGCATGTTGCTCAGATGTAGGTAGAAATTTGAATGGGCTATAGGATATTTTAAGTTGTGCATTATGAAGATACCTTTTCCAAATGTGTGTCATGTTAAATGTAAAAAATTTAGGAAATATCTATTCCATCTTGTTACTTATTCTCATTACCCCTTACTCTTTCAAACTGATTGTAACAAAGATGTTTCCATGTAATTCAATAATTAATTCCAACAAATTCATTAAATGTTAAACTTATAAATATTTTCACATATGACCATCAAAACTCTTCTTAGATCATGTTCAGAGATTCTTTGCATCAGCTAAGAATATATAACACAGATTAAAATTTTGCCCATAAAATGTGTCAATGTTATAAAATTCATTGATATGTATGCAGAGCTGCTTCATGAGTTGTGGAACTTGTAGTATTATATGTTTGTACATTTGTTCATGTAAGGAGAATGGCATGTGTTTTATGGTAGCAAGCACAATACTGCTGCAGTGTTTCTGTGTATTTTATCTTTCAGTTTCCTGGACAGAATAGAGGAGGTTAGGAATCCAGATTATACACCTTCTGATCAGGTATGTGAATAAATGAACAGCTTGAGGTTCTCACTGTGGTGTTGATAAAGATTCACAACTTATGGGGTGTTACACTGTGTTGACTGATAAATGGTTACCAGTGTTCTGAAGGCACTGTGCTCCTTTCAAAATGTCAGTAACCATTTATCACTTGACACAGTGTAACATCTTAGAAGACTTCATTTTTCAATGACAGAACACTGTATTCATGCAAAGTGTTTGGCTTGATGGTGTTGACTGATAAATCATTTGAACTTGGCATGTGTGTGGTTAACATGATGAATTTACACCAGTAGCAAGTGATGTTATTTTATTCCAGGACATTCTCCATTGCCGTAAGAAAACTACAGGAATTCAGAAGATAGAATTCAAGATGAAGGTACCAAGGAAGTTTGGTGGAAATTTTATGGAATTCTGGATGTTTGATGTTGGTGGTCAGAGGGGTGAGCGGCGTAAATGGCTGAAGGTAATGATCCACTCTTGCTGTCACTACTGATTTTGACAGATCAGTTTCACTACCCTTAAAGACTACTGTTAAACCATGCATGGCTTTCAGTAGCCCATTCCCATTGGTGGTATAATCTGATGAGATGTACTGATATAATTGTGGTTGTGTGAAATTGTGATTGGCAAAAAAGTTATTAAAAATGACACTGCATAGAATTATAGTTCTAGAATGTACAGCTCACTTATTAGAAAAAGGATTCATACATTTACTGGTAGAATATGTCACATGTTTCACTACACCGTGAGTTTTCTCAGGGAGGGGTTAATGAATCTAAATGTAGGGCTAGTGCAAGTCTGAATGCTGCCCAGGGGTGACAAAATTTACCAAATTCAGCCCCTTCAGTTAAAAGAAGGTCAGCTTTTTCTAAACTTTATCATATTTAATAAACCATAATTCATTAAGCAGGTGTATTTACATTCTTGCATAAAGTGTATAGATGACTGCCAATTAATGGTCACAGTATGAATAAATGTACAGCAGAAATTAATTGTAATAAAAAATCGGGTCACCCTACTCTTGTCCCACAGCGGACATCAGCTTCGTGTGTCTGTTACACGGACCTCTTGCACAATGTCTTGCAGTATTTACAGCACTGTCATTAAAACAACCACCATTTAATGATGTTACACATTTTTTCCAACTGTACAAAGAAGCAAACAAATGGTAACAGTGCAAGTCATGTGCATTAATTGTATATCTTAAGATGAACTTGGGAAGGAAGTCCTGGGATTAGCAAGTGGATAATTCTAGCTGGCATTGACGATTGCATTTGTGGAAAGCCTGTTGTGTCTCTGTTCCAGGTGTTTGAAGGTATCCAGGCTGTCCTCTTTATGGCAGCTGCAAGTGACTTTGACCAAACTCTGAGAGAAGAGACAAGTGTCAACAGGTTACATGAGGCTGTGAAACTGTTTCAGGATATTTGGCATAGCAGGTGAAAACAAGTCTAGGAGGATACCTTTTATATCACAGTCATGTACAGTGCTGTACTATATCCATACAGAAGATACAAAACTGTTATGAAGATCTTTCCAATGTATATCATTCAGAAGTCATATTTTCAATATTTGAATGCTAGCTTCAGTGCACTGCACAGACCCATAATTCTTCACATGCTGCTAGATCTCAGTGCACTGTACAGTTTTGAATGCAATTTAAAGTTACTATATGATAACCCCAGTTCTCACATCCAGCACAGTACTTTCAAATACCATAGTCCATTACTACCTCCTTCCATATATTTCCATTCTCACCATTCATGTCCGCAGATCTATTTTGTTTAATGTTAACTTCTCTTGCAGTTGAACCCACTAACTCAGTGAAATATAATCCTTCTTTAGATGCTCATCCAGTCACAAAACTTTCCACCTTTGTGAAACCCAAGAAGTTAATACATAGTTCACAAGGGTTCAGATAGGAACAATCCACCAGATGATATAATAATAAGAATCGGGGTTTTATTCATGGAGTGCCTATTTAAGTGACATGATATGTGGATGTAAACATTGCTTTTTATGCTTAGATGAAAGAGAAATACTTTTTGTTTTGTCAGGTTCTTAAGAGATGCTGGTGTGATTGTATTTCTAAACAAGCAAGATATACTCAAAGAGAAAATTGAGAGTGGCAAGAGCATTGCTTCCTACTTCCCGGAGTATAAAAAATACCGGATGAGCAGGAAAGGTGAGTATATTTCAGTGCCAATCTGGATTGTGTACTGTAGCTTGTGATTCACTACTCTTGATGTTCATGTCATTCTGGAGTTGACAGTGGTTGTCAATGTCAGTGACACTGTACTGCACAAAAATGTTCCACTGGTGTATATTTAACTTTAATTACTACCTTGCACTGCAATTATGACTTCTTTTGATTCAGTACTGCATAAAATGGAAACTTTATCTCGGTTGCAGATATATTTGCAGTTTTATAACAGGATTTGATGTTGAGGTATATGAAAAGTGGTACACTATGAAACTGAACAGTACAATTTCTATGCATTTTGTATATTTGCATGTGTGGAAACTAAAGGTCTGGTAATTGTACAAACATTTATTTAGTGGTTTAATTTTATATGATTTTACATGTGCATGTTTTTTTTGAATTTATGTTTTTGTGTTTACATTAGATGGAGATGGCTCTGATGAATATACAAGGACAAAACATTTCATTCGCAGTCTTTTTGTTGTAAGTAAATTAGACCAAAAAGAAGAGACTTTTTATTGTTTATTGTTCATTTACATTTCCACCGATCCTGTTAGGTAAAACAATCTTTGGGTTATAGAATTTGTTGTAAGCGTATACAACAATAACAACACATAAGTAAACACTTAAAAAAAATATATATAAGAAATATAGATGCTTTGTAAAGGAAAGCATGTCATTTAAAATTACTTGTATAATTGGTACTGTAATGTAGAATATAATACAAGTTAAATAAGTAAATATTACATTATATTGTATATGTTACATTGAATTACCTATTTACATTAAGTTCATATGTTTCATAATATGAAATATATTATTGGGTTAGTTAAGTTCGTATGGTGTTATTATGTATAATTTAATTGGGATTTAAGAACTGGCCATCAGTTTAGGAATGTGACCGACACATCATCCAGGATAAATATTACAGCTACTGTGATTAATTATGCTCATTAATAAAACATAGTACAAGTTAGAAGTAAAGTTACTCCTGCACTTGAGCACAGCATGTGAAGGTGTGTAGGGGTAGAGAAGTAACATTTTACACATTCTTGAGCAGTGGGTGGAATTGAATGGTAATCAACACTGCAGCTTCTTCAGCCTGAATGAAAAGTGTCTCTTAGTACTCATTTGGCAGGAGGTTGGGTGATTGCAGCAACATTTTGGATATGGGAAAGGGAAGGTCCAAATGCCCATCATGGGAATGAACCTCTGTTCATCTAGCCCACATCTGTTGTGGATCATCAGCAGATATTAAATTTGAAGTTTCCACAGCAGTGTGTATTAAGGCTATAGTCTTTTGGATGACATGGTGTCACATGCCAGAATGTAGTAATCTGCAGAGTAGTTTTGCCTATAGCTTATATATATTTAAGTTCTTCATATATTATGCTTGAAATAATTATTTTTCAATTTGAGACCTGTTTGATGTCTAGGATGCAACAAAAAAGGCGCGGATAAGTCCAGATGATCGCAAGTCTAGCGTACTACCAGGATTATTAGTGCAGCCTGCAGATACAGAAAACAGACAGTGCTTCTTCCACTTTACTGTTGCTACAGATACAGGGAACATCAAAACCGTATTTGAAAATGTCCATACTCTAATCATCGAGCATAATCTCAAGACCGTTGGTGTTCAGTAATGTGACATTTCTTTCTACTTCAGGAAGTTATTTATTATGTTATGTTGCCATCACATTCTTTAACCTTTTGTCACTGTTGAAATTTGATGTTTCATAAATTTTCACAGACCACAGCTCTCTTTGTAAAGCGCGGTAGAACACATTTTTTTTTCTGTTTACTATATTAGATTTGGTAGGGGGGTTATTCCATGTATTTAAATTTAGTAGCATGGTTTGTATATTTAGTGGCAGTAACTGCTACAGACAAAGTAACTGTGTTCAGAAATGTGGATAAGATGCCCTTGATTTCCGAATACAGTTCCCAGCATGTGTAGTACCATATGTCTTTCAAAAGTAAACAGAATTATGGTCAGTCTTCATTAGAAAAGATGTGTAATTAACATCCCATCTGTATGTAAAGTTGGACCATACCATTTAAATTCATTGTATCTTGCCCACCATGTCAATTAATTTAAATGTGCTATGTACACTGTGTTTAATAATATTGGTACCTGCAAATCTGAACACTTATTATTATGTTGTGTTTTTTTTATGTTAGGATATATACCTGAAATATGGATGTGGAAATAGAAATGTGTACCACCTGAAAAAACTGAGACAACATAAAACATTTAAAGCTGTGTGTAGTTAAGCTTTTTGTTTATTCGGTCTATTGGAGGTAGCATACCTACCTTAATAAGTATAAAATAAACTTTCTGATATTGTTTATTTAGATATGTACAAAACGTTGTGATCCATTTTCAGCCATGTTATTTACAACCATATGAGGTTTGCATTTTTTGTAGTTTATTCCTTCTATTTACCGCATGTTGTCAGACTTGGCCTCTTTCTTACTGTATGATATCATATTACACCACAGAGTTGCAAATGTAAATACCCTAATTGTGACTGATTTTAAAGTGTCTCTGTCTTTCAAGTTCAGAGTAGTCGAGTACATGAATAGAACATTGCCCCTGATTAGCTGTGTTACCTATTTTTACAGAAAACACGCTGCAAGCTGTAGTACCATAAATCTTGGACTCTTCATAGTTTTTTGTCTTTCATTCTTCCTTATTTTAAATGGAGTTTAAAACATTTCCTTTACAGGCAGATCTCATTTTATGCCAGGGATATGTTCTTAAAATCACTGTGCAAATCAAACATAAAAATTCCATTTAAAACAATAGTGGGTATAGTCATACACTCTACACGATCACCCTTTGTAACTTTGTCATCCCGACGTGCTCCGTCTGGTAGGTGATCCTCTTTCGGGAAACTGGTGTGGTTCACCGGATCACATGTAATTTTAATTATTTCTTTTTACTTGTTGTCTTATTTACTCAGTTTATTGTTGATAAATAAAAAAAGTCAAGCTGTATCAAGTTAAACAACTAAATCATATTTATTAAAATAACACAGTCACTTGTACTCCTACCTACACCACACTCATACGCGACTGACTTCCTTCCTGGACTGCTAGCGTCTGTTATCAGCTCCTAACCGTTTCGTCATTTAAATCTTTTCCCACCTACCTATCACCAATGGTCCTGAATATACATCGACAGATTAACCTACGACGCATGACCATGAACCGTCCGTAACTGATGCCAGCAATCCTAAGAAACAAATATATTAAAAATGTTTGGCTACAACATTATACCACTATTGGACTTACAGACCTATAGAGTATATATCTACTGTATAGAAAGTATATATACATTTCTATACAACATATATGTGTGTGTGTATATATATATGTATTTTTTATTTCTAATACAATGAAAATGTAAGAGATTGAAATCCATATTTTTTGTTACCACTGATTCAGATAGGAAAGTGGCAGTTTCACTACACAAGCACCTTAGTTCCTGACTTAGCACTCTTTGTAATTCTATCAGCATTATCATGAATTGTACATATGCTAATATGAGCACACCTAACATTATAGCATATGTAAAAAATTTGTTCACCTTCTGCAAGTTTGCTTATTACGCCTAATTTCTTGTCTATATTGATTGTCTTTTGCCAGTTTTTCACTTGCATTGCACTAGGTGACGTTGGTTTACATTTCTCACTCATTTTCATACCAAAAGCCAATGAATATGAAGGGGGAATTACACGTGCCGCATGCTTACATCACCAATGTAGGCAATCCCTACACATAACTGATGGTGTGACAGTGACATTACCTTCTGCTAGCCTCCAACACACATTTCGTTCATGCCAAGTCACCTTAAACAAAAAATTATCACTTGTCATCAGTGCCTAATTGCGTTAAATTGAACACAATAATATAAATTTAAAAAAAAATTATGTACATTTTCAAGTTGCGTTACAGCAAAATCATGCCAGATAAAGACACATAAGAAGAGTCCTGCCCATATTTTAATGATTTCCCATTGCTTTGCCAATATCCTAATGACACAGAGGATGGAATATGTAAATGTGTTTAGTGTATCTATCATGTTGTCAGAATTACAAGATTAAAAAATGCTAAGAAAGTAACAATTGCAGTGCAGGTTAGAGTTCCACAAGATTAATCAGGTTCCAAATCTTCTCCAAATTCTTTTCTGCTGGGTCCAAACTGTTGCGTCAGCAACACCTTCAATGTTTTGAGAACTCCTAAAGTGTTCTCTCGTCATGTTTAGAAAATTCCTCAGTGATATTACTGTTGGCTTCTGTCCTGTGTAACTGTTTAAGTGGTTTACTCTGAGATTATCAGAGCTAGATGGGCTGTCACATTATAATGAGAATCATCAAGAGTCAACAGAAGCAAGGAAAAACTTTTGTCTGGTCTCTAGATCATGCCCGTCCACACTGTGGCCAGTGTCCTTGCTATGTAGATGTTGCTGCAGAACCTTCATACTCTAGAAATTTGAAGAGGGAAGTTCAGTTCTACATGAAAGATTTTGATTGTCTTCTATGACTAATATGACAGATGGCAAGACGAATCTGCAAGTGTCAAATTACTGTTCTGAAACCTTGATTCACATTGTTGGTGTTACCATCCTTCTTATGATCTAGGAAGGGGCCATTTTGTTTTTCAGTGACACGTCGTGGCAACACATTTCACATTCTTTTTTCCCCGTTTTTGTGTCTTGTCATGGCATGAGGGAAAGTGATCAATTTGTCATTGGCATTTATGGGGATGGGGACAACATTTAAGTAACAAATTGATGTTCACATCACAGTCAAGTTTTTCATATTTTACATGCATCTTCACTGTTTACTGCTCCATGCACAGCACTGTTGTCATCACCTCTTTGGGAAAGCTGCTAACAAGATCCAAGAGATTCTCCATTCTAACGAATATTATCATGAAGGTGGAATAAAATTATAAAAGTAATGGAAAAAGAGGACAAAATTAGGCCGTTAACTTTTATTTCGGGGACTGTCCCCAGAAATCCAGAATGAATGGTCACCTTATATGAGGGCACAGTATGATACTCACATCGGTTGTATATGGCCTAAACATGTCTTGTTTGCGTATGGGGGGTGGGGAAATTACTGGTGCTTCATGTTGTGGTTGTATGATGTTTTAAGCTCTTCTCTCAGCTATTTGCCTGTTCTGGTCATACAGACAGGGGCAATATATCAGTAGTTTAAATCTGCTGAAAGCTTGCAGTGGCATGCAGCAAATGCAAACATCCATAAAAATGAAATAAATTTGTACAGTTTAGTTTTAACCACTCGTGAGAATGACATATCATTGTAGTTCAAAAGAATTACATTAGTTAACAAAGTTTTGGCAACGTCAATTAAAATTAATGTTTTACTTGTGTCATTGAAAGGCTGTCCGAACTTTGTAATTAAAAAATGTTCATTACATCACGTTTTTTAAAAAGTGGAAACCTTTTTTTAAAAATGACCATAACATTGTAAAAAATTATGTATTTCCCTATTATTCAAATTGTGCCGTCACACTTGTAATATGAATCATGAGAGTTTCTGGTAAACTGCTAATACATTTTGCAATGTGAAATCCCATAAAATTGAAAGTAACCAAAATATAAGGGAACTTGACTTTTTAAAAGTAGTTCCTTTTTGCAAGGTATTCAAAGGAGTGTAAAATATGAAGAAATTAAAATTATATTTAATATATTATTCAAACGTTAATTTGTGCATACCATACTATGTTCTCGCCATTTTTCTAGCAAGAAATATGTGTTTTTCTGCTTGGTGTCTTGCTTGCCATTCAAAATTCCGTTTCTGTGGGGTCCGAATGGGGATCAATGCTCCTGGCACAACGTTTTTAAAAGGAAAGGGCAAGAGCGACACTAGTGCCATCTGGAGGTTGGAAACTTGCGATAGAGCGGAAGCTGTATATTTAATGATATTTTACTCGTCATTTACGTTCTCAGCACACGTGAATTAGTAAAAAATACTTAATTTCATCCGCGTGGTTGAAAAAACCATAGTACACCACCATAGGCGTTTATTCGTTTCTAGTAGTTGGCACCGCTATAGGTACTTCGTGTTGGTAGCAATGCAGGGTACAATGGCGGAAGAATAAATTCGATTGCTGTGTGACAATTTTGTTGTGATTTACCTGTAAATGCTGATAATCATGAGCCAGTATCTTCTCATCTATACAAAACATTTTGAGCTTCAAATTTTTATTGGTTTTTTTAATGGTGTTAGAAAGGTTGTGTCATGTCATAATTTTGGTGATCAATGTGTGGTATTCGTAGTGTGTCAGAATTTTCGCACAGGAATAAAACTCACGGAAGAAGAAACTGTAATAATGATTATACAGGCCGGTTTAGAGTAGCGATGTGAGAACTGAAGACATAATTAATGCACCTTCTGAGGCTGGTGTTAGTGCGACACATGTCAGTGATACTGTTGTGAATTTTTAAAAGATGCTGTTGAAGAAGTTCTATGAATGCGCCTACAATTTCTTCGTTTTGGGAATTGAGTAAAATTGGATATCCTAGACAGGTAGGTGTATTGTAACGACGTATTTGAGGAGTAGTAATTATTGTTTGTGAAAACCATTCTTTGCCACATAAAACCCACTTCCCTTCTTAAATTTCATTAATTATCACGACTACTAATGGGAAGGGTGGTGTATTCTCAGTCATATTTGTAGGTATATGTGTACAGGATTTTATAAGAAAATTTTACCAATTGACATGTATGTATATATTCACACAGTTTATTAATGTGGGTCACCTTGATCAGCTGAACTAATGAGTCGACTTATTTCAGTTACAATCACTGGCGTAACTTGGTGGTGTGAGGGGCTCCTCCAGTATTTTTCTACCTAAGAATTTTTTTTTTAATACTGAGTTGAAGAGTATCAAATAAAAACAATTGAAATATTCTCTAAACGACAATTTGGGTGGTGTAGAGACAAAGAAGAAGAAAATGAAAAACTGTGTTTTACGCAGTGCAGAATATAGGCATCCTAACACTCGTAGATTTTGTCCCCTTCGCCCCCTCTCAATGTTACTGGCCAATTTGCACCTATGGTTGCAGTGTTCCTCTTTAAGAATATTACTAACTGGCCACTATATTCCAGCTTATTTTGTTTTGGTTCATCCCATGTAAAATGAACATTTCTTCTACAGTTTTATTTTATGGAACTTCTTATCTTTTATAATTGTAAATCATACCCAAAACATGGTCTGCCTGACTGTGTTACACACCTGTGACTTCATGTGCGTAATTATTCTACCTTATATGTTGGTTACGTTGGAAATATAACTAGGAACCTTATATCTTATAAACATGTGTATAATTTGAAGTCACTTTCCAGGTATACCGTCATTTATTTAGTGAATTCAGTGTCATTTTCTTGAATGAATGTTATATTATACTTACATGTTTTCAGTTGGTACAGGTTAATGTTTGCTTATCCACACTTTGTATTCACATCAAATTCTTAAGAGCAGTAGTTTGGTAATACACTGTTTACATGTAATGTCAGAATTTGTGTAAGGAAATTCCCAAATTGTTTATATCTTAAGTTAGTTCCATCCATTTTACCAGTGCTGTACCTTATTAATAAAGGTAGATTGCAGTATAGGGACACACACACACACACACACACACAAACACACACACACTTCCTTAATCATTCCCAATGTTGAGGATTAGTTATGTGTCACTGTACTGCATAACGTTTACCTTAGTAAAAATATTGTCTAATATTATAATTGTTTTTTAGACCTAGAAAAATTGTGAGTAGTTTTATAATAGATGAAACTGCTGTGGAATTCACAGTTATTCTGCTTACAGTATCTGTTCCTCATTGCATAAGAGTCAAAATCAAAGAGACACAGAGGCTCCGTGAAAGGGTCTGGGGGTAATTTTTTGTTTTTATGAGTCCCTGTAGCTGTTCAGTAACTTCTGTATCTATTAGGGTGTAAGGTAAAGGTAAAGTAATCCCTGTACCTGCCTTGAATACATATGGGGAGTGGATGTATAACTTGTCTCATTCTTAACCTTGGGACTAGATGGAGGTGAATGGTTAGTTTCACCCCCCAGCCACTTTACCCCTGAGCAAAAAACTCCTGTTACCGATTGGCTGGGATGGGCTCCAGAGCTAATCTGGACAGTCTGCAGAAGAGAAAAATTTGTTGCCTCTGCAGGGAATTGAACCACAACTCCTTAGTTGTCCAACTTGTAGTGTAGTCACTGTAAAAATGTTGTATCATGGCTTCTGGTTGTTAGGCGGTGTTTTTTGTAAGCCTTGTTATGCCAGTGACTAAAAATATTTTTATGAGAGTGTGTTGTCTGTTATTTAACCCATTGGTCTGTTTAGTTGAGGATATTTTGAGGTGTAATTCTTCATATTTAAGTTCCTAGAGATATTTATCATACAGAATTTTTAGATTATTTTGCTTCAGACTGAAGCAGTCAGTGTGTACCCATATTTTAAAAATGTGATGTTACTGGAATATTTTAGAGCAATAATATGGAACTGTGGTATACATGGATTTATGTTACACTGTACCAGGTACACGACACTGCTTCATATTTAATGAATACATGAAAAAGTGAAAATTGTATGGGATGAAGCTGTGTGTAGATGTGTAATGTACAGTTTGTCTAGGCTGTATTATTAGTTGCCAGATACCTGAAGGCAGATGATGGTCAACCCCTAGGACAAATGTGCAGGGCTAGGAAATTTGTAATCTCAATTAAATGCTTAACATGTAATTACTTTTTCAACCTTATAAACATCAGTACATTCATTTTTATGTAGAAGAACATATTTTTCAAAAGTAAAAACTCATTAATTCTTCTTTGTGATGGAATACGTTTATCAGTCACCTGATATTGTTGCCTTGGGTTAACTGAAAGAAGAAATGTTTAAACTACTGGACTCAACACAAACTATGATTTGCTTTTTCTTCATTTCACTGGCTTAAAGCATTCTTTCAATGGTTTTAAAACATTTTAAATCCATTAGCCACCTCAGTGTAGCACACACCATTGACACAACTTGTTGAACTTACTTTGTGGTAATTGTCATGTGTACCTCAGTAGAGTTTATTGAAAGAAGGATGCAGTATTTCATGAAATATGTTAGAGTACCTTATGTTCTGTGCTTAGTCAATCCATTGTTAGATTTTTTGCTATTATGGATCATTTCACCAACCATTCAACCTTTTAAATAACAAGGTTAGAATGGGTGCTGCCAGCTGTAACATCAAAAGAACTCTATGCATTTGACCCACAGAATGTATTCTTGTGTTCTAAATTATTCTCACAATAAACAATAATTTTTTCCCTGAATGGTAACATATTGTTATTCCTGTGACATGAGAATGGAATTTGTAAATTGTATTTAAATGAACTTTTGCTTCAGAGGGTTAAAGAACACTGCAGACAACTTAGTCTATAGAGTACACGTTAAGAAGCACCAACTGATAGTTTTTTTTACAACTAATATAGTGTGATTACATCTGGAGAGCAAGGCTGTTTTCACCTCATGTTATAAACAAACAGATTACAGCAACTTGAAACAGAATAGGCCCTACTGTATGTTTGTAGGGCTGATTTTAGCAAATTCTTGTTGACAAAGATAAATGTGTGAATAGTAAATTGCTTTCAGTGTGTGCATGCGTTATAGATAACTACAACCAGTTTTTGAGCATGTACCCACAGTGGGTTAGACACATTTGTACACATTGACATTGAAGTGAGACTATATTTGTGACAGTTTGTCTCAGTTTTGCCACTACTTCTTTATTGTCACATCTGATCAGTTTCAGACAGTTTGATGTAACAGCTAGAACCTTAATTATTTCAGCATTCATGTTGAACTTCATGCAGTGAACAAGTAGTTTCTGATCCTGGTGGTCTGTTGGGTTCTTACACCATGTAGTGATTGAATGTTTTGATATTTTGGAGGAATGTACTGACTTAATTCAGGGTAACTGGATTGGTTCATCCATCTGAATATGGTGAGTGAAAGAGTTTATCCACTTGAAGCATTTCAGTCACCCTGAAGCTGGAGGCAGAACATTCTTTTGAAACATCAAGATATTTGACTTCTACATGTAAATGTGTAAAAGATGATCATCATTTGAACAACAGTTGCCATGAAAACCTGAAAACATGCTTCCCAAATCATAAAGAATGCCTGACAGACTTAAGTGAATTGACAATTTACATAAAACTTTTGTGTTTTTTGGTAGGAAAAATTTTGAATACAATTAATAATAACAAACATTATAAAATGTGTTTGCATTTTGACGGCTATTATAGGGAACCTGCTGTGTCGAGAACTGAGTTATTCTAGTGAATATCAGATGTTTGTGAGGTAGATAAACAACTCATGTAGGGGTACATGGTTTTACATCTGTGCACATATATGAAAGCATGAATTGCAACACACTTTTCAGCCTTCATCAATTTAGTTCTTTCACAAGTGCTGTATCATAGAAATACTACAACAAAGTCTGGCTTCTAAAAGGGTAACACATAAATTCACCCTTTGACTATTGTGATATAGTTTTAGTATCAGTTGAAAGAGTGGCATTTAACACAAAAATATTCAAGTCTAATGGCTGGTCAGTAAGTTTGTGATAGTAACTTATTGTATGCCTAAGAAATATTAAGTTATTTGTGGGACCACTAAATATGTATTCATTTTAAATGGATCTGTTTCTTAATATCTTTTATTTTTCAGTACCGTGTAACATAATCTACAATTGGTTCCCTTCTCTGTTGCTGAGTCCAACTTTGTTTTTGTCTTTCATTATTGTACAGAGTGTCATCTATCACCAAGAAATGCCCATCATCATGGTTGGCAATACCTCTTCGGTATTGTAGTTCTGCTTGAGTGTGTGTGGAAGGATTACCATGAGAAGTTACTTCGTCATACTGTGTGACAGGTGTCCTCTTCCCTGCCTGTTGGGTGTTATACTGCACTGTACCTGGCTGCTGTAGATAAGCCAGGTGTCCGTCTCTTGTGTTAGTATCTACGAACACCAGCCCAGGATCCTTGACATTAAGTGACAGTGAAGCATAGGGTGCTCTTGTTATGTGACTCTGGGAAGCAGAGCCCACTAGATACCCTTGGCCACCTGTTAAAGAAGATGAGGGGTCATTACTGAGAGCTTGTATCCCATGTTGTGAAGAAGATGATGATGATGGTGGTGGTGCTGGTGGTGGTAGTGGTGATGATGATGATGATGATGATGGAGATGATGGTGATAATCCAATCTTAGTTTTAAACACCTGGACCCTTTGGAATGTTGGATGTTGTGGGAAAGACACAATTCCAGTAGCTACACTTCTTGTTGGATGCAGTGTTGGATGTAAAGCGTCATTTAATGTTACATCATATTCTGATTCATCAATGTCTGCCAAGTTTGTTCGCGCTGGAAAGTCTGGTACCCTTGGTGGAGGACTGGCTGATGGTTTAATGGGTGTCTTCACTGGTGTCCTATAGAGTGCAACAGGTGGTGTTACCTTTATAACACCAGATGGTGGCACAGAGCTGTCATCTTCCCTGAAGATTGCAGATGTCTTCAGTGGTTGAGATATTTGGTGATGATTTGTGTTACTGCTCCCTTGAACATTTGACAGAAGAGGTGGTGTTTTTGCATTCGAAGAACTTGCTCCAAGGACTGGCAGAAGTGGATTCTCTTGAACATTTTCCTGGGAAGTTGATTTGTACTTACCTTTATTAAAGTTTCCATTCCTGCTGTCGGTATCACCAGTATTTGCTGCAGTTGCTTGTTGGGTTTGAAAGTTTCCTACTGTTGAAGTTGGAATCCTAGAGTGCACATCTCCATTTAGTTTGCTATTGTATTCACTGTTACCTGACAGTACCCTTCTGGGAAGATCCTCTTCGTTAGAATCACTCAGAGAATCTTTTCTCCCTCCAGATTTGTAGCTGCTTGGAGAGGCTGGCCTTGATGTCAGAGCATCGGAAGTGTCTGATGAACTTCCTGTTCGTGTTACTGTCCTTTGTCTTAGATCTTCTTCTCTTTCTTCTTCATAATCATCTTCTTCTTTCAGATGATAATTTGAAGTTGTTGCAGGCTGTGTAACTCTACTTTGCTTGGCTTTTGTGCTATTGTTATTTGAGGAACCAGCCTTGGAGGTCTGCTGGGGAGCTTTTGCACCAAGTGGTTGTAAACCACGTGGTAATGTTGGATTTCCTCCCCTACTCGGTAAGAATGGCCTTTTACCATTTCCAGGTCGGTGTGGTGGTAAGATAAGCTCATCATCTTCAATATCGGTGCTTGCTTTTGTGGATGGTGGCGGGACAAGTGGGCTAACTGGTTGTTTGAATGGTCCTGATGACACCTGGGTGTCTCTATGTGACTGTGCTTGCCTCTCTTTGTAATTCTGTTCTGGCATCTCATCATCATAATAATCTGTTTCTTCTGATGGTTCATCAAAGTGCGGTGCTGGTTGTCTGGCTGGTGCAGCAGTTTTGTGTTGTCCAGCTGGTCTCCTATAGGCTGTTGTTTCTGAAGCCTGTGATCTGGAAGGTGCGTACTCATCAATAGCAGCTTCCGGCTGTTGATGAACTCTCTTCCTGTATGCATGCCTCGTGCTGGTAGCCGCTGGAGCTGTACTAATATATGCAGGTCTGAGTGCTGGCACAGGCTCGACGTCTTCCTCCTCACCATACCTGGGTGACTGCCCACCTCTCTGTTGTGAGTAATCAGGATCTTGGCGTGTGGATTGTGCTGTGGGTCTGTAGTAGTCTTCCTGCCTGCCGAAACTCTGTGGTGGCCGTTTTCTTCTTCCGCTAGTTGGTCGTACAGGCCTCCTAGGTTCGTCATAGGGCAGATCATAGTCATCAGCTCCATCTTCATGAGGCAAGGGGGCATACTGCGAACTATCAGCAGGGCGTCTCCTTGAAATTCCTCCAGGTCGATTACGCCTGACGGGGCGCCCAGCACCAATCATTGTTGGTCTTCTGACTATATCCCTCTCATCTGTTACACTAGGAGGGTAAGGGTCAGCGTTTTTCACCCTGAAACTGCTCTGGGGATTCCTGGTGGGCTGTATGTATTCATCTTCGTAATAATCATCATATTGTTGGACTGCAGGGCGAACCTGGGGCTTGGGTCTGGAGTGAGTATCTTCGGGTTGTTCTTCAGCAGCTGATGCTCCAACCGAGGGCGACTTTCGTGCTGTGTAGTCATATTTGTCTCTCTCGCTTAAGGGAACTGGGCGCCGAATTTTGGGTGGAATGCGGGGTCTGTCATACACCGAGGGAGACTGTCGTTGCTTAACATCTGGCTCTGATTGCGGATCTTCCTGGTCGAGAGGTGCCGATGGGGCTGACACTGGACGGCGATTTTTCCTGCGGCGACCGCTGCCAGCATGCGACGATGGCAGCGCTGCAGTCGTGCTTCTGTGTGCCTGCGTACAGAAATTCGAAAAGAGCGACTTACTAATCATTCAAAATTGCGAAGGCAAACTCCAAACTGTGACTTCAACCAATGAAAACCGAGGAACTTGAGAACAGTACGTAAATTGAGGTCCATATGCACTATTAAGTCGCACATTCTCTTTCTGTTTGTGCACTATGCCACGCAGACTTATGACGGATTGGAGGTATTTATTCTTACACAAGGCAAAATATAAAATATATGTATGTATAAACATATGTGTTTATGTAGTGGGGAGATTACGCATTTTTTTTGCTTATTTTTATACTTAGAGGATTAACAGAGTTGTTGGAACTTTGTTAAATCGTAAGATCAGAAGAGATGCAGTACCGGCAGTTCGTCGTCGTAGTACTCAGGTTCATCCCCGTAGTCATCGTCGTAGTAATAGTCGTACTCTGGACGACGGGGCCTATAGGGACGCCGTCTGGCTTGTCCGGGTCTCGTTGCTGGCTGGGGGCGGCGCGCAGGTGGCGATTGCTGTGTAGCCGCCGTCGTTGTGGTTGCTACCGTCGTCGTGGCCTGCTTGTACAGCGCCTCATTCCTTTTCAAAGAAGCAAAAGGTAGTCTGTCACTGACTGTCATCACTACATTATGCCTGTTCTCCCCTAGGGAGTAGACGGTGTCTACAGTAACATTAGCAACAGAAACGTTATGAAAAGTGTAGTATAATTCTGTTATACTGCTCAGTCAGTATAGTGATGGAGTGTTAGACGACCGGTTCTCGGTTCCTGGTAATGACTTTTTTATATAAATCTACCTTTTTATAGATATATGCGAGTACAAGTCATGTGATTTGGTATCTAGACATACGATTTTTGTAATGTGGGGCTGGGAAGGAAGAATAAATTAGTAAGTCTTTTCAGGCGTATTGGTACAAGGAAGTTCAAGAATTTGGTATAAGACCGACTAATGCACACTTATATTATTCACACCACTTTATTAGCACTGTGTTACTCCAACATGTTTCGACCCTCAAAGGGCCATCTTCAGAGAGTACGACTTATACATGTTCACAGCCAGATCATCAAAATGTGTACCAGATATAAAAATATATTACACGCCGCTCAACAAACTGAATTTTACATCTGGTACACATTTTGTTGATCTGGCTGTGAGCATGTATCAGCCCTACTCCCTGAAGATGACCCTTTGAGGGCCGAAACATGTTGGAGTAACACAGTGCTAATAGAGTGATGTGAATAATACAAGTGTGCATTTTTTGTATGAAATTGTGATATAAGTACAAGGAAGTGAACAAAATTAAGTTAAAAAATTGTTGTATTCTATCCGGACTTCAATATACCCGCAGGTTTGCATTTACGCACACTTTATTCAGTGTTGTAAGTTACAAAGAAGCAGTGATTATTTAATTACCGTTATTTGGTTTCTTGATTATGAAGAAAAAGGCTTTACGATCCTTCGAAACTTAGGGAACTGTTGACCCAACGACACAGCGTAACATTCCAGAAAAATTGAGTCTTCAGGCCCACCGATGTGAGAGCCTCACAACTTGCACAATCACTAGGTCACTGCACTAACTACACTGGAAATTCATAGCAGAACATTATGGTTTTGCTGTCTTAGTGACTACCGTCAGGTTCACACGCATTGTGCTCTTGTGTACGAAAGGGGTGCATTTTCTTCAATTTGTTGTAATGAAGCAAACGGTTCACAACTATAAGTTTTGCTATTTTAAGTATTTTTTTAAATTTTTTCCTGAATTTTAAAAATAACTCTGTCCTCTATTCCTGTTTACTGCCATTGGCTTTCAGCTGTTTTACATGTTCTTTTGTTGACTGGCTTTTTGATTTGACATTGTGTTGCGTTTTGAGACAGACGAATGAACGACAAGGTATAGGGTTATTAAGCAGTGTTTGCTCAAATTTCTGTATCCCCGTGCTTAGTGAATAGGAGAGTGAGTGTGCCCCAGTGCCGGTCTGGTGGAGCAGAGGGAAATCATCTCATTGTTAGTCAACACAATGACTAGCCGTGCCACTCAGATCACAGAATTAACCCTTTGGCACCTGAATTATTTTTTTAATTTTAGCACACCTGTATATAAAATGTGAATAATACAGGAACCAAACAAGTTAGAATTTTGAAACAAACTGCATTTTGAAGAGAAAAAAAACGGAGAGTGTACACCATA
>Ga0123354_10004828_pt1 | contig 19292 bp, 21 predicted proteins | sample TergutLab28metaG_2_FD_97872 | JGI IMG/M metagenome (GOLD analysis project Ga0123354, IMG submission 97872) | Labiotermes labralis P4 segment gut microbial communities from Petit-Saut dam, French Guiana - Lab288 P4 | ecosystem: Host-associated > Arthropoda: Insects > Digestive system > Gut ...
CGAAAGCCCCCAACAGCCGGGTCTGGTTCTCGCGCGTGAGATCATAAGGTTCAAACGCCGCTGGCCTGATACGTTTGACGTTCCAGAGATGGAAATACTCGTGGGTACACAGGCCGAGGCAGGCCATATAACCATCGGAAACCTTCTTCATGCCGGGATACGGCAGGTTGTCCCGGCGGATAATGAGCGCCGTCGAAGCACGGTGTTCAAGGCCACCGTAACCTTCGTTCACAGCCCGCATGAGGAACAGGTAATGCCCCATCGGCGCGGGCGCACCGAAAAAGTCGACCTGCCACTGGCAGACACGGGCCAGATCTTTTTTGAGCCTCGACATGTCGCAATCGTGCCGCCCGCTGAGGACGATGCTGTGCCGCGCCCCACCCGCGTTGAAATGATCGAGCGTAAACACGCCCATTTCCACCGGGTGATCGATCAACTCGAAATAATCGGCAGCACGGTAAAGGCCAAACCCCCAAGGCTGTGCTGCGCTCGGTTCGCCTTGCGCGCACGGCAGCGCAGTCGCCACCCGCCAATCCTGCCCGCACACGGGCTGAATGTCGACCAGGCAGGGCCGATTGAGATGCCCTTCCACCGCAAGAAAAACGCTCGTGCCGTTGAAAAAACTGTGCGTCTGGTCGAGATGCGCGGCGCGTACCGACAAATCCCAGGCATAAACCTCATAGACGAGCGTCAGTGCCTCATTCTCCGGCACGCACGCCGCCCGCCAAGTGTGTTTGTCGAGTTTGTCGAGCGCAATCGACCGACCGCCCGCCTCGGCCCTGATACTCACGATATGGCGCGCGAACTCGCGGATCATGTAACTGCCGGGAATCCAGGTCGGCAAAAAAAACCGCTGCCCGTTCGGATCGGGCATAGATACCGTGCAGCGAACCTCGAACAGGTGCGCCTCGGGACGTGAAGGACGGATGGCGTAGCGAATGGGAAGAGTCATGCGGTTAATATACAACAAATTCATATAAATATAATCGTTTTTGATTTTGTCAGGTTTTTTTATAACTTTCGATTAACTTGGATATCCCCCACACCGCACAGGTGGATGGGAAGAGCGTAGCGAAATTCATTATTTACCACAAATCAAGATTACGATAGATTTCGCTTGCTCTCTATCACCCTACGCTTGCTATTTGATTGCCGGGTTAATATTTCCGTCTTTGTATTCACCGCATTAAAACCAAATTCATCATAAAATGCTTTAAGAATAGAACAAACAATATTGCTGGACGGATATTTGATCAAAAATGCGTCCTACAGCATCAACAAAGCTGATAACTACATCACAATTTTTTTGAATTATGGGTTGGGGTGCGCGAAGCAAACCCCAACGTGCAGGGGCAAGGGAATGGCGGCCATACGTTTCATGCTACGCCTGAATAATGCCGCCCGTTCGCCTACGCGGCCTTGCCATACACCAACATCAGCGCGTAACCCTGGTCGCCTGCGCGTCTCCAATCAGCCTTACCCGTTCGCCAGGCTCAAAGTTTTCACCTCCGTCCGCCTGCACGATCGCCAGGTATCCACCAGCTCCCTCAAGCCTGACGGTGATTTCCACTCCCTGTTTGCTGGTAGCAGCTTCCTCCAGGGCTGCACCGCCCAAGCTGCCTGCCACAAAGCCAATTACGGTTCCGACCAACGAAGAAGTAGTGCCACTGCCGCCGAAAGAATTGCCGATCGCGCCACCTGCAACACCGCCTGCCATTGAGCCAAGGGGAGTCCTGGTACCCTCCATCTTTACTGGGCGCACACTATCGACGATAGCAAACCGGACCGTCATGACCCTGCGTGCTTCAACGCGCGAATAGTCGTTCCCGCCGAGATCGGAAACGCATCCGCCAATGGGAAGCGACAGAACGGACAACAATGCAATTGCCAGAATTGGACGTTTGTCCATGTGAAATCTCCATGAGTACGTAGTTCAGGGTAACGAGGCATTTTTGACCGGAGCCGTCGCGCAGGTTCCATGTAGCCCTGGCTCACTGATCAATGCACGCACGCCACCGGTACTTATATATTACAACCGGTTTGGAGAATGATGAAAGTATTAACAGCCATCTTTCTAGTCAAAATTAACAATTAAGGAACCTCTGCATAACCCCAACACTGGATTGCTTCGCTTCGCTTGCAATGACGGTATTGGTTGAATCCATTGACTTTCCTGCTCAGTCATTGCGAGGATCAAAGCGACGAAACAATCCAAAAAAAGGGTTGTGCAGAGTTTCCTTAACGGGCAATGCAGATTAAACGCAATCTTCGCCATCTATGGCGAGGTGAGCGAACTATTCAGAACCGGCCTTGAAGTTTGAAGCCACTCCGTGCCATATCGGGGGATACCCGTAATGAAAGGCGACAGGATGCTTCAAGAGCACGTCTCCAGATACGGAAATGTCTTAGGTTTGGACATTTTCTGTTCTTCGTCGCTAAAATCACTTTTTTTCACACAGCGGCAATTAGCCCCTTTGCCGTCCCGTCACAACCCACAAGGAGAAACCCATGCCCATCAAGGTTGCCATCAACGGCTTTGGCCGCATCGGCCGTTGTACTTTCCGTGCCATTTACGAGCAGGGGTTGCAGGACGAACTCGATGTGGTAGCCATCAACGACCCCGGCGACTTCGCCGCCCATGTCCACCTGCTGAAATATGACACCACGCACGGGCGCTTCAACGCAACAGTCGAAACCGAAGGCGATAGCACGTTGATCGTCAACGGCAAGAAAATCGCTTTCCATTTCACCAAAGCCCCCAGGGACATCGACTGGGGGCAATACGGCGTGGAGGTGCTGCTGGAATGCAGCGGTATTTACACGAGCAAGGAAAAGGCTCAAGCCATGCTGGCACAGGGCGCGAAAAAAGTGCTCATCTCCGCACCGGGCGGCAATGATGTGGACGCCACGATAGTTTATGGCGTCAATGAAGGCGTGCTCACGTCCTCGATGACGGTCGTCTCCAACGCTTCCTGCACCACCAATTGCCTCGCGCCGATCGCCAAAGTGCTTTCCGAGTCCGTCGGCATCCGGCAGGGGTTGATGACGACCGTGCATGCCTACACGAACGATCAGGTATCGGTCGATGCGCTTCACTCGGATTTGCGCCGGGCACGTGCCGCAGCGGCCAACATCATCCCGACCAAGAGCGGCGCAGCCCAGGCGGTAGAACTGGTACTGCCGCAACTGAAGGGGAAATTCGACGGTTTCGCGCTTCGGGTTCCAACACTGAACGTCTCGCTCGTCGATCTGACTTTCACCCCGGAGCACGCCACGACGAAAGAAGAAATCAACGCGCTCATGACCACCGCCGCCAACGGCCCGTTAAAGGGCATCCTTGCGGTCAACAACGCCCCACTGGTGTCGTCCGACTTTAACCACACTTCGGCATCTTCTACGTTCGATGCCACGCAAACGCGCATATTGACCGGTTCGAACGGGGAAATACTGGTCAAGGTATTGTCCTGGTACGACAACGAATGGGGCTATTCCTGCCGGATGCTGGACACGGCGCGGGCATGGATGCGCGCTAAATGAAATGGGCGGACGCGGGCACTGCCCGCTGCCCAGGATCTTTTTCTGAAGGCTTCGTCCACAAAAAAGCCGGCGCGACCGCATCGAGCCTTGCCGGAAAACCGCCTCGCCATTAGACTCAGCAGATTCAATCAATCGTACACAGTCGCATTCATGTCACCTCCAGCCCCCACCCGGTCGGTCGAATTCCACAACATGAATGTGGGTACGGTTCTTGTTTTACTAAGCCAGACTAATCCTGCCGGACTGGCCGATGAGATGCACAAGATGCTCGGTGGGCGGCCTGATACTTTCAACCACGAACCAGCCATCCTCGATTTTTCAGTGCTTGATGCGGTCGAAAACATCGACTGGAACGGGCTGCTGTCGCTACTGCGGCGTTACCAGCTGCAACCAATGGGAGTGCGTGGCCTGACTGAGGCACACCTTGCGGGGGCACGGCGCGCTGGCTTGGCGATACTCGACGATGCGCTGGCAACAACGGGGGGAAAACCCCAGGAACAGCCAGCGGCAACGCCCGCCAAAAGCGAAGAAACTTTGGCCCCTGCCACAGCTTCCAGCCCGTCAGCCAGCACCCTGTACATTGATCGGTTTGTGCGCTCAGGCCAACAAATCTACGCACAGGGGGGCGACCTCGTGTTGCTCGCTGGCATTAGCCCCGGCTCGGAAGTCATCGCCGACGGCAACATTCATTGCTTCGGCCCCCTGGCAGGCCGGGCGCTTGCCGGTGCGCGTGGCGATGCCAACGCGCGTATCATTGCGACTTGTTTTGGTCCGGAGTTAGTCGCGGTCGCAGGCATCTACCGCACTTTTGAGCGTGGTGTTCCTGAGGGCATCGCGGGCCGTGCGGTTGTTGTGCGCATGAAATCTTCAGCCAAAAATCAATCTATTGTTATCGAACCGCTTCAGATCAACTGAAAACCGTCCAACTACTCAAGGGGAAAAAGTGAGAGTAATCGTCGTTACTTCCGGCAAAGGCGGAGTAGGCAAGACCACCACCAGTGCAGCATTTGCTTCAGGGTTGGCCTTGCGCGGTTTCAAGACAGCGGTTGTCGACTTCGATGTCGGCCTGCGCAATCTCGACCTTATCATGGGGTGCGAGCGGCGTGTAGTCTATGACCTTATTAACGTCATCCACGGCGAGGCCAAGCTTCATCAGGCACTCATCAAGGACAAACACTGCGACAACGATAACCTTTTTATCCTTCCCGCCTCTCAGACGCGTGACAAGGCGGCCCTTACCGAAGAAGGCATCGAGATCATCTTCAAGGAACTCGACAGCATGGGCTTCGATTACGCGGTCTGCGACTCGCCCGCCGGAATTGAACACGGTGCGGTCATGGCTCTCACTTTTGCCGACGAGGCTATCATCACTACCAACCCAGAAGTCTCTTCGGTACGCGATTCCGACCGTATCCTTGGCATCCTGCAATCGAAGTCCCGGCGCGCGCGCGAAGGCAACGAGCCTGTCAAGGAACACCTGCTGCTCACCCGCTACGCTCCCAAGCGCGTCGAAAACGGTGAAATGCTGTCGTACAAAGACGTACAAGAGCTTCTGCGCATTCCGCTACTTGGGGTCGTCCCTGAATCTGAATCCGTGCTCCATGCCTCCAACCAAGGCATTCCTGCCATCCACCTCTCAGGTTCGGATGTAGCGGAATCCTACAGTGATGTCGTTTCCCGCTTCCTTGGAGAACAGCGCCCGTTGCGTTTCGTTAACTTCGAGAGACCTGGTTTCTTCAAGCGTCTGTTCGGAGGCAAGTAACATGTCATTTCTTGCTCGTCTTTTCTTCGGCGAAAGAAAGAAAACGGCTGCCATTGCTAAGAACCGGCTGGCGATCCTGATCGCGCACGAACGTGCGCCAAATGCCGGACGGACGGATTACATCCCAGCCATGAAGGATGAACTGCTCAAGGTCATTTCGAAATATGTCAAAGTAGACATGGATGCTATCAACATTCAGTTCAGCAGGCAAGATAACTATGAAGTGATGGAGGTAAACGTCGTCCTGCCCGAAGATGCGGAACCCCGCCCCTTGCAGGCCACCCCGCCACCCCGTACTTTCAGTACCCGGCGTCCGCATAAAAAATGATTTTCCTTCTCCCGCTTGTGGGGGGGGTCAGGTCGAGTCGGTGTTTTTTGCCAACCCGGTCGTGGCGCGGTAGAAGTAGTAGCCCATCGACCAGAGCGTAAGGGCAGCCGCAACATAAATCAGGATGCTGCCCACGACATACATGCTCACACCCAGTAGAGGAGCATAGAACAACAACATTGGAATGGCTGTCATTTGCGCCGTCGTCTTGAGTTTGCCGATATAGGTCACAGCCACGCTCGCGGATTGCCCCTCCCGCGCCATCCATTCACGCAGTGCCGAGATCGTGATTTCGCGTCCGATGATGATGATGGACACCAGTATATCTACGCGGTCAAGCTGAACCAGCATGATGAGTGAAGCGGCCACCATCAATTTGTCCGCAACCGGATCAAGGAACGCACCGAAAGCCGAAGTCTGTTTCAGAACGCGGGCCAGATAGCCGTCCAACCAGTCGGTAATGGCAGCGGCAGTGAAGAAGACGGCGGCGAACAGGTTTTTTTGCGCCATATTCGCCCAGGCGTCCGGCAAATAGAAAACGCCGATGAATACCGGTATCAGGGCGATACGCCCCCAGGTCAATATGTTAGGAATGTTGATGTGCATACCAGAACGCGGTGGCCTCGCCCTTGCTTTGACGGTTCAATGCAGCGCGGAGTATATCTGTTCCGCCAGTTTACGGTTGACTCCTTCAACACGACACAAATCTTCGATTGCGGCGGCACGTACTCCATCCAGCCCGCCAAAGGCGGAAAGAAGCGCCCGACGGCGTGCGGGACCGACGCCAGGAATATTTTCCAGCTTCGAGCCGAGCCTGACCTTAGCACGTCGGGCGCGATGACCGGTAATGGCAAAACGGTGCGCCTCATCACGGATTTCGATCACCAGATGCAGCGCCGGGGATTGCCCGCCGAGCGCCATGCTTTCGCGCCCATCCGGGAAAATCAGTGTCTCCAGCCCAGGTTTACGCCCCTCTCCTTTGGCAACGCCTACGATGATGACCGCATCCAGCCCAAGTTCGGACAGGACGGCCAGCGCCGCGCTCACCTGCCCATGCCCGCCATCGATGAGGATGAGATCGGGACAAACACCCTCCCTTTCCGCAACCCGGCCATAGCGCCGTTCGAGCGCCTGACGCATGGCGGCAAAATCGTCGCCGGGCGTGATGCCGTCGATGTTGTAGCGCCGGTATTCGCTATGCTTCATCGCGCCGCCCACGCACACCACGCAGGAAGCCACAGTGGCTTCACCCATCGTATGGCTGATGTCGAAACACTCGATGCGCGCCGGGGCCTCGGGCAAATCGAGCACCTCGCGCAAGGCATGCAGCCGTTCCCCGGCGCGGCTCGCATCACGTAGCCGCGTTTCGATGGCCAACCTGGCATTTTTCTCCGCCATCTCCATCCAGGCTTTTTCGGCAGCATGCCGCGGTCGGGCCAGGAGAGGCGGGTGTTCGGAGATTTCGGAAAGCGCTTCGCGCACTGGGACATGATCGAGCGCAACCAGCAAGCGCGCCGGCAGCGGATGCACAGCGTAATGTTGTTCGACAAAAGCCGCCAATCCGTCGCCCGCATCCAGCACCGCCGTGCCGCTGGGGAACTGGGGTCGATCCCCGAGATGACGGCCACCGCGCACCATTGCAATGTTGACGCAGACCAACCCGCCTGCCGCCACGGATGCAATGATGTCGACGTCCTCATCCTTGCGGCAGTCCGCAAATTGGCGATGCAACACCGTCTGCAACACCCTGATCCGGTCACGGCAGGCCGCCGCTTCCTCGAAGGCCAATCGCTCTGCGGCAGCCTGCATGCGTTCGGCCAAATCGGCGATGACTTCGCTGGCCTGACCATCGAGAAAACGGCTTGCCAGACGCACATCGGCGGCATAGGCATCACGGTCGACCTCCGCCACACAGGGCGCGCTGCAACGTTTGATCTGCGCCAGCAGGCAAGGCCGCGAGCGGTTCTGGAAAACGCTGTTCTCGCACGTGCGCAGCCGGAAAGTCTTTTGCAGCAGTTGAATGCTCTCGCGCACCGCATGGGCGCTGGGAAACGGGCCGAAATAGCGCGCCCCCTTGGCGAAAGCCCCGCGATGGAATGCAAGGCGGGGGAATTCGTCCCCAGACAGTTCGACGAAGGGATAGCTCTTGTCGTCCCGGAACAGGATGTTGTAGCGCGGGGAAAGGCTCTTGATAAGATTGTTTTCCAGAATCAGCGCCTCGGCTTCCGAGCGTGTCGGGGTGATGTCCACGCGCGCGATTCTCTCCACCATCATGGCGATGCGCGGGCTGGGCTGCCTGTTCCGGAAATAGCTCGACACCCGGCGTTTAAGATTTTTGGCCTTGCCGACGTAGAGTACATGTTCGTCACTATCGATCATGCGATAGACGCCCGGCGCGTCCGGCACGGTGCGCAAGAAAGCACGCGCGTCGAACGGCGTAGCCGCAGCAGGCAGTACCTGGTCACCCATCTGGCCGTGCGTTGCCAATGACCGCCGCAGCCATGTCCGAATGATCGGCACGCTCCGTGGGTAAGATGGCCAATACCTTTTTGCGCGCCTGGACATAGGGTGGATGCTGTGCGAGCGCAAGAGGATCGGCCAGCCATGGATGCGGTGCAGGCCTGTTCAGAGCGTTTAAGCGTGCGCGGGTGGCGCTATCGACTTCAGGCGTCCCGCGCGATAGAAGTTGGGCAACGAGATCGGGACGATTGCACACCAGCCACATGTCGCAGCCCGCCCGCGCCGCAGCCGCCACCCGATCCACGACGTCCTTGGCTACAAGCGTAGCGCCTGCCATATTGAGATCGTCGGTGAAGATGAGCCCCTCAAAACAGAGCCGCCCGCGCAGCACTTCTTTCAGCCAGAAAGGCGAAAAACCCGCCGGTCCGGCCTCCCCTGGTTCGGCTCGTGGATAAATGACATGCGCGGGCATCACCCCCGCCAACCGTTGCAGCAGCCCTTGCCGGTATGGGGCGATATCTTCGTCCCAGATCGAGTCGAATGTGCGCTCGTCGACCGGGATGTCGTGGTGCGAATCGGCCTCGACACAACCATGCCCCGGAAAATGCTTGCCCACCGCACCCATGCCCACATCGGCCATGCTCTCTATAAGAGACAGTGCCAGAGAGGCCACCACTGTCGGGTCGCGGTGAAACGCGCGGCTGCCGATTGCGCGGCTACGTCCGTAATCGAGGTCGAGTACCGGCGTAAAACTCAGGTCGATGCCATGTGCGGCGAGTTCGGCAGCCAACACGAACCCCGTTGCACGGGCGGCCTCCAGCGCCCTGCCCTGATCATGCGCCCACAACTCCCCGAGTGTGCGCATCGCGGGCAGACGGGTAAAATCGTCCGTCCTGAAACGCTGCACCCGTCCGCCTTCGTGATCGACCGCGATGATGAGTGCAGGCGTGCGCAGGGAGCGGATCTCGCTGGTCAAGGCGCGCAACTGCGCAGAGCCGGCGTAATTGCGCGTAAACAGGATGACCCCGCCAACCCGTGGATCGCACAGGCGTTCGCGTTCTTCGTCGGTCAGGGCCAGGCCAGCGACATCGATCATCAATGCACCGCGCGGCAACGGAACAGGAAAGGCGTGTGGTTTCATGTTTCTCCCCGACGTTCAATCACTGCAAAAGCAACGGCGTAATCCTTCTCATCGGTCAGGCTGAGAAAGGCATGCAAGGCGTTTGATTTCATATGTGCGGCAAGTGCATCATCGTACGCGAAACCGGGCCTGCCTTGTCCGTCATGCTGCACGGCCAACGCGCGCAAGGTTGCAGGTGGCGATAATCCGATGCCGAGTGCCTTGCCAAACGCTTCCTTGGCGGCAAAACGCTTGGCGAGGAGCCGTGCCGGGTCACGGCTTGCCTGCCATTCCCCCCACTCGGCTTGCGCAAGGATACGCGCCGCAAACGCCTCGCCGTGGCGCTCAAGCGCCGTGCGCATCCGCGCGATCTGGACGATGTCGATCCCGACGCCAAAAATCACGCGGAAAACCCTGCCGCTTCGCGCATCAAGCGCTTCATCTCACACACCGCCGTACGCAGGCCCACGAACACGGCACGGCTGACGATGGCATGCCCGATGTGCAGTTCACGCACCCCTTCAATCGCAGCAATGGGTTGCACATTGTAGTAGTTGAGCGCGTGTCCGGCATTGAACCGCATCCCGGCTGCGCGCACTGCCTCACCTGCCGCGCACACGCGATCAAGTTCCGCACGCACCGCCGGAGAGCCGATGTCCCGCCCGTTTGCGTGAAAAGCGTGGGCGTAAGGCCCGGTATGGATTTCGCACACATGCGCACCGATGCGTGCGGCGGCATCGATCTGCGCCGGGTCGGCATCGATGAACACGCTGGTGACGATCCCGGCACCGTCCAGGCGGACAATGCACTCACGCAGCCATGTTTCCATGGCCACGATATCGATACCGCCCTCGGTGGTAATTTCCTGCCGCCCCTCTGGAACCAACATCGCCATTTCAGGCTTGATCTGACAAGCGATGCCGATCATTTCATCGGTAGCCGCCATTTCGAGGTTCAGCTTTATCTGGGTAAGTTCCCGAAGCCGCCGTACATCGTCATCGCAGATATGGCGGCGGTCTTCGCGCAAATGGACGGTAATCCCGTCCGCCCCCCCAAGGTGTGCCTCCACGGCAGCCCAGACCGGGTCAGGCTCCCAGGTACGCCGCGCCTGCCGCAAAGTGGCAACATGGTCGATATTGACGCCGAGTTCGATCAAAGTTTTGTCCCCATGAAGCGAAACCCGTAAGAATACGCGGAGATTCTAACAGGTGACAGAAGCTTTCCTTGAACACATGCTAGCAAATTTCCCCTCTCCCGCTTACGGGAGAGCCGGAGACATAGGTTGTGGTGCGCGAAGCAAACCCCAACGTTTTACCCTCTCACGTCCCTTCGGAAGGTTAGTTTGGCCGTTGTAGGGGCGAATAATTATTCGCCCCTACGGGGGGTTGGTTCGCTCGCCCACTTGTGGGATGTTCATGCGGGAGAGAGGGCAAAAGGGGCGTCATTATTCAGAATAAGTAACCCGGACAATTCATTTGCTCGCGACATCGACTCGTGTTCGAGCTTGAATAAATAAAGCTTATCCAATAGTATGGATTGTTTTACTTTCGTCGGAAAAACATCATGAAATATAGATCATTGGGAGTTTTGGTGGGTGTGCTCTTTTCTGTTTCGGCATTTGCCCAGAGCCCAAAGCCGGGGCTTTGGGAAACAACCAGCCAGATGTTTGGAGAAGACCCTGCCGAGGTGAAACAGAGGGCTAATTTATCGCCTGCCGAGCGTAAGAAAACGGAAGACTTCCTCAGCAAAAGTATGGGCACAACAGTCACAATCGTTGGGGGGCACTTGATTACAGTTGAGAAGGAGTGCGCCACGCCAGAAGAAGCCAAAACTCACGTATTCACCCCCAAAGCGCTTGCTGAAAGTAGTGCCAAGGAAATGACTAAGGAGGAAGATGGTTGCACCGTTTCTAACATTTCGCAGCAACCGGGCAATACAGCCACGGTATCCTATGCCTGCCCTGCAAGTAAAACTAAAGGGTCGATCAAAGTGACCGTCCACAACGATACTTCCTCTTCCGTGCATTGGCAGGGTGTGATCGACGGACGGAACTTCGAAGCGAAGAGTTCCAGCCGCTGGTTGAGCACGGATTGCGGCAACGTGAAGCCGGATTCCAAAAAAGACGAATAAAAAACCCTTACCCGCAGTGTTTGACATGGAGCCGACCGGGAACAGGCCCCGGCTGGCTCCACTACAAAGCGTTCCTCAACTCATTCAATATCCGCCGGGACTGCAAAGGCTGGCCGCCGAGGTAATGATGGATAAGCGCACGCAACAGGTGCCCGGCTTCATGCAGGGTCTCATGGCGGCCGAAATCGTTCGCGGCCAGGTCCAGAAGCGTCTGGCCATTGACGCGCACACCGTCCGCGGCCCCCTGCGCAACTTCTGACGCGCAGAGCCACGGGCCGCGCTCGATGATGTAGAGGTAAGGCTCACCGGGCTGGAATGGCTGCCCGCTGCCATCGGAGCCGAGCATCAGGCCGTAGCCCAATTCACGCAATAGCGCCAGTTCAAAACGGCGCAGCACACCCGGCAGGACTTCTCCCCGCCCCAGCGCGCCAATGGCCAATTCGTAGGCATCGAAGAGCGCCGGGTGCGGGTCTTCACGGGCGGTCAGTTTCAAAAGCAGCTCGTTGAGGTAATAGGCGCAAAGCAGCGCACGGCCAGTAAGCAATGCCTGTGCGCCACGCCATTCGCCACGCGTCAGGGTCTTGACTTCGCCGCCGCCTGTGAAGTCGAGCAGGAGCGGCTGAAATGCCATCAGCACGCCTCGCAGTTCCGACATGGGGCGACGCGCGCCCTTGGCAGCCAGGGCAAGACGCCCATGGTCGCGTGTGAAAACTTCAACGATCAGGCTGGTTTCGCGCCACGGAAATGCATGCAAAATCCAGGCGGGTTGCTGCGCGACGCGCTGCTTCAGGCTCACTCGTACCCCAGGCTCTTGAGCGCGTGTTCGTTGTCGGCCCAGCCGCTCCTGACTTTGACCCAGGTTTCGAGAAAGACTTTGCCGTCGAACATTTTTTCCATTTCAAGACGCGCCTGGGTCGCGGCTTTTTTCAATTTTTCGCCACCCTTGCCGATGACGATGCCTTTGTGCGCAGGTTTGTTGACGATCACGGCGGCATGGATACGGCGTAGCCGCCCTTCAATCTCGAACTTTTCGATTTCAACCGTCAGCCCATAGGGTAATTCATCGCCAAGGAGGCGGAAAAGCTTTTCGCGCAGGAATTCAGCAGCGAAAAACCGTTCGCTCCGGTCGGTGATTTCATCCGGGCCGAAGATCGGTTGGCCTTCCGGCAAGAACGGTGCGGCTGCCGTGACCAGGGCATCGCAGTTGCGACCATGTTCAGCCGAAACGGGGACGATCTCCGCGAATTCGCGCAAGACCCGCATCTGGTCGATAAACGGCAGCAAACTGCTTTTGTCGTCGAGCCGGTCGATTTTGTTGATGACCAATATCACGCGGGTTTCAGGCGGGATTGCATTGAGCGCCGCACGGTCTTCGTCATTGAAACGCCCCGCTTCGACCACGAAGAAAACCAGATCGACCCCGGCAAGCGTCTGGGAAACCGCACGGTTCATTGCGCGGTTGAGCGCATTGCCGCGCCGGGTCTGAAAACCCGGCGTATCGACAAACACAAACTGGACATTTCCGGCGCTCAGGATACCCGTTACCCGGTGGCGGGTCGTCTGCGCCTTGCTTGACACGATGCTGATCTTTTGCCCGATCAGCCGATTGAGCAGCGTCGATTTACCAACGTTCGGGCAGCCTACGATAGCCACGAACCCGGCACGGCTGGCCTCTTCGCCGAAAATAGAACCCAAAGCGGAACCGCTCATGTCGATCATTCTTTCAATTGCGCCAGCACTAGTGCCGCCGATTGTTGTTCTGCCGCACGGCGGCTGCTGCCACGGCCAACAGCATACAGGGAAAATTTCGGCACTTCGCAGGCTACTTCAAACTCCTGCGCGTGCGCTTCACCCAGTACGCGGATCATAGTGTACGTCGGCAAGGCCATCCTGTGGCTCTGCAACCATTCCTGAAGAGATGTCTTGGGGTCTTTGCCCGACGCAGCGGGATCGACATCCATCAGCAATGGCTCGAACAGACGGTCGACCAGCGCACGTGCCGCCTCAAAACCGGCATCGAAGCAAACCGCCGCGATGAGGGCTTCCAACGCATCAGCCAGGATAGAAGGGCGGCGGAAACCGCCGGAGCGCAATTCGCCCTCACCCATGCGCAGGCAGGGGCCGAGGTCGAGGTCGGCCGCCACACGAGCGAGCGTCTCCTGGCACACCATCGAAGAACGCACCCTGGACAACTCCCCTTCACGCAAGGCAGGGAAACGTTTGAACAGCGCCATCGACATCGCGCAGTTAAGTACGCTGTCGCCGAGGAATTCGAACCGTTCGTTGTTAGCTTGCCCAAAACTGCGGTGGGTCAGTGCCTGCGTGAGCAGGGACGGGTCGGCAAAGACATGGCCGATCCTGTGTTGCAAACGGTCAGTAAAGTCCGTCATTTGTGCTGGTTTGAAGCCTTGAAATCGAACAACAGGCTGATATTACTGACGAGCGGCACCTTGCGCGAGTACTCGACTTCGATCACGACCCGCTCGCCCTGCCTGCGGAAAACGAGATCATTCGGCCTGATCATATTGTCGATACTATCGATATTGGCACGGCGCGCAAAACTTTCCCGCATATCGGGTTCAGAGGCGCCGTTATTACCTTCATCAGCCACCAGGACAATAATGTGCTGGAGCGCAAAATACTCCTTGTACGGCCCAACCATTTTGAAACCAATCAGCAGCACGCCTCCAAGCAGGAGCGCCATAAGAATTACGCCGATCAAGCTGATACCGCGTTGTCGGGGTTTCATCGCATCCTTCCTTTATCAATATCACCGGAAGCTGCCAATACGCCCCGGATCATTGAAATTGAACCAGATGAAAAACGCCCGACCGACGATATTTTCGTCCGGCACGAACCCCCACACCCGGCTGTCGGCACTGTTGTCCCGATTGTCACCCATGACCAAATAATGCCCATCAGGAACTTTACAACTGAAACCACGTTCGTCATAGACGCAATTCTCTCGAAATGGATAATCCATCACGTTGCGCACAAAATCTGGCGCCTGCTCTTCAATCAGAATGTCATGCTCGTCCTTTCCAAGTTTTTCGGTGTACTTCGGTGTGTGGTAAAGACGGTCGGCATGAAGATACTTACCGGCTTCCACTATTTCCACTTTCTTGCCGTTGATGGTAAGCCCTTTCTCGATGTACTCGACCGTATCACCAGGCAGCCCCACTACCCGTTTGATATAATTTTGCGAAAGTTCGGGGGGATAGCGAAAAACCATGACTTCGCCGCGTTTCGGCTTGTTGATGTCAATGATTTTGGTGTAGATAACCGGCAACCGGATGCCATAGGCAAACTTGTTAACTACAATGAAATCACCCTCCAGCAGGGTTGGCATCATCGAGCCGGAAGGGATCTTGTATGGCTCGACAACAAAGGAACGCAGGCAAAAAACGATCAGCACCACCGGAAAAAAAGCAGCTCCCCATTCCACCCACCAGGGCGAAGGCGCATCAGGCGCACGGCGCATGCGGGCATAAAAGCGATCCACGCACCATAAGGCACCGGTGACAAGCGTCAGCATGAACAGGATCAGGGCAAAATCAACACTGGAAAAATTCACATCGACTCCAATCAGTCAGTAACAAGGGGCGTTATCTTATTTCCCCTCATCGGTTCTCAGCACGGCAAGGAAAGCTTCCTGCGGAATTTCAACATTACCTACCTGTTTCATGCGCTTTTTGCCTTCCTTCTGTTTTTCGAGCAATTTTTTCTTGCGGGTGATGTCGCCACCGTAGCATTTTGCGAGCACGTTCTTGCGTAGCGCCTTGATGGTTTCGCGGGAGATGATGTGCGAACCGATAGCCGCCTGCACGGCGACATCAAACATCTGACGCGGGATCAGCCTGCGCAGCCTGGTGGCCAGTTCCCGCCCACGATACTGAGCGCTGGAGCGGTGGACAATCACCGAAAGCGCGTCAACTTTCTCACCCGCCACCATCATATCGAGCTTGACGAGATCCGCCGAACGGTATTCCTTAAATTCGTAATCCAGCGAAGCATAACCGCGTGAAACCGATTTCAGCTTGTCGAAGAAATCCATGACCACTTCGCTCATCGGCAACTCGTAAATGAGTTGTACCTGGCGGCCGTGATAACGCATGTCTACCTGCGCACCACGCTTCTGGTTGCACAGCATGAGGACGGGGCCGACAAACTCCTGCGGCATAAAGATCGTCACGGTAATGATCGGCTCACGGATATCCTGGTACTTGCCGGGTTCGGGCAGCTTGGCCGGATTCTCGACATGGATGACTTCACCGCTGTTGAGCACGACCTCGTAGACCACCGTCGGCGAGGTCGTGATGAGAGCCATGTCGAATTCCCGTTCCAGCCGCTCCTGCACAATATCCATGTGCAGGAGGCCCAGGAAACCGCAACGGAAACCAAAACCCAGCGCCTGCGAAACTTCTGGCTCAAAATGTAGCGAGGCATCATTGAGGTGTAGTTTTTCGAGGGAATCGCGCAACTGATCGTACTCGGAGGACTCTACTGGATACAGCCCGGCGAAAACCTGCGGCTTGATTTCCTTGAATCCCGGCAGGGACGCATCCGCCGGACAGGCCGCCAGTGTTAACGTGTCGCCTACCCGCGCCGCTTCCAGTTCTTTGATGCCCGCAATGACGAAGCCCACTTCTCCAGCAGCAAGTTGTCCGCGTTCGACCGAGCGCGGGGTGAAAACGCCGAGTTGGTCACACGGATATTGCGCGCCGGTCGACATCAGCAGGATGCGATCCTTCACCTTTAACACGCCATCGACCACCCTGACCAACATAACCACGCCGACGTAGTTGTCAAACCAGGAGTCGATGACCAGGGCTTTCAGCGGCCCATCAGAGTTACCCTTGGGCGGCGGGATGCGGGCGACGATGGCTTCGAGCACGTCTTCGACACCCAGGCCGGTCTTGGCCGAGCACTGGATAGCCTCAGAAGCATCGACACCGATGACATCCTCGATTTCTTCCCGTGCGTTGTCGGGGTCAGCCGCCGGCAGGTCGATCTTGTTGAGCACCGGCACGACTTCCACGCCCAGGTCGAGCGCGGTGTAGCAGTTTGCCACCGTCTGCGCCTCTACGCCCTGCGAAGCATCCACCACCAGCAGCGCCCCTTCGCAGGCTGACAGCGAGCGGCTGACTTCATAAGAGAAATCAACGTGCCCCGGCGTATCGATCAGGTTGAGGTTATAGGTTTGCCCATCGCGGGCTTTGTACTGCAACGCCGCCGTCTGCGCCTTGATGGTAATGCCACGCTCGCGCTCGATGTCCATCGAATCGAGCACCTGTTCTTCCATTTCGCGCGCCGACAACCCCCCGCAAAGATGGATGATCCGATCAGCAAGCGTGGATTTACCGTGGTCGATGTGGGCGATGATGGAAAAATTTCGGATATAACGCATCGTGCAAGGCAAGTATGACTGATATGAACGCAGTGGGTGAATTAGAGAGCCTGCCCCCCCCGGAAAAAGAGTGAGGCCTATTTGGCAAAACCTATGGATTCTATCGGAAAAGCCCTACAACATGCATGTACTGCTTCCGCATCGAGCCGGTGATGGCAAATTTCCACACCGTCCACGAGCACGACGGGAATCAACTCATCCCAACGCGCCTCTAGCGCCGGTTCCCGTTCGATATCGACAACCTCGATTCGCCAGCCGTAATGCCGCGCAATCGGTTCCAGCGCTTCAACCAGTTCATGGCAGAGATGGCACCACTGTCGGCTCAGAACCGTGAACACACCCACGTGCGCACTCACGTGCCATGCCCTATGCCCATACACCCGGCAACCGTATTTTCTTCGTCCCGCTCCACACGCAACCGCCATCTGGCCGAACCGCCACGTCGCGAGCGAATGGTCAGGACGAACAGCATCACGACAATCCCAAGTATCAGTCCCGTGGCTGCGGCCAGGTCAGCCCGCGCTACCGGAGCCAGCCAGACGCCCAGCGCAGCCCCGCCCAAGGCAAGCACCGTCCCCAGGCCATAACTCCTCAGCGCCGCCCGCAGTGGCACGCCATTTTCGATCATCACCTTGACCCGCTCATCGACATGCAGGCCCAACGGGTCATCGACCGCAAAAGTCCTCCCTCTGCTCTGGAACATTTCCGCCAGCCGGGGCGCATGGCAGCCACCAGCCTCATCGCAACGCCCGCAGCCCCCATGATGCTCAAGCAACCGAACCCAAACCTTGCCCTCCCCGGCACGCACGACAACCGCTCTGGTTTCGATCATTTGAGTGCCTCAATGGCTTCAGCCGCCCGTTGCACAAGAGGCGCCGGCGCTTCGCCCAACACCGTGATCCGGTGGCCGCCCGCATCACGCTCAAAAACGTTGACCGCTCCGCCTCCGGGATAGGCTCCACGTGCCTCAACTCCCGCTTCTGCCGGTTCAATGAAGATCGAAATCGCCGCAAGGCCGTCGCTGAACACCATTTGCAAAGCGCCCCCGGAGCGATGCCGCATCACCGCCATCAGTTCGAAACCGGGCAAGGTATCCCTGAGTATCCATTGAGTCTTGAGCAGTGTTTCGCTATCACCCCCGACATCGACAATGCGCCAATCCGCATCGACCTTCACACGGGGCATCAGCATCTCGTCACCAACCTTGCCGCCGATACGCACGTCGCTGAAAACAAATTGCTCGACCACCTCTCCCTTGGCATCAAGCACCTGCGACTTGAGGAGCAGGCCGCTTTGCATTTCGACCCACAGCACATGGCCGAAGCGCAATTCATCGCGCGGATCAAGCACCAGTTTCTGGGCTTCATGTCCGGCAACACGCTCCACATCACCCAGCCGAACACGGTAATTGCCGGTCAGTTCGGCATGGTTTTGCGGCAGGCGCCCTGGAAAACTGCTGCGGGACACGGCCTGTCCGATGATGACAGAGCGTTGTGCAGGCAGTACGCAGCGCACTTCCTTGCCTTTGCGGATGACTTCGCGGGGGCTGCCATCAAGCACTTCCATGCGTTCACTTTCTTCGCCATTTGCATAGCGGTGCACGATGCGCGATGTCTCGGTACGCCACCCCGTCTGGTAACTGAACGTTCCGACGTAATTAAGTTGCCGGCTGGCTTTACCGATACGGTCAAGCCAAGCCAGTGGATCCACCACTGCCAATTCGGGAATAACCGACGCCTGTTCGTCCTTAGCAGTCAAAACCCCTTTGCCCAGCGTGGCTGCCTGATTGGCAAAAGACTGGCCGCACAATACGCACAACCCGACAAAAAACCACGTTTTCATCGCGACCATCGGTTTGATATCGGCCATTATCGAACTCATTCCCCCGGCTGACCCGATACGGTACGTATGTACTGTACTGCCGCCGGCATCGGCCCGCTGGCCAATGCCTGATGCGCAACCAGGTAGTCATGGCGTGCGCCGCCCTTCGCGGAACGGACGACATCGGGAACCGTTCCTGATGTTTCAACAATCTGGACGGATGCCACCACCGGAGCAGGCGCATCGTAGGAGAGCACCGCCACAACCCCCGCCACCGCCAGCACCCCCATTACTGAGGCCACCAGCGGCAATAAGCGATGATGCCAGAAATGATGCGAGGGTTTTTCCCTGTTTTTCCTACCGGACGGAGCAAGGATGGTAGGTTCTTTTTCGAGCCGGGCCATCACGCGCTCGGTAAAACCCTCCAACTCCGGCGGTGCGTAGCCCCGGATGAGATCACCCAACAGGCAATACGCATCCCACTCGTCGCGGAATGCCTTATCGTGCTTGAGCCGAATGAACAATATGCGAGCCGCAACATCATCAACGTTGCCATCGAGCATCGCCGAAAGTTTCTCTTTCATTTCAGCTTTCATCCATTCATATAAGGAAACGCTGAACAATTCCTGAGCGTTCTGGCATCGCAGGTGCGGGTTTCAAACCCGCCCAAAACATAGCCTGACACATGGTCTGCAAGCCGACGAACGGACATGGACGTGTTTGAAAC